>JACCDH011251181.1_pt1 | contig 11111 bp, 11 predicted proteins | sample 7442481 | NCBI WGS metagenome assembly JACCDH01 (sample SAMN15323433, study PRJNA562643) | freshwater metagenome | isolation source: river surface water | place: USA:Blue River Watershed | collected 2017-08-15 | reverse complement strand
CTGCTCATGGCCGACATCGAGCCGCTCAAACCCAGCAACACCGGCTGGCTGATCGCCGATGTGGTGCAACATGCCTTTGCCTTTGCTTGGGCCCGCACCGAGGTCGACCCCGCCTTGCTGGCGCTGCTGGCCGATCCGCAATGGCAGGCTTTTGTGGTGTTTCCGGGCGAATTTGTGGCGCCCGAGCGGGTGGTGCACGAGCTGCCGGTTTTGTCCGAAGGTCGGCGCCCCTTGTTCGTTTTGCTCGACGCCACTTGGCCCGAAGCCCGCAAGATATTCCGCAAAAGCCCTTACCTGAACCATTTGCCTGTGCTCAGTTTGAACCCTGAGCAAGTGTCACGCTACCAGCTGCGCCGCTCAAGGCGGGAGGACCATTTGTGCACCAGCGAAGTGGCGTCGCTGTGCCTGGAATTGGCAGGCGAGTCCCAGGCCGCCCAGACTTTGCAGGCTTATTTGGATGTCTACACGCACCATTACTTGCAAGCCAAGCACCAGTTGCCGCCCGACCTGCAAGGGGCCGCGCACGCCCAGTGGCGTGCAGTCAGAAGTGAGATGGCGCCATCGATCGGGTCTGAACTTTGAGGCCATGCACCGTGCCCTGCGCGAAGGGTGGCATGGCGTGCCGAATCAGGCAGCTGTTTTGCCCGGCATTTCAAAAACCAGACAGGCCGTGCTGGCATGCGCGTACAGCGTGCCATCGGGGCCGACCAGGCGGGCTTCGGCGGTGGCCAGTTGGCGGCCGCAGTGCACCACTTGGCCAATGGCCCGCACGCGCTGCACTTTGGGGGTGAGGGCCTTGACCAGCTTCACGCTCAATTCGGCTGTGGTGTAACTTCGCCCCGGCGGCATCATGGTGTGCACGGCACAGCCCAGGGCCGAGTCGAGCAAGGTGGCAAACCAGCCGCCGTGTACCGTGCCCAGCGGGTTCATGTGGTCCAGCCCGGGCGTGCCCTGAAAGATGGCTTGGCCTTCACTCACCTCCACCAGCACGAAGTTCAAAGTCTTGGCGATGCTGGCGTAAGGCAGTTCACCCGACAGCAAGCCTTGCATGACGTCCAGACCTGTCTTGCCTGCCGTCTGCTCACGCGATGCCACGCCAGGACCCACGCCAGCGTCCAGGCGGGCACGCACCACGCGTTCTTCTTCGATCCAGGTTTCGAGTTCAGAGGGGCGTGTCATCTTGTGGTGAATTGGGAAAACATGGTGAAAAAAATTGATCGGCCAGCGGCTGAAAGCAAGCCGATTATTGTGTGCCTCCAAGGGGTGGCTTCTTCGCATGCTGGCCAGCGATTGCGCCAGACCGCAACGCGAAGTCGCTCATTTCAAAGCATCGGTCATGATGAAGTTGTATTCCAGGGTGAAAAAGTCCCGGTCCATGACTTTGCCGTCCGGTGCTTGACCAGGCGTTTGAGGCTTGAAGTCTGCGATCAAGGAGGGGCGAACGCCAAACACGGCATCGCTGTACAGGTTCTTGCTGGTGCGGTCAAAGATGTGGGTGATCAGTGGACGCTGGCCAGGGGCCTGAATGCGGAAGTGCAAATGCGCAGGGCGCCAGCTTCTGCCGGTGGTGGCCTGGAGCATCTGGATGGCGGTGCCGTCTTGCGGGACGGGGTAGTCCACTGGCAAAACCGACCAGAAGCTGTAGCGTCCGTCGGCACCTGTGGTGAGGGCGGCTCGCGCCCAAGGCCCGTTTTCTTCAATCCCATCTTGCACGTCGTACAGCCCCCGGTCGTCCGAATGCCACACATCGATCACGGCATTCGCCACGGGTTGACCGTGGATGTCCAAGATCTTGCCTTGTGCATACATGGGCGTGCCGGCCGCACCTGCACTGATGTCTTCGCCCATCGCAAATTGGGGCGCATTCTCAAGCAAGAAGGGGCCAACCAAAGTTGGCTCCGTGGCGTGTTCCGGACGGGGGTAGTCTTGCGTGACGGTCAGCATGGACAGGCCAAACGCGTCCGAAAAGATCATGAACTCGTTGCGGCCCGGTGAGCACCATTTGCCGGTCTCCTCCAGAAAGCTCATGGTGAAGGCCCACTCCTCGGCGGTGAGTTTGACCTCTTTGGCAAAGCTGTGGATGTGCTTGATCAAAGACAGCATCAGCTCACGCAGGCGAGGGTCAGGCGTTTTCGAATAACGCGCCAGCACCTCTTCGGTGATCAGGTGCAAGGCGTCGTAGCGGTGTTCGGTGGTGTTGGGTGTGTCGCTCATGATGGAACTTCCTAGGATGAAAAATCGGTGGCCTGGCGGCGCAAGTGGTCTGCGGGTTTGAGTCTGAATTTGGCGATCTTCATGGAGCCGGTGTGCGGCAGACTGTCGACCATGACGATGTAGCGGGGGCGCTTGATGGGCGACAGGTGCAACTGGGCATAGGCATGCACGACTTCGGGCGTGACGGCCGTGCCGGGACGGGGCACCACGGCCAACAAAATTTCTTCTTCGCCCAAGTCAGACGCCACACCAATCGATGCGCATTCGAGGATGTCCGGATGGCTGCCGATGGCCGAATCGATCTCGGCGCCCGAGATGTTTTCGCCTCGGCGGCGGATGATGTCTTTCTTGCGTGTGAAGAAAAACAGGAAATCGTCGGCATCGCGCCGCACCAAGTCGCCGGTGAGGAACCAGCCGTCCTGGAAGCTGGCCGCCGTTTGCTCGGGGTCTTTGAAGTAGCCTTGCATCAGGGTGGGTGTCTTGACGGCCAGCTCGCCCACTTCGCCGATGGGCAATTCTTGTCCGTCTTCACCCATCACGCGAACTTCTGGCCGTGCAATGGCCGGATCGGGGTGCGGTGATATGCAGCCCATGCTGCCCAGTTTGTGAGGGCCCATGAAAGGGTTGCTCAGCACGCCGGGGATCTCGGTCATGCCATAGCACTCGATCAACACCGGCACATGAAAGCGCTGCTGGAAAGTGTCCAGCAAATCGCGGTTGAGCGGCGCCAAAAACATCTTGCGCAGGCTGTGATGGGGGGCAAATTCTTCGATTGGCCTGCGCGCCAAAATCGCCGCTGCCGACATGATCACATTGACCTCGGTGGCGCGGGTCTCGGCGGCTTGTTGCCAGAAAGTGGATGCAGAAAAACGGCGGATCAAAATCAAAGTGCCACCGCACGCCATGGCGCCGCCCAGCGAGTACATCAACGCATTGATGTGGAACAGCGGCAGCACACACATCAGGCGCTCATCGGGCTGCAAATACATGCGGTGCACAAAGGCTTCGGCCGTGAGCAAGTAGCTGCGCTGGCTGTGCATCACCCCTTTGGGGAACCCGGTGGTCCCTGAGGTGTAGATGATCATGCAGGTGCTGTCGGCCGTGCCTGTGCGCGTGCTGCGGTCCGGTGTGCAGTCTTGCCATTGATTCAGCAAAGATATTTCACCCCCGGGCTGGTCGTGCTCGATCACCACTTGCCAAGGCACAGCGTTCATCTGGCAAGTGGCCTCTTGCACTTTGCTCAGGGCTTCGGGTGAGCAGATCACGCCGCGCACGCCCGCATGCTCAAAAATGTATTGAGCTTCGCGTGCTTCAAATTCGGGGTTGCAGGGCACCAGGATGGCGCCCACGCGTGCGCAGGCGATGAGCAAGACCACCGTCGCGGGATGGTTGTAGGCCATGAGCCCGATGCGGTCGCCCGTTTGAACGCCTCGTGCCAGCAACCAAGCCACAGCCCGGTCGGCTTGCTCTGCACAAGCTTGCCAACTCATGACGGTGCCTTGGTACTCCACCATGGGCTGATCGCCCAATCGGTGAAGCCGTGCCTGGAAAAATTGATCGATCGAGAAGTCGTGCGCATCAAATTGGCGCAGCACTTCCAAAGGCGTCAAAAGCGTTGTTGCGGTCATGGCGTGCAACCCTTGTTCAGCGGGCCACGGGCGGGCCGTCGTAGGTCATGGCATGCTCGGCGGCGCTGGCGAGCTTGAAGCCAATGGGCCGGGTTTGCTCTTCCAGAATGTGCGCCACCAACGATGCGGTGCGCGCCAGCAAAGGGATGCCCTTGAGCGCACCGGCGGGGTAGCCTGCGTCTAGCAGCACCGCAGGAATGGCCGCGGACACGTTCATCGGGAAGGGGCGGCCATAGACGCCTTCGACTTGCGAAGCCAAAGCCTGCAAGGCACGCACATGGTCACCGGCCACGCCCCATTCTTTGGCCAGATCGATCAGTTTGGTGGCGCGTGGATCACCGAGTTTGTGCACCGGGTGGCCAAAGCCGGGCAGGGCTTGTTTGGCGGCGCGAAAAGCTTGCAGCCGTTCGCGCGCAATGTCTTCCAGTGTTTTGTCTTCTTGCGCCGCCTGCGCCAGCATCGCGATCAAGAGGTGCCCGGCTGTTTCAGAGGCCCCCAAAATCACCGGACCGCAACCCAGCAGGCCCGCGGCCACGGCGCCTTGCACCGAGTCCGGCGCTGCGGCCAGGGTCATGCGTGCGGCTTGAACGGAGGGCACCAGGCCATGCTCGGCCAGTGACACCATGGTGGCATCGGCCACGCGCACCAAGTTGTCGCTGGGGGTTTCACCCGTCAACAAAAACAAAAAATACGCTGTGAAAGATTGCTGGCCAATCACATCGCGGCACAGGTCTTTGCCGCGCACGACGATGCGGTCCACCTCGGCAATGGCCATGTGCGTGGAGCCCGAGGGTGTGAATGCGCTGGAAGCGGGTGTGGTGCTCATGTTCTGGGGCTCTGTGGAATATGGAAATTGCAAATCAGGGCGTGGTGCAAACACACACCCTGCGCGTCACTGTGATGTGCATGGCCATGGATTCGCAAGCGCGTTGGCGACAGCGCTTCAACGGGTTATTCCCAATGAGCGGATGTGGTGTGGCTTCCATAATGGATTGGTAAATTTTGCGAATTTCATCCACACAGACCTGAGGAATCAACCATGCAAAAGCGGCCTTTCCTGAAAGCACTGGGTTCGTCCTTGTTGCTCTCTTCGACTTCGACATGGCTGCATGCGCAGACCAAACCGATACGGGTCGGGAGCACCTTGTCCTTGACGGGCCCTTTGGCTGGCACGGCTGTGATGCACAAGATCGCTGGTGACATCTTCATTGAACAACTGAATAAACGCGGCGGCTTGCTCGGTCGCCCGGTCGAGTGGGTGGTCAAGGACGACCAGTCCAAACCCGACCTTGCACGCACTTTGTATGAGCAATTGATTTCTGGCGACAACGTCGATCTGTTGATGGGCCCTTATGCCACCGCCAACTCGCTGGCGGCCATGGGCGTGGCTCAGCGCAATGGCAAGGTCTTGATCACCAATTCTTTTGGCATCCCTTCGCTGGCCAAGTACGACATGCACTTCCCCGCGTATGTCATGGGCATCGATCCGGGCACCACGGTGCCCAACACCTTGCTCGATGCCATTGCCGCTGGCGGTGCCAAGCCCCAGTCGGTGGCCATCGTCACCAGTAAATTCCCTTCGGTGGTGTTCTTGTCGGTGGGCGCACGCGAGGTCTTCAAGAAGCGCGGCCTGCGTGAAGCCTTGTGGCTGGAGTGGGAGTTCGGCAACCGCGACTTTGGCCCCATTGCTTCGCGCTTGAAGGAAGCCAATGCCGATGTGGTCTGGATCGGCTCGATCGGTGCTGAAAGCATTCAGTTGCTGGAGGCGATGAACAAGATCGATTACAAGCCCAAGATCCATTTCCACGTGTACCCCACACCCGGACCGCTGGCCCAATCGCCACTGGCGGCCAACGCGCTCACGCTGACCACCTTCGAGCAGCATGCGCCGTTCACCAACAACCCCGCTTATGCAGAAGCGATCAAGATGTACAACGAGCGCGCAGCCAAAGCCAATTTGCCCGACACCGTGTTCGAGTTGCAGGCGGCCAATGCCTTCACAGGTTGGCAGTTTCTGGAAGCGGGCATCAAGGGTTCAGGCAGCCTGGAAGATGCGAAGATTGCTGCATGGCTCAAGAAAAACCGTGTGGACACCATCATTGGCAAAGTCCGCTTCGATGGCCCCAACAACTACGGCGATGACCTGAACCGCATCAAGCAGTTGCAAGGTGGCAAGTGGGTCGTGATCCACCCCAAAGACGTCGCCTTGCCCGGCAGCAAGATGCAGTTCTGACATGCCCAGCGCAGGGCTGTTACTCCAAGCGCTGGCCTCTGGCGTCTTTCTCGGTGCCCTGTATGGCCTCATCGGCCTGGGCATCGGTTTGGGCTGGGGCTTGCTCAGGCAAATCAACCTGGCGCATTTCGCCTGGGTGTTTCTGTCGGCCTACATCACCTACGAGCTCAAAACGCGACTGGGTGTGGACCCGTTGCTTTCCTTGTTGGTGCTGGTGCCGCTGTTCGCCGCATTGGGCATGGCTTTGCAGTCGGTGTTTGCCCGTTTTGCCATCACGCCCTTCAACTCACTGCTGGTGACGTTTGGCATCACGGTGTCTGTCGAGGCCTTGCTGCAATGGATCTGGAGCGCCGATTTCCGTCGCATGTCTTCGGTGTATGACGAGCACAAGTTCCGTCTGGGCACTGTGGTGGTGACCTATTCCGAGGCCTTGACCTTGGGCATGTCGCTGGCCGCTGTGGCGCTGGTCTGGTGGATGCTGCACCGCACCGACATGGGCAAGTCGGTGCGCGCCAGCGCCGAAGACCCGGCGATCGCCACGGCCTTTGGCATCAACGCCAAGCGCCTGGCCGTTTTGTTGGCGGGCTTGTGTGCGGCGCTGGCCGCTTGTGCGGGCGTCTGCGTGGCTTTGACCTTCACACTCGCACCTTCGCAGATATTTGCCTGGGTCGGCGTGGTGTTCGCGGTGGTGATGATTGGCCGATTGGGCTCGGCATTGACGCCCTTGGTCGGTGGCTTGGTGATCGGCATCAGCGAGGCCATGACCCAGGCCTTGATTGCGCCCACCTGGGCGCCTTTGGTGGCGTTCACGGTGTTGATCCTGATTCTTTTGCTCAGGCGTGGTGATGAATAAGATCCAGCGAATTTCCATCCTGTTCGTGGTGTTGGCACTGCTGTTTGCGGCGCCTTACATGGGCCTTCCGGTCCACCTGCAGTCTTTGCTGTATGTGGTTTTTTTCTGGATGACGCTGGCCACCTCCTGGAACATGCTCTCGGGCTACTCGGGTTATTTCTCGTTCGGCCATGGGGCATTTTTCGGTGTGGGCATGTACGGCATGGCCACCCTGGCCACCAAAGCCGACTGGCCCGTGGTGCCTGCCGCGCTGGGCAGCGGATTGCTCGCGGCGCTGCTGGCTTTGGCCATCGGCGCTTTGGTGTTCAGTGTGCGCAAGATCCGTGGTGAATCGTTCGCCCTGATCACCTTGGCGGTGGGCTTTGTGTTGGCCACGGTGGTGGTCAACACGCCCATCGATGGTGGCCCTGGGGTCTACCTGATGGGCGTCAACTTGCCGCAGTGGGGCCCCAAGCCCGCGTCCACCTTTTATTACGCCAGTTTGGTGCTGACGGTCTTGTGCGTCGCCGTCGCCTGGTGGCTGTTCCATGCCCGCGCCGGTCTGGGCCTTTTGGCCATCCATGACGACGAAGATGCCGCCGAGGTCAATGGCGTGCCCACCTTCTGGCTCAAGATGGGCGCTTTTGCGCTGTCGAGTTTCTTTGCCGGGGTCATGGGCGCCATCCATGCTTTGTACGTGTCGTATGTCACGGTGGGGGAGACTTTCAACATCACCGTCCCCTTGACCGTGGTGCTCATGAGCGTGCTGGGCGGCAGCCGCCACTGGGCCGGTCCCATGGTGGGTGGCATTTTGATCACGCTCTTGCTCAACGCCTTCACCGCCGGTGAGAGCGCACTGATCGGCAAGGTCATCATTGGCCTGGTGCTGGCGGGGGCTGTGCTGGTCATGCCGCGTGGCATTTTGGGCACCTGGCAGTTGCGTCAACACAAGCGCTTGATTCAGAAACGGCGTGACCCTGCTGCTGAGCACGGTGAATCGGTCCATGGCCAGCCAGACGAGCTGGTGCTGGAGCGACCTTTGACACGCCCGGCCGATGCCCCTGACCGTGAAAAAGTCCTGGAAGTGCGCGGCCTGAGCAAACAGTTCTCGGGCATCCGCGCCTTGAATGGGGTGGACCTCGATTTGTACCGGGGTGAGATTTTGGGCTTGCTCGGCCCCAACGGTTCGGGCAAATCGACCTTCATCAATGTGGTCACCGGCCATTACAAGCCGACCGAGGGCACGGTGCTGTTGCGTGGTCAGTCCTGTGCCGGTTGGCCTGCCCACCGCATTCGCAGGCAAGGCTTGTCGCGCACCTACCAAATCCCGCGCCCATTCAACGGCTTGACGGTGCTGCAAAACGTCACCCTGGCCGCGCATTACGGCGGCGCGCGCCTGACGGATGCGCAGGCCCTGGCCGAGGCGCAAGAGTGGATGCTGTTCACTGGTTTGCAGGACAAAGGCGATCATTTCCCTGATGAGCTCAACCTGCACCAGCGCAAGTTCCTGGAGCTGGCACGCGCTTTGGCGGCGCGCCCGCAAGTGCTCTTGCTCGATGAGGTCTTGTCGGGTTTGACGCCGTCGGAGATCGGTGCGGCCGTGCAGACGATTCGCCGCATCCGCGAGCGTGGCACCTCCATCGTGTTTGTCGAACACGTGATGAGTGCCGTGCTGGCCCTGTCGGACAGGCTGGTGGTGCTCAACCAAGGTGAAGTCATTGCCGAGGGCCACCCTCAGGATGTGATGTCCCGTCCCGAGGTGGTGCGGGCTTATCTGGGTGATGAGGCGGCGGTGTAACCATGCTCCAAATAGAACAAATCCAAGTCAATTACGGCGCGGCACCTGCCCTGTGGGACGTGTCCATGCAGATCGAGGCTGGCGAGCTGGTCTCGGTCATCGGCCCCAACGGCGCGGGCAAGACCACTTTGATCAATGCGGTCATGGGCCTGTGCCCGCTCAAGTCTGGCCACATCGCCTGGGAAGGCGAGACGGTTTCGGCCTTGCCGGCGCACCGCTTGTGTGAAAGAGGCCTGGCCCTGGTGCCAGAAAGCCGCCGCTTGTTCACCGGCATGACGGTGCGCGAGAACCTGGAGCTGGGGGCCATGCACCCGGCCGCACGCGCGGTGCGTGACCGTACTTTTGAGCAGGTGTGTGAGCTGTTTCCTGCCGTGCGGGCCAAGCTCGGTCAAGTGTCGGGCACTTTGTCGGGCGGTCAGCAGCAAATGGTGGCCATCGGGCGGGCCATGATGGCTTTGCCCCGTTTGTTGTTGCTCGATGAGCCTTCCTTGGGTCTGGCGCCCAGCATCGTGGGCGAGATGTTCCGGGCCATCGAAGCCATCCACCGCAGCGGCACGGCCGTGATGCTGGTGGAGCAAAACGTCAGCCGTGCGCTGGCGATTTCACAGCGCACTTATGTGCTGGAAAACGGCCGTGTGGTCACCTCGGGCGCCTCGTCCGAGCTGAGCCGCCGCGACGAAATCCGCAAGGCCTATTTGGGCATTTGATCCCGGCGTTTGATGTTGGCCTTGGATCAGCCCCGCAGGGCCTGAACGAAGCGCTGCGCGGCTTCGCGCACCTGCTGCGCGGTGCATCCGGGCTTGTACAAAGCCGAGCCCAAGCCAAAACCGTTGGCTCCCGCGCTCAGGTAGGGGGCCATGTTGTCGGGGGTGATGCCGCCCACAGGCAGCAGCTGCACATCGGCGGGCAAAACAGCGCGCATGGCCTTGAGCACGGTGGGGGTGATCAGTTCAGCCGGGAAGAGTTTGAGCGCATGCGCACCCGCAGCCAGGGCCGCAAAGGCCTCGCTGGGTGTGGCCACGCCGGGCACGCAGGCCAGGCCCAAGCGCACGGCTTCGTGCACCACAGCAGGGTCAAAGTGCGGCGAGATGATGATGCGACCGCCTGCGGCGTGCACCTCGCGCACTTGCTCTGCGCTCAGCACCGTGCCCGCACCGATCAGGTGGTCCGGGTGCTCTGCGGCCAAGGCTGCGATGCTGTCCAGCGGGTGCGGTGAATTGAGCGGGACTTCGATCAAGGCAAAACCGCTGTCCACCAGGGCATGGCCAATGGCCGGGGCCTCTTGCGGTGTCAGGCCCCGCAAGATGGCGACCAGCGGCAGCTGCTGGAGGGCGCGTGAAAATTGTTCGGGGATGGCGAGGGTGTTCATGGTGTGGTGTTCCGTCAGGCCGTCAGTTGTTGGGCCAGTGCGGTGTGGCCAGCCCAGGTGGCTTCGTCGCCCAGGCTCTGGCTGCTCAGCCCCAAGCTGTGCAAAGCCGCCGCGTAGCGCTGCGTGAGCACGGCGCTGCCCACCAGCAGAACGGTGCTGCCGGGTCGGGCCATGGCGCGCAGTTCCTCGCCGATCAACAGGCCCGACAAAAAAGACGGGTGTTGCGCAGCAGGCAGGCTGCCAAACAGTGCCAGCGTGCGGGTGGCGAAGATGCTTGACAAAACACTGGGTGTGCGTTGCGCCAACTGCACGCCGTGCACAAAAGCGTCTTCGTGCCAAGGCGCATCGGTGGGCAGGGTGCGCGAGAGGATGGAATGTTGGCTCAGCAAGGCAAACACCTCGCCGGTCATGAAGCTGCGAAAGCCCGTCACGCGGCCTTGCGCGACCTGCGCCCACTTGCTGTGCGTGCCGGGCAAGACCACGGTGGCATCGCGCAGACCGGTCAAGGCCAGCGCTCCGAAAATCTGGATCTCTTCGCCGCGCATCACATCGTGCTGCGGCACGGGCAAGCCGTCATCGTGCAGGCAGCTCAGGCCGGGCACGATCGCCAGTCGGCCCGCTTGCACCCAGTGCAGCCGCGCCGTCAGTTCTTCAAAGCCCGCAGGGCAAGGGCAGTAGGGCGCTTCTTGCCAGCCCTGCTGGCTGCCCGCCATGCCCGAGATCAGGCACAGGGCGCCTTGGGCCTGCATCCAGTCGCCAAAGCATTCTTGAAACACAGCATCAAACTGGCCGGGGGCCACGGTCATGATGCCGCGCGGGAATTGTCGCGATTCAAGAACCTCGCCTGCAGCACCCAGGCGGGCCCCGCGCAAGCTGCTGGTGCCCCAGTCCACGGCGATCAAGGTGCGCTGGCTCATGACCGAAGGTATTTCATCACCGCATCGGGGCGGGGCAAAGGGGCCACCGCGCCATAGCCTTGCACCGACAAGGCAGCCGCTGCGTTGGCATAGGCGGTTGCGGTCCACAAGTCATCGCCT
>JACCDH011036788.1_pt1 | contig 11111 bp, 9 predicted proteins | sample 7442481 | NCBI WGS metagenome assembly JACCDH01 (sample SAMN15323433, study PRJNA562643) | freshwater metagenome | isolation source: river surface water | place: USA:Blue River Watershed | collected 2017-08-15 | reverse complement strand
TGGCGGGAAAGCTGGCGACAGGCGCACGCATCATAAAGCCATCAGCGGCCACATTATGTGTAGGGAATTGCCCGTCCCACGTGTTGCTGCTGGGCTTGCCATCGCGCACTGGGCGCGCGCGGCCCGGTATATCGCGCCCTTGGCCTGCCGCCCATTCCCATTCGGCCTCAGTCGGCAAATCGCGGCCTTTCCAGCGGGCATAGGCCAGCGCATCGACATAGGCAATTTGCACAACAGGCTCGTTCTCGCGACCTTGTATAGAGCTGCCCGGCCCCTCAGGTTGCCGCCAATTGGCCCCTGCCAAAAAGGTCCAGCCCGGTGACTGCCCCGGCCCCGGCATAACAAAGACGGCGCTCCCCGGCATTTGCTGCGCCGCGGGCACACGCGGATCACCCACAAACCCTTTTTCTGCAACGGTTCTATAGCCTGTCGCCTCGACAAATTCTGCGAATTGCCGATTGGTGACTTCGGTTGCGTCCATATATAAGCTGCCCACCGTCACCGGCGGGCCCCGCCGTTCTTCGGGGTAGCTTCTATCATTGCCCAGCGTCAGCGTGCCGCCCTTAATCAATACTTCTTTCTCTTGCGGGCCAGAACAGCTCGCAAGCAGCAGGACAGCAAGGCACAGCGCGCGACGCATTACCGGTAGCGGATCTTCACCTTAGGCGGATATTTGGCCATTGTGGCGCCATGCAGCGCGACCAGCGGGCCAAGCGCGTATGACGGCGCCCAAGCCTTCTCAATCAATATGGATTTCCGCTCTTTGGGGTCGAGATAGAGATTGTACATATAGCTATTCAGCGGGGTCAGCACCTGCGCATTATCTAGCCCACCAAAATCACGGACATTGCCCGAGCCGACCTGCACTTCAGAGGTCGACATTTTATAATAGCGCCACCGCACGCCCGAAAATAGGTCAAGATTCCAGAAATAGACGGCTTCGCGCGCCGATTCACCGTTATCAGCCAGCAGCAAGCCTGTTTGATCAATTCCATCAATATACCGGTCTGTCGGCACTGCTTTGGTGGCATCAATTCCGGCAAGGGTCAGGCTGGTGTTGAACATATCTGTCATATCAAACAGCCCGTCTGACACACGCCCCGGCTTAATCATCCCCGGCCACCAGAACAGACCCGGCACGCGCACCCCGCCTTCTAACGTGGTGCCCTTGGCCCCGCGGAACGGCGTGACGCCGGTTTCTGGATAGGAATCTTCTTCCGGCCCATTGTCAGAGGTGAAGAAGACCAAGGTGTTATCGGCAATCTTCAGCTCTTCGAGCAGCTTGGTCAGGCGGCCAACAATATCGTCCACTTCAACCACGGAATCCCGATAGACATCCTTGGTGGCTGACCGGCCGACAAAGGCCTTTGACGGCTCATTAAAATAATGAACCTTTGAGAAATTATGGCTGAGGTAGAAGGGCTTGCCCGACTTCGCGGCGCGCCGAATGAAATCTTCTGAGAAGGACGCGAACTTCTGGTCGAGATCGCGGCTATTTTCCCAGTTGATCTGCTCAACAGGCTTGGCCCCTTTTTCCTTGGAGGCGCGCCAGACATTGCGATCCCCCGGCATAGAGCGCAGCTCTGCCAACAGCTTTGGATCATTGGCGACATCAGTCGCATTGGGATGTTCTTCTTGATAGGCGTTCACGACGCCCAAAAAGCCATAAAATTCATCAAACCCAACTTGCCAAGGCCGCGAGCCATCCTTCTCGCCCAAATGCCATTTGCCTGACATGCCCGTGCGATAGCCGGATTGGGAGAGGAGTTTGGAGGCCAGAATTTCGCCCGAGATATCCGCTGTATCATTGAGCAGTTTGGGCGTGATCAAGCCAGAGCGTACCGGCAGTCGACCCGTGTTCAACGCGGCACGCGTTGGGGTGCAGCTCGGCTGGGCATAGGTCGAGGTGAGCTTCAACCCTTCGCGGGCCAGCCGGTCAATATGTGGTGTTGGAGCCCCAAGGGATTCGCCGCCGCCATAGGCGCCGACATCGCCATAGCCCAGATCATCGACCACAAAGATGAGGATATTGGGGCGCTTACCCGTTTTCTTGAACAGCGCGTCCAGCTTGGCTTGGGCCGCGCGCTGTTGGGCCGGAAGCATCAGGGCGGGCTCAAAATTTTCTTTCGTGCGCTCTGCCTTTAGAACCGGCGACACGCGCGACATTGACCCCAAGGTTAAGCCCGCGGGCACCGACATTTGCTGCGCCACAGCTGCCGCTGCAACGCTCGCAGTTAGCCCAACACCCAAAAGCACCCGCTTCATGACCTCTCTCCTGCGCACTTAATTGTTCGTTTGATTATGTTTCGCTGATTGCGTAGCTTTTTTCAAATGATTCTACGCAAATATTGATAGGAGTGGCTATGCGCTGGACCGCGCTTTTGTTTTCATTGGTTTCGGCCCCTCTCCTAGCGGCGGGCTTTCCCCTTTCGGCGGACGATGTTCTTGTTCAGCAAGGCCGCCAGTTACTTGCGCGGGAACATCCAGATGTGATGCGCCATATGGGCCGCAATGATGGGTTTGGCGGCGCCAGCTCTGCCCAAATCGCGCGGGCCATGCTGTCAGACGCCCCTGCGCTTATTGCCGAGGCCCGCAGCAAGATGGTGATCGAGCCGCAAGGGCCGGGGATGTGGTTGATCCGCTTTCCTTATGTCAATGTCGCCGTCATCGAAACGCGCGATAGCCTGGTTCTGTTTGATAGCGGCTATGCGTCGATTGGCCATGTCCTCAAAGATGTGCTGCCGACGCTCAGCAAAAAGCCCCTGAAAACCATCATCCTGTCGCACACGCATGTTGACCATAGCTATGGCGCGCGCGCGCTGGTGCAGCAAACGCCGCGCCCGACTGTCATTGCCAGTGCCGAAATGCTGGACGCTATTGAGACGGATCTGCGCTTGGGCGGGTCGATTGGCCGCTACAATAATCAGCCGCTTGCCCTGCAACCGACTGACAAATCGCACGTCGTTGTGCCCGATGTCACTTTTAAAGGCCGCAAGACCTTTCGAATTGGCGGGGAGGATTTTGTCCTGATCCACGCCCCCGGTGAGACGGAAGACCAGATATGGTTGTGGATTCCCGGCCGTAAAACAATTGTGACGGCAGATTATGTCCAAGGCTTTTTGCCCAATGCGGGCAATGGCAAGCGGATGCAGCGTTATGTCGAAGATTGGAGCGCCGCGATGCGCGAAATGGCAGCGTTAAAGCCAGAACGGATGCTACCCATGCATGGCGCCGCTGTGTCTGGCACGCCGCAGATCACGCAGATGCTGACCACCTATTCCGACGCGCTGGACCATATTGTTGACCAGACCATCGCACGCCTAAACGCAGGGGATCGCAAAGATGCCATTGCAGCGTCGATTCATTGGCCCGAAAAATTCGCCAAAAACCCGCTGCTCGACCCACAATATAATCGGCCAGAAGATATTGCCCGCATGGTCATGAAACGCTGGACCGGCTGGTGGGATGATGTGCCCTCGCATTTTGCAGCCATGCCTTTTGAGGCCGAAGCGCGCGAAGCCGTGGCGTTGGCGGGGGGTGTGGAGGCCATTGACGCGCGTGCGCGGGCTCTGCTGCCAGTCAACAGCAAATTGGCTGCCCGGTTGGCAGATTGGGCCTATTTTGCAGCACCAGACAGCCCAAAGGCACTGCGCCTTGCCATTGATGTCTATCTTGCCCGCCTGTCCGAGCCCGATATGCCCGTGCAAGAAGGGCTGATCTATTTCGACATGGCAGCACGCGCACGCGCGCGGCTGGAAAAGCTAACGCCGCCGCCAAGTCCTAAGCCCTAAGCCTTAAACCGTTAATCCTCAAACTGGGGCGCCCAGGCCACACCGTTGATATGCGCGCCCCCATCAGCAAACAGGGTGTTGCCCGTGATATAGCGGGCATCCTCACTCGCAAGGAACAGCGCGACCCCGCCAATATCCGCCTCAGGGTCGCCCAAACGGCCCATGGGGTTGGCGGCATTAATCTGGTCAATCATGCCCGGCTGCATATCCGCCATGCGACGCGATGAGGCCGACCAAGCGGCAGGGCAAATGACATTGCAGCAAATGCCATAGGGCGCCCATTCGCGCGCGGCGGTGCGGGTATAGGCACGCAGCGCCTCTTTGCTGGCGTTATAATCGGCACTGCCCATATGCGCGTTCACGCCATTGAGGGAGGCCATATTGATGACCCGGCCCCATCCTTGCGCCTTCATATGGGGGAAGGCTGCTTCCATGGCCCATTTGACGGCCCAGAGATTCATGGCGAGTGCGGTTTCAAAAATCGCGTCATCCTTACGCTCAATCCGCGCAATGCCTGACCCGCGATAGGCGTTGTTGACAAGGATATCGACAGGGCCAGCCGCTGCCATCATCGCAAGGACAGCGTCTTTCTGCGTAATGTCGGCCGCAATTGCTTCGGCTTTCTTGCCCGCAGCGCGCAGATCAGCGGCGGCGGCTTCCGCTGCCATTCCGTCAATATCAGCAATCACGACGGCTGCGCCTTCCGCGGCAAAGCGGCGGGCAATGCCCAGCCCAATGCCGTCTGCGGCCCCGGTTATCAAAGCACGTCGATTATCCAGCCGCCCCATCTTGTCGTTCTCCTGCTGTTTCTTGCTGCAACCCCGTCATGTCGAGCGGACGGGCGGCGCATAACATGCCATACCAGCTTTGCGGCAAATGGCTTGTCGCCCGATCCTGCTCGGCCAGTGCCTGAACGTCGCGCCGATGTTTTTCAATCAATTCTGCAAGCTGCGCCGCGCCTTGGGCCGAAAGTTTCAGAATATCAGAAACATAAACGGCATTTTCAGCGGCAAAATCCATCTCCAGAAATTGCGGCTTCATCCGCGCTTCAAATTGCGCACGCATTGGTGTTTTGCGCCAAATGATCGCGCGATCCACCAGCGGACGAACGCGGCCCATGGGCAGCCGATCGATCAGCGCCAGCCGTTCCAGCCGCAGCAAGGCCGCCTCCATTTGCCGGGCAGGCACCTCAAAATCGCGCGCGACTTCTGCCACATCATAGCCGCCGAGAATGACCATGAAGAGGAAGGAGAGGAACCCATCAGAACTCAAGGCCCGTTCTTGCGCCAATGTCAGTTCTTGGGCGAGGCCCGCCCCCGGCCGCTCTGCCAGTCGCGCCAATTCCGCCAGCGAGGTTTCTGCAAGGCTGGCAAGCGCATCCAGCCGATCCAGCGTCAGCCCCTTGCCCGCCAGCCACCGCTTCACCGTCGCTTCTCCAACGCCCAGTTGCGCCGCCAGACGCCGTGCCGTCCAGCCATTGGCCCGCAGCCGCGTCCGCAGGGCAGAGAGAAGCATATCAGATCGTTTCATGATCCCTAAAAGATCATTTTTTGATCCTTATGACAAGGCCAGATATGGCGCACGCCATCGCTGCCGATAGTCTGTGGGGCAGATATGAGACTCAGACGACCCGCACAGCGGGCAGATAAGAATTGGAGGAGAGGATGAGCGATCTTTTGATCAAGAACGGCACTGTCGTCGATGGCACAGGTGCCCCGGCCTTTGCCGCAGACGTCCGCGTGAAAAATGGGACAATTGCTGAAATCGGCCAAAACCTCTCGCCCGCAGGAGAGCGCGTGTTTGACGCCAGCGGCTGTTATGTCACGCCCGGCTTTATTGAAAGCCACACCCATTATGATGGCACCATGTGGTGGCAGCCCGATCTCGATCCGCTGCCCGGCTATGGCGCAACCACAATGATTATGGGCAATTGCGGCTTTTCGCCCGCGCCTTTGCATAAATATATGCCCGCCCAGCGTGAGATGATTGGCATCTTCTCTTTCTTTGAAGATATTCCCGAAGGGCCGTTCCTGCAGAACCTGCCTTGGGACTGGAATAAATGGTCAGAATATCGCGCCTCGGCCGAACGCAATGTCCGCGTGCCGCTGAACTATGCCGCCTATGTCGGCCATATTGCGCTGCGCTTGGCCGTGATGGGCATTGAGGCATGGGATCGCGCGGCAACGGCAGACGAAATTGCGCAGATGGCCGACCTGCTTGACGATGCACTGGCGGCTGGCGCGCTGGGCCTGTCAGACAATTTGCACGACCATGATGGCTCCAACCGCCCCGTCCCCTCGCTGCAAGCCTGTGACGCCGAATTTACGGCCCTGTTTGACGTGATGGAGCGTTATCCTGCCACCTGCTATCAAGTGATTGTTGATACCTTCATGCGGATGACCGGCCCGGCCAATTTGCAACGGCTCGAAAAGCTGCTCGCGGGCCGCAAAATCCGCGTGCAGATTGCAGGGGCAATCCCCACGCTGGATTTCCAAAAGCCCATGCTTAAGCCGATGCAGCAAAGCGTGGCCTCGATGCGGGCAGCGGGCGTCGACATCTGGCCGGGCTTTGCCCATGTCTCTCCCACCAATGTGCTGAGCATCATCAAATCGCTGATCTTTGCCCAGTCGAATGATTATGTCTGGCACGAAGTGGTGACCGAAGATGATCTGACCAAGAAAGCGGAATTGCTGGCGGATCCTGACTGGCGCGCCCGCGCGCGCGAAAGCTGGGACACGCAGGCTTGGCCGCATTCGCCGTTGCGCAATCCGCAAGAGCTGCTGCTGCTGGATAGTGAAAATGGCACTGGACCACTGAACCTGACGCTGGAAGACTATGCCAAGAGCCGCGGCTTGCATCGCTCTGACGCGATGGCAGACTGGATTTTGGCCAATGGCATTCGCTCTACTGTCCATATGGCGCCCTTCCCCAAGGATGAGGGGCTAACGCTCGATTTGATGCGGGATCCAAAAACAGTCGGCAACATTTCCGACGCCGGCGCGCATCTGCAAATGCTGTGCGGCGGGGGCGAAAATGCGCTGCTGCTCACCCAATATGTGCGTGAGCAGAAAAAGCTGACGATTGAAGAAGCTGTGCACGTCATGACTGGTAAATTGGCGCAGCATTTCTTCCTGGCCGATCGCGGTGTGATTGCACCGGGCAAACGGGCCGACATTGCTGTCTTCAACTTGGATGAAATTCAGCGCCAACCCATGGAAAAGGCGCATGACGTGCCCGATGGGCGCGGCGGTGTGACATGGCGTTTCACGCGCAAGCCCATGCCCACCCGCCTGACATTGGTAAATGGTGTGCCGACCTTTGAAAATGGCGCCTATACTGGGGCAACGCCGGGCCAGTTCCTCTCCCCCGCCAATGATGATGGCGCCAACGCCATCGCCGCTGAATAACCCAGCCACGCCGCCCGCCTTCCCAGACGGGCGGCGCACTGCTGAGAAGGAGAGAGAGATGAGCGAAGCCAAAGTTGGTGCGGCTGACCGCGCCTATTTTAATGGTGCAATCCAAAAGGTTGAAACGGCCAGCTCGGTTCTGGTCAGTTCTTCCCGCTATTTGAACAATGCGGATTTGCGGCAGTTGATTGCGCAGGAAATGCTCCGTCGCAATGGCGCAGACTTGCCCAACACAGCCTATATTCCCGAAGTCGCGCAGATCCTGCACGATCTGGAGGATATGCCCACAATTATTGGCCTGTTTGAAGCAGAAAAGGCGCGGCTGCCTTTGTTCAAACAATGGCTGGACCGGCGCAGCTTGGCCGATTTCACAATTGCGGAAACAAAGGCGTGCGCCCCCGGGACTTTGGGGGCCGCCATTCATGATTTCATGGTCACTTCAGGCTATCAGCTTGATCTGTTTTTTCAGGAAGTGAAGGTGGTCAATGACTTTACCTTCTACCTCCGCCAGACCGCGCTGACGCACGATATTGAGCATATTGTGACCGGCTTTGGCCCCAATCATGGCGGGGAAGTTGCCTTGCTCAATGCCAATATGGTCGCCAAATCCCGCTATTTCTGCCCAGAATTAAGTGCCTTTTTCAGCCGGATTGCCTTTTACCTAAAGGCTAAGACGATCATGAAAGATGGCCTGCATTATCCCGAGGCCATGGTGCTGAACCTCGAGGCAGAATTCCAAGGCGCGTTGCAGGCGCGCAACTGGAAATATCCGCTGATGCTCGTCAATTGGCGCGATTATGTAGATGTTCAAATCAGCGATATCCGCGAAGAACTGGGCATCACGCCCGTTCTGCCGGAAGGCACCTGGGCAGACACCAATAAGCTGGTCCATGATTGATCATCACGCATAATTGAATTGAAAGCACAATCGCAGCGCTATATGCGTAGTTTGAATATTACATATCTACGCAAAAACTGGAGATGGGAATGCGCGGACTTTCGGGCAAAGTAGGGATTGTCGCTGGCGGCGGGCGCGGCATTGGCGCTGCAACGGCAAAGCGGCTGGCCAGCGAAGGCGCGCATGTTGTTGTCGGGGATTTGATGGGCGATTGGGCCCGCGAAGTCGCTGAAGAGATTAAAGCCGCAGGTGGCAAAGCCTTGGGCGTTGATTTGGATGGCACTTCTGCAGACTCCCAAGCCGCGATTGTCGCTGCTGCAAAAAGTGAATTTGGCGGATTGGATTTTTACCATTCCAATCTGGCCGGCGGCACAGAAGGCGATGTTGATGCGCTGAATTGCCCCGTCGAAGTGCTGGATAAGAGCTTTGCAATCAACACCAAGAGCCATTTTCTCGCAACCCAAGCCGCGCTTCCTGCGATGCTAGAGCGCGGCGGTGGCGCGATGATCTATACCTCATCCGGAGCAGCCTCAGGCGGCGCCCCGTGGCAAGTCGCCTATCCAATGACGAAGAATGCCATTCACGCGCTTGCCCGCCATGTTGCCGCGCGTTGGGGCAAGCAAGGCATTCGCGCCAATGTCATTTGCCCTGGCCTTGTTTTGACTGAGGCCGTCAAACAGCATTTGACCGATGAATATGTTGAACGCGGCCTCAAAAATGTGCCGCACACCCGCCTTGGGCAGCCTGATGATATTGCGGCCGCTGTAACCTTCCTCGCGTCCGCTGATGGGGAATGGGTGACGGGCCAAGTTTGGCACGTCAATGGCGGCGCGCAGATGCGTGATTGATCGCTCTACCATGACACAAGCTGACAGCGCTGGCCGTTTAACCAACAAGTGGTTGGTCCTTGTTTTGCTGCTGGGCATTGCGCTCGTCAATTATGGCGACCGCTATTTGCTGGCGGGGCTGGTGGAGCCCATTAAAGCTGAATTCCAAGTCTCTGATGGCTTTATGGGCCTGCTGATGGGCCCAGCCTTTGCGCTTCTCTATTCCATTCTGTCTATTCCCATTGCGCGGCTTGCGGACCAGCGCTCGCGCATTGCCATTTTATGTGCTGGGTGCGTGGTCTGGAGCGGGTTTACCATTTTGTCTGGTCTGGCCCCATCGGCGGCATGGCTGGCCGTTGCGCGTGTTGGCGTGGGCGTAGGCGAAGCCGCCTTTCAAGCCCCCGCTTACTCTCTGCTCGCGGCCTATTTCGTTGCCGAACAACGCGGTCGCGCCTTTGCCGTGATGACGCTTGCGGTCTATTTCGGCCAATATCTTGGCTATCGCGCCGGACCTGAAATTGCACAGGCCTCCACTTGGCACGCGGCTTTTTATGTCATGGGTGTGGCCGGCATTATTTTGGCTGCCATTGCTTATGCTATTATTCGCGAACCCGCGCGGATTGAGGCGCCGTCGGTTAGCCGGGATCCGTTATGGCCATTGTTCAAAATCCTCTGGCAAGCCCGCAGCTTTCGTGGGCTTTCGCTGGGCATGGCCTTTGCCACTTTATCGGGCCTGAGCTTTGGCATGTGGGGCCCTGCGCTATTCGCGCGTGCTTATGAACTGCCCATTGCCGAAGCTAATGCCAAATTTGGGGCGGCCTTTGGTCTGCCGGGATTGATTGGCACCTTGGCTTTTGGCGTTTTGGCAGACCGGCTGGTGCGCACGCGGGGGCCACAATGGCTGCTCTATCTTGCGGGGGCGGCGGCCTGCTCGGCCACAATTTTGCTTTTGGCTGTTGTCTGGGCCCCAGACATTCGCACCGCAACGCTGCTTGCCGTGCCGTCAGGGCTTTTGGGCGGAGGCTGGTCGGTCGGGATTATGGCGGCCTTGCAATATCTGATGCCTGATCGGGTTCGCGCAACGGGCACGGCGCTCGCGCTGCTCATCATCAACTTGATTGGTTATGTCACGGGGCCCTTGCTTGCGGGTCAAATTAGCGATCTTGTCTCGGGGGATCCGGCCCATGCGCTGCGCATGGGCCTGACGATCATTATCCCGACAGGATTTTTGGGCGCTTGGCTCATGATCCGCGGCGCGCACCGGCTTACCGAAGATCGTGACCAGCTGGCAGCCCGGCTGGCCGCCAATTAGGCTTTGCTGGGGTCCTTTGGGGCGCCCGGCATCGCCATGTAATAATGGCCTGCGTTTAATCCACCATCGACGGACAATTCGGTGCCAATGCAATATTTGGCATCGTCTGAAGCCAGATAGGCAGCGGCCGCCCCGATATCTTCCGGGTCGCCAGATTTTTGCGCCGGATAAATCCAATAGCCCCGGTCATACAGGTCCCTTGGGACTTTCATGGGGTTGGCCATGGGCGTTAAAATGCCGCCCGGGTGAATAGAATTGACGCGAATACCACGCGGGCCAAGTTCCAGCGCCAACGCCTTGGTAAAGCCACGCACGCCAAATTTAGAGGCGCAATAAGCCGTCAGGCTATTGGCCCCAGAAATGCCATCGGCGGAACTCATATTGGTAATCGACCCGCCGCCTGCACGCTCAATTGCCGGAATGGCAAGTTGCGCACCCAGCATGGTGCCAATTAAGTTAACGTCAATCACGCGGCGAATTTCTGCCTCTGTCAGGTCATCCAAGCGCTTAAAGACAATGATGCCTGCGTTGTTGACCAGCGTGTCCAACTTGCCAAATTGGGCCTCGGTTGCCGCAATCGCCGCGCGCCACTCTTCAGCGGAGGTCACATCGTGCCGCGTAAAGGCAACTGCGTCTCCCAGTTCAGCGGCCAGCGCCTGCCCGTCTTCTTCCAGCACGTCGCTGATCATCACTTTTGCGCCTTCCGCGACGAAGCGGCGGACAATCCCTGCGCCAATCCCACGTGCGCCCCCAGTGACCAAAGCGCATTTGCCTGCCAATCGTTGCATCGACTCTCTCTCCTAGATTTTCCAAGGTCGAATAAAGGCTGGATTCACGCTTCACAATGCGCAATCATGCAATGAACGAATTAAAGAT
>JACCDH011212178.1_pt1 | contig 11112 bp, 9 predicted proteins | sample 7442481 | NCBI WGS metagenome assembly JACCDH01 (sample SAMN15323433, study PRJNA562643) | freshwater metagenome | isolation source: river surface water | place: USA:Blue River Watershed | collected 2017-08-15 | reverse complement strand
CTTTTTGTTGAATGGCTAGGCTTACCTTTTGTGTTTCTATCGTGCGTCCAACCCATAACAACTGAATAATCAAAATTGAAAGCATAGAAAGTGCTCCCAGTATGATAACCGTGCTAATGGATTTGTTTTTCATGGGTATCAGAATCCTTGTACTCCGTTTACTGTGGTGTACTTAAGGACGTTCTTTTTTTCTGGATGTATGCGTGCAAAGGCTGATTGTACAGCGAGCGTACCTTCATGAAAACCACAAAGGATTAACTTTAATTTATTCTCATAAGTATTTACATCCCCAATGGCATAGATTCCCGGAATATTCGTAGAATAGTCTAAGGTATTTACCTTGATGGCATTTTTTTCTATTTCTAGTCCCCAGTCAGCAATAGGACCTAAGCTAGGTTTTAAGCCAAAAAGCGGAATGAAATGGTCTACCGTTCTTCGGATTTCACCCTGCTGTTGATGAGTTATAATCACTTCCTCTAGGGTGCCGTTCCCCGCTAATCCTGTAACCTCTGCCTCTGTAATTAAATCGATTTTCCCTTGCTCAGCCAGGTCGATTACTTTTTGAACCGAATCTAAATGCCCCCGAAACGAAGCGCTTCGATGTACTAAAGAAATAGTGGAGGCTATATTGTTTTCCACTAAATAAATTGACCAATCCAAGGCAGAGTCCCCTCCACCAGCAATAACACACGCCTTATCCTGATAAAACTTAGGGTCGCGAATGATATACTCAACCCCCTTGTCTTCAAATTGGGTAATGTTTTCAATCGGTGGTTTTCTCGGTTCAAAAACACCCAGTCCTCCGGCAATAATAACGATAGGTGCATTGTGTATTGTCCCTTTTACCGTAGTTACGTTAAAGGTTCCATCTTCTAATTTGTCAATCGATAAGGCCGCCTCACCCAAGGTAAACCCTGGTTTAAATGGGGCCGCTTGCTTCATTAAATTATCAATTAAGTCCCCTGCTAATATTTCCGGAAATCCCGGGATATCGTATATTGGTTTCTTAGGGTAGATTTCAGAACATTGTCCCCCAGGTTGAGGTAAGGAATCGATTAAATGACAACGTAATTTGAGAAGCCCTGCCTCGAATACTGTGAATAGTCCAACAGGTCCTGCACCTATGATGATTATGTCTGTTTGAATCATGTGTTTTTATTATACGGTAAAGGGATGAAACAAGTTTTTTTCGCTTTTGTTTTAATAATCAGGTCGAAGAGGCTTATTCTGCATAACTTCTTCAATGTGTAACATTACCTCCGGGCTTAGCAAAGATTGGATTTCCATAGCTTCTAAGTTCTCCTTGAGCTGGTTTTCATTACTGGCGCCTAATATCACGGTACTAACATTTGGATTTTTAAGACACCAAGCCAAGCTTAATTTTGCCATAGTGGTACCAAGGTCTGCGGCTATCACTTCTAGTTTTCTCGCTTTTTCAATGCGTTCTGGTGTTATATTCTTGTCGCGAAGCCATTCTAACCCTTCTATTCCTAAGCGTGTATCTGTAGGATTTCCATGGTTGTATTTCCCGGTTAATACTCCAGATGCAAGTGGCGACCAAATGGTGGTGCCAAGTCCCATGGTTTTGTAGATTTGTTCAAACTCTACTTCAACCTTATGCCGACAAAATAAATTGTACTCGGGTTGTTCCATGGTTGGTCCAATCAAATGGTTTTGCTTGGCAAATACATGCGCTTCCATGATTTCTTGCGCGCTCCATTCCGAAGTTCCCCAATACAAAATTTTACCTTGAGTGATCAAGTTATGCATGGCCCAAACCGTTTCCTCAATGGGCGTTGCTTTGTCTGGACGGTGACAAAAAAACAAATCGATGTATTCGACTTGTAAGCGCTCTAGCGCTTGATGGCAGCCTTCAATGACATGTTTTCTGCTTAATCCGCGCTGGGTAGGCCACGTGCCACCTGTTCCAAAAAATACTTTACTACTAACTAAATAGCTGTCGCGACTCCATCCTAGTTTTTTGAGGGATTTACCCATTACAGTTTCGCTCATGCCACGGGCGTAAATTTCAGCGTTGTCATAGAAGTTAATTCCATGTTCGTATGCAATGGCCATTAAACGTTCAACGACTTGTTCATCGATTTGCTTACCAAAGGTTAACCACGACCCAAGTGAGAACCTACTTATCTGAATCCCGGATTTCCCGAGCTTGTTATATTCCATGGAGTTTTTTAGGCAAAAGTACGTAATAATGTCTGAAAAATGGATTGTGTAGGCAAGGAGTTCTTCAATTCGATTCCTTATATTTGTTAAATAAATTAGAAGTATGTACGGCTTAGTAAACAAGGCAATTAAAGATTTAGTGGTAACGAATTACGGTGAAGATACGTGGACGGAAATCGCTACTCGAGCAGGATTTGAAGAGAGTGAATTTGTGGGATTGCAATCGTATCCCGATAAATTGACCTATGACCTGGTTCATCATGCCGCCGCGGTGTTAAAAGCGGATGCGCCAGTGATACTAGAAGCTTTTGGCGAGTATTGGATTACGTATACCGCAGAAGAGGGCTATGGAGAATTGATGGAGTTGTCTGGAAATAACTTCTCAGAATTCCTTTCGAATTTAGACATGCTTCATGCAAGAATGAGTAATATGATGCCTCATTTGGCTCCGCCACAATTTACCACAAGAAATGTAAAATCTAATTCCTTGGAACTGGAATATCGTTCTGAAAGAGCGGGTCTTACCCCCATGCTCTTTGGGTTAATTAAAGGGTTGGGTAAACGATTTGGCTTAAACTGCCGCATTAAACAACTCGTTGAAAAAGGACCTGAATCGGATTGTCATGTGTTTTTGATTGAATGGGAATGAGTATTGAATCGGAGCTTGATGAATTATTCAGTGCATTAGAATTCGCAAACCCTCATACCTTATTTGTTGGGATCGATCATTCTGTATTGAGAATCGGGAAAGCTTTTCTTAAGAGTATCGCGCTTGAAAACAAAGAATCATTTGATTCGATATTTACTTGGGTAGCCGGAGGATCTTTTGATAAGTTGAAAAATAACAGCGTGCAATTATTTTTTATTGAAACGCATGACGGTAAGAAACGATATAAAATTTCGGGAAGAGCAGTGTCGTGGGGGTTTATTTTACATGGATCACCGGTAATCAACGCAAACTTTCACATTTCCGAATACCATCTCACCTTAAAAGATTTCCCTCAACAGGATTATATTGCAGAATACCTCTTCTTATTACAGACTTCTACCAAGGCATTAGAGGAATTGCAGCATTTGAACAACGAGTTTCGTGCTAAAAATAAAGCCCTTGAAGAAAGTAAGAAAGAGCTTTTAAATACGTCTTTATTTCCTGAAGAAAACCCAAACCCCGTTTTGCGCGTTGGAGAAAAATACGAACTGTTATACGCTAACCCTTCATCAACAGAATTTTTACAAGACTTTAATTTTATTTCAGCGCATTTAGATGACGATGAGTTAAAATCTAATTTGGATTATGTCGCAACGAATCGCTTAGATAATTTTTCAATTTATTTGAAGCGAAATAACAATACGTATTTGTTGAACATCCGGAAGAAAGCAGCCAACAACTTTTTCAATTTATATGCGGCAAATATCACTCATTTTGTAGAGGAGGTTTCAAAGAAAGAATCCGAACTTACGGCATTGGCGCTTCGCTTAAGCGATCAGCAGGAATTCTATGAATATATTCTCAACAATATCCCCTCTGATATCGCGGTATTTGATGAGCAGCACCGGTATCTTTTTGTGAATCCTCAAGGTATCAAGAATGATGAGCTTCGCAATTTTATGATTGGTAAGGATGATTACGATTATTGCGAATATAAGGGCATACCTAAAGACGGTGCGGATTTTAGAAGAGCGAAATTCCTTGAGGTATTGAAAGAGGATAAAGAAGTGGAATGGGAAGATGATATGACGGATGCCTTAGGAAATCGTAAGGTAATCATGCGCCGAATGCGCCCTATTTACAATCCAACGGCTAAAAAACGTAATGTGGTAGGGTATGGGATAGACATCACTCAAAGGAAATTAGCGGAAGAAGAGGTCCAACACTCAAACCTCCGTCGGGCATTATTAGAACAATTCCTGAATGCCGCGTTTGATGCAATTCAAGTTGCAGATGACCTAGGGAATTTTGTCTACATCAATCAAGCCGCATCTGATCGACTTGGGATTCCAATGGAGGAAATTACAAAGTATAAAGTTTCGGATATCGATCATCAATTCAAACAACAAGAGGCATGGATTGAACATTTGGATTTTTTGAAGGAAAAAGGTTCGTTTTCAGCAGAATCCGTAAATGTCAATCAACAGACTGGAAAAACCATTGATGTCGAGGTAAAAGTTCGTTATCAAGTGATTGATAATAAAGGGTACATTATTGCAGCATCAAGAGATATTTCCGAAAGAAAGCAGGCAGAACGAATTGTGGCGTATAAAAATGAGTTCCAATCTGTAATCATGGAAGTTGCTACAGAGTTTATTGATATCAACCCGGATGCTTTGGAACAAATGATCAATCATACACTTGAACGTCTCGGTAGGTTCATGCAGGTGGATCGGGTCTATTTATTTGAATATAATCACACAACCCAAACCACTTCAAATACGCATGAATGGGTAGCTGAGGGGATAAATCCTGAAATAGATAATTTGCAAGAAATTCCTTTTGAATACGTACCGATATGGGTCGATACACATGCTAAAGGGGAGAATATAGAAGTAGAGAACACCAGCGTTTTACCGGATGGGATGTTCAAAGAACTCTTATTGGAACAAGACATAAAATCACTAATTGCGCTACCGTTGATGCACGACGGAGTTAGCATTGGTTTTGTAGGTCTGGATGCCGTGAAAGCGTATAGAAAATTTTATGAAGACGAAAAGGTGCTCTTGGTTCTTCTTTCTCGCATGTTGGTTAATGTTAAAGAACGAATCAGAAACGTCAAGGCTATTCACGAATCGAACGAGAAAATAAAGGAAATCAATAATGAACTACAAAAAATCATTCAAGCAGAGAAAACGGTTAATGTGCTGGCAGATTCCTTTTTAGCTGGAACCGATTTTGAAGAGATTTGCTGGGATATTGTAGAGAATGTTATTTCTCAACTGGATTTTGAGGACTGTGTGATTTATAAATTGGAAGAGAAATTTTTGGTTCAAGTAGCCGCGATGGGCAATAAAACCAAACGCCGTAGGGTTATGAAAGATGCCATGAAAATACCAATTGGACAAGGAATTGTTGGTGCGGTAGCTAAATCAGGGAAAGCGCTTTTGATTGAAGATACATCTTTAGATAAACGGTACATTGTTGATGATGAAAAACGGCTTTCTGAAGTGGCTGTGCCTATCAAATTAGGGCGTAAAATCTGGGGAGTCATTGATTCTGAAAATGAACGGAAAGGGTTTTTTACGGACCTCCACTTACGCGTATTGATGACCATTTCTAACCTCTTGTCACAAAAAATATCTGCCCTGGAAGAGCAAAAAAATAAAGAAAAATTACAACTTGAAATTCTTGAAATAAATGCGAATCTTGAGCGACGGGTGGCAGAGGAAACAAATCGCAATTTGGAGCTTACAAAATCAATGTCTGATCAAGAAAAGTTAGTTACCATTGGAGAGATAGCCTCTGGGATTGCCCATGACCTAAATACACCATTAGGTGCAATTAAAATCGGCGCGGAAAGTATCCGATTTACTTTGGATAATTTGTTCGGAAATATTGTATCAAAATGTTCGGAATCTCAGATTAATATCGCCTTGAATCGTTCGATAGAACGTCAGGGGGAGTTATTTGTTGGAGGCTTGCAGCAGCGAAAAGAAATGAAAACACTGGATTTGTTTTTAGCTGATAAATATCCTGAATTGGATGCTTCTTCACGCGCATCAATGGTTTCAATGCTGGTTAAGACAAGAATATTGCCAGATCAAGCTGATTTTATTGATGAGGTAATAAAGGCCAACAATCGATTCGAATTCCTTGAGTTAATTTATAGCTTGCAAATTGTCAGAAATTTCATTGAAACCATTTTAACGTCATCCGATCGGGCAACTAATGTGGTACAAGATCTTCGTTCCTTTATTAAGGATCAGCGAAACAGCGATAAAGGTGCAGTGAATTTATACGACAATATTAATACAGTACTCAATGTATTTAATTATGAAATTAAACGTAGTGTGGAGTTGATTTTTAATGTTGATCGCACCTTGTTTGTTGAAGGCTTCGATATCAAACTATTTCAACTTTGGTCAAATATTATTAAAAATGCCATAGAGTCCATAGATCAATATAAGGAGCGAGGAATAATTAAAATTTCGACTGAAGCAACTTCAGATGAGATTATTGTTCACATCGCGAATAATGGACCAAAAATCCCTGAAGAGGTTAAACAACATATGTTTGAGAAATTTTACACAACAAAAGCACGGAGAAATGGTTCGGGTCTTGGCTTGAGTATTGTTAAAAGTGTTTTGGACGAACACGTTGCGCAAATGACGCTAGAATCAACGGAAGAATGGACTACATTCTCCTTCAAGTTCAAGCGACTAAATTACGAAACAGAGCAAAAAAATGAAGTTGAGATTGAATTAATGTAATACCTTTGCCTCATGGATGAAATTAAATACGCGGTTGTTTGTGTGGATGATGATCCATTTATCTTGCAAATGTTGGGCTTTCAGTTAGGTAAAATTTTAGACCAAAAATGTACCTTGCTTGAATATTTTACCGATCCGTTTGAAGCCTTGCTAAATATTGACGAATTAGTGGCCGAGAAGATTGATATTATATTTATCATTGTTGATTATCAAATGCCTCAAATGACAGGAGCACAATTGATTCGTTCCCTCAAATTAAAGCATCCAGACCTTAAATGTGTTATGCTTTCGGGTCAAGCAAACCCAGTTTCTGTTGATGGTTTAGTTAAAGATAACCTACTCGATTCTTTTATTTCCAAACCATGGGACGAAGAAGTGCTATTTAATGCGGTTCGCCCCATCCTCGAAAACATTCACTAAAATCGATGAAAACCATCTTGGTATTAGGGGCAGGATTGTCGGCTTCTTCTTTACTCCGCTATCTTTCTGAACGCTTAGTAATAGAGCATTGGATACTGAAAATAGGGAGTTCGGAAATTGAACCACTCAAAAAGTTTTACGGTTCAAATGATCGAATACAATTAATTCACGTAGATGCAAGTTCGCCAGAAGAACGTAGAGCTGTTATTGCTCATGCCGATTTGGTGATCTCCATGCTGCCTGCAAAATTCCATCCGGATGTTGCGCGCGATTGCATTGATTTAAGAACGGATTTAATTACCCCAAGCTATGTATCTCCCGCTATGAAAATCCTGCACGAAGAGGCAGTTTCTAAAGGAGTTACCATTATGAACGAGACGGGTGTTGATCCAGGAATTGATCACATGAGTGCCATGAAAATCATGGATGAGAAACGCGAAGAGGGAGCAATCCTAAAAGTATTTAAATCCTTTTGTGGTGGACTAATTGCACCCGAATCTGATGACAATGCATGGCATTATAAATTCACTTGGAACCCAAGAAATGTGATTGTTGCGGGACAAGGTGGTGTAGCCGCATTCCGACAAAACAAGGAACTTAAGTATATTCCATATGCACAGCTTTTTAAGCGAACTGAGCGCTTTGAAATTGATGGCTACGGATCATTTGATGGCTATGCAAACAGAGATTCGCTTAAGTATATAGATATTTACAACATCGATGAGGTTGAAACCATTTATCGAGGAACGCTTCGAAGACCCGATTTTTGTCAGGGATGGGATGTGTTGATCGAACTCGGACTTACTGATGATAGTTACATTCTTGAGAAAAGTCGCTTGTTAAGTCCCCGTCAATTATTAAATGCGTTTTTACCTTATCACATCGTGGACAGTGTTGAGGTTAAATTAAAGAAATTCTTGAGGCCAGAACGTGAACATCTTTTTATTCTATTCGAAGAAATAGGTTTTTTTAATGGGGATTCATTAATGTTTCAAGAAGATGCAAGCCCCGCTTCTTTATTGCAAACCTTGCTTCAAGGGGCATGGGTATTAAAACCAAGCGATAAGGATATGCTGGTAATGCTGCATGAATTTGAATTTGAACACCTCAAAGGCCGCACCAAAATCACTTCATCTATGGTGGCACTTGGTGAAGATAATGTGTTTACTGCCATGTCAAATACCGTGGGCTTACCCATTGGAATCATCGCTAAACTCATGTTAAATGGATATTCCAATCCAGGCGTTCATATTCCTGTCCAAAAAGAAATATATTTGCCAGTCTTGAAAGAATTAGAAGAATTTGGGATTAAATTTACAGATACGATAACCGAAATTAATTAAATCATGGACCAACAAGAAAACCAAATGAATATCGAATTGTCAGAGGATATTGCCCTAGGGGTATATTCTAACCTGGCGGTAATTACACATTCTCCAGCAGAGGTTGTTTGTGATTTCATTCAAATGATGCCCGGTATGCCGAAAGGTAAGGTTCGATCCAGGGTGTTAATGACCCCGCAAAATGCAAAACGATTTTTACATGCATTAGCAGATAATATAGAGAAATACGAGCAGAATTTTGGTGTAATCGAAGAGCCTCAAGCTGGAATGCCTCCAATGCATTTTGGCACGCCGAATACTATGGCATAATGCTTAGCATTTGCATTCCAGCCTATCACTGTAATGTGGATGCCTTACTCCGTGCATTACAAAATCAGCTAGAATCTGATTCGGGCGAAGTTGAACTTGTTGTTTGCGACGATTATTCACCTTCTCCTATTTTAACTAATCCATCGGAATTCCCAGATGTACGGGTACTTCGTAATTCAAAAAACCTTGGCCGGGCACGTACAAGAAACTTATTGGTTCAGGCAGCGCAAGGCCAAGCGATCTTATTTTTAGACGGGGATTCGGAAGTTATTTCATCGAACTTTATTTCGAGTTGGATAGCTATTGCTCAAAATCCTTCAATTGCCGTAAGTTATGGAGGTAGTATTTATCAGGCAGACCCACCCCCTTCTTCCCGCTTTTTACGTTGGAAAGTTAGTACAATTCGAGAAAGTAAAACCTCGGAAGAGCGAAACCGTAACATGGGGGGATTTAAAACAAACAATGTGCTTATTCGTAGGTCAGTATTTGAAAAGGTTACCTTTAATGAACAGTTAACAGGCTATGGCCATGAAGATACCTTATTCGGATTTGAGCTGCATATGAATGGGTATATTACGCATCACCTGGATAATCCCGTAAGAAATGCAGTATTAGATACGAATGATGTTTTTTTAGCAAAGACGGAGGAGGCTATTCGTAACCTTTCCAAGTGTTTTGAATTTGCCTCAGACCGAGAGGCTTTTATTGCTCACGTGAGGTTACTTAAGGTACACGCTAAGTTGAAAAAATATTATTTATCGGTATTATTGAGGTTGACAGCCTTCGTTTGTATGCCTCTTTTGTATAAACGACTTAAATCAGGGCGTTCTTTTGCGATTGTTTTTGCCTTTGATTGTTTTAAATTGTTCCAACTGAATCGCATATTGGACGCTCAACATCACAAACCTTGAAGGATGGATTCAAGGGCCTTTTTTTCAAGGTTCCAATGCTCTGTTTCTGAGGCTTTCTTGGAATTTCGTTGGTGTGTAGCAAGGACTTCTGGATGTTTTTGATAGAAAGCAATCGCCCAACGAATTGATTCTGGAGAAATTTGCTTCATCAGATACCCGCATTTATAGGTAGATACTAAGCCTGAAATTTCAGGTTGAGGACCGCTTATTACGGCTATACCTGCGTGGAAATAATCAAAAATTTTATTAGGCAGCGCGTAATAAAAATTCAAACAGGGATCCGCGTCGTAGGCAAGCCCAATTGCACCCATTTGCGTGTATTGCATCATTTCTAGATAGGGAACACGTGCAATAAAATGAACTTTTGCTTGGATTCCAAGGACTATCGTTTTTTGTTTCGCCTCCTCAATAGCGTCGCCGCCACCTATTACTAATAAACTCACATTGCTTAATCCGTTTATGGCATCAATCGTTTCATCTAAACCCCTGCCTTTGTTAATCCCTGATCCCTGAATTACAACCACGAGGTCGCCTACGGGAATACCTATTTGGTTTCTTGAATGAGCAGGCGGGATATCAACTCGTTTCGGAACATTGCGCACGACCTTTGGATTGATTCCGTATTTTTCATGAAAGATTCCGGCTAGCGATTGATTTACCGTAATAAAAATGTTCGCCTTTACTGCAAGGTTTTTTTCAATGAACCTCCAGATTGACTTTTTTATTGGAGCATTACTGAGTTCAGGTACTTCTGTAAAGAGTTCATGAGAATCCACGATGTAGTCTAGGCCACGCAACTTGCTGATCATAAAGCTAGGTAAAACGGTATCGAGGTCATTTGCCCAAATTATATCTGCTTTTTTAAAGAATAAATAGAAGAAAAGCCAGCATTGATAGCTTAGATAAAAAAGAGGCCCTTTTAGAAATGGGAGTTTTACCCGATGAACAGTGTAGGGAAGTATTGGCATGGCTGGGCTCCACGGAAGGACCCTGCCAATTAAATGTACCTTAAAACCCATCTGATGCATGAGCTCACAATGGCGTAAAATCCGATTATCGGTGGCTAAATCTGATGTTACACATACAATAATAGTCTTCATGTTTATAGCTGTAAAGGTATAAAACGGAACGTAAACTCATTTGAAAGTGAATAAAACTCAAAAAAATGACGAAAAATTTTTTCAATAAAAAAAAGGTTTGTACATTTGCAATCCGAATTTTAACGGGAATGTTCTTTATTTAATGAATACCAATAATTGCCGATGTAGCTCAGTTGGCCAGAGCAGCTGATTTGTAATCAGCTGGTCGGGGGTTCGAATCCCTCCATCGGCTCGAAATTGTTGGGGAGATACTCAAGCGGCCAACGAGGGCAGACTGTAAATCTGCTGGTGTACACCTTCGCAGGTTCGAATCCTGCTCTCCCCACAAGAAACTGCAAATTATAAGCGGGAGTAGCTCAGTTGGTAGAGCGTCAGCCTTCCAAGCTGAATGTCGCGAGTTCGACCCTCGTCTCCCGCTCAACT
>JACCDH011618039.1_pt1 | contig 11113 bp, 11 predicted proteins | sample 7442481 | NCBI WGS metagenome assembly JACCDH01 (sample SAMN15323433, study PRJNA562643) | freshwater metagenome | isolation source: river surface water | place: USA:Blue River Watershed | collected 2017-08-15 | reverse complement strand
GGTGGATCCTGTCGGAAATAGCGAATCCGAGAGTCGATCTGCGCAAGGTTTAAAACATATCCTGCTGTGCCGTCTTCGGAACCGTTGTCGGATACAATAATCTCAATATCCCGCTCAGATTGATCAATAATTGATCGCATGGCTACTGCAAGCAAATCTCCGCCATTGCGAACCGGCATGCCAATCGATACCCTAGGTTTGATATTTTGAGATTCGGTCATCTTAAACGTCGTAGAAAACCGCTAGGAGCAACACTGACAATTAATTTGTTATCGATCTCTTTATCGCTTTCAAATTCAGGATGATTTTTCAAATACTCGAAAACCGCCTTCTTCGGATTGTCTTCAGGCCCCCAAGGGCGGTCTGGGAACAAATCGGCTGGCATATCATCAACAAAGGTATCAAAGACTACACAGTAACAACCTGGTGAAGTAAGTGGCGCATAAGCATTCAGTTCCGCCAAAACATGTTGATGCGTGTGGTTAGAATCAAGACATACCATAATACGCTGATAACCTTTTACATAGGCCTCAACCTCTGCAATGACTTTTGATGAAATACTTGAGCCTTGGATCATGTCAATTTTGTGTGCAAGTGGATGTAACTGAATAGCCTCACGATTGTGGGGCCGAATATCAATATCCACGCCCAACACTCTTCGCTTGCTAATCTTTGGATTCAAGATTGCACCCGCTTCAACTGCATCGCAGTAATCCAATATGGATAACATCGAAGCACTCAGGATCAATGAACCTCCATGCGCAATGCCTGTTTCAATAATAAGATCGGGACGAGTCGACCATATGATCTCTTGAATTGCGACCATATCCTGTGGGTACTGGATAATCGGTCGACCTAGCCAATCGAAGTTATAGACATAACGCCGACGCATCGAAGCCTCGAGCCAAGCATGCGACTTAGCAATAAATGCTTCGTCAAGTGGATTTCTAGCAATTTGCTGGCTACGCTCCTGAGCAAATTGAAAATTGGGATCAATCATAAGTTGTCCTTGGTTGGCATAGAAATATCGGCTAGAGTATTCAGAACGGATCGAGGATGATAGTTGAATTCAGATCGGATACGAGAGATATCGATTGGGGCAAAACTCACAGAGGAAGCCCCCGGAAGGACTTCAACACTACAACCCGTCTTAGTAACGATTTGCTGAATCCATTGTGCGTGCGAAGTGTGTAGGCCGCTTGCAACGTTATAAATACGCTCACGCCCCTCTGCAGCAATGCGAGGGAGGAGTTCAACAACATCATCGATATGAATATAATCCTTCACTGAGTTCAGGGCGGTCGACAGCACAACATGACCACCCATGGCCTCCCTTATTATAGTTGGCAAGAAATTAGCAGGATTATCATTTGCGCCACCAACCACGTTAGAAAGGCGAGCCACTCTCACAGTTGTTCTTATATCTTGCAGACAAAGCGACTCACCCATAAGCTTAGAGAGATTGTAAAGATCCGATGAATCCTGCGGCAGCACGGACAAAATAGCATCCTCACTCCCACTAATAGATCTTCCATAGACGCGTGTGGAAGAGAGATATAGTAGAGAATCAAAGTCTCCTTGCTGCAGAAGCTCAGCAAGCAAGGTGACATGCGCCTGAACAGTTTCAAAAGGGCGCTGACGAAAATCGGCAGTAAGCCCAATAGCGTAAATAACATGCCCCATAGACTTTCTGGATGAGATGATATCGTATCGACTAGGAGTGAAAACAGTTTGCCCGGATTCTCGGAGCCGATTTACCAAATGGTTGCCAATGTTCCCATTGGAGCCCAGTATGGTCCAAATCATTGTCGCTCGCCTATCACGCGTAAGGGTTGACCTGCGTAAACAGTGTAAGCCGACAGTTCTCCACGCACAACAGAGCCAGCTCCAACCACACAACCTCGTCGAAGAATGGCGCCATCCAAAAGTACACAATTTGCGCCAATCCAAACATCATCTTCGATAACTATACCGCCTTTTCCGGCCAGAAAACCTTGCTCGCGTATTAAACGCGATCTATCCTTATAAGCATGGTTCACTGGGGCGAAAGTACAATTAGCGGCGATAGCCACATGGTTTCCAATGTGGATACCCTCACCAGTATAAAGTACGCAGCCCGAATTGATTACCACATGCTCACCAATGACTAGGTCGCCCACTCCTCCAGCGGGCTTAATCTTGACGAAACTATCAATTAAAGAATAATCGCCAATGATAATACGAGAGTTGCGCACCGAATCTTCGATTTCGGCCAAAGGTGATATTCGAGCCTTACCAGAAATCTGTATTGACATACTAGCCACTAAGAATCTTAATTTCTGGCACTGCGATAACAAACCGACAGCCCCACTCTTTAACATATACGTGTTCATGAACCACCTCCGCAAAAAGATTCCACGGTAAGATAACCAAGTAGTCTGGCTTATACTCCTTAAGTGCTGATGGTGATCGAATGGGAATATGGCTTCCAGGCATGAATTTTCCTTGCTTTGCCTCTGCTGCATCATAGACGAAAGATAACAAATCAGATTTAATACCAGCATAGTTAAGGAGAGTATTTCCCTTAGCAGCAGCGCCATAAGCGACAACCTTTTTTTGATTACGTTTTTGTTCAATTAAGAAGGCTAGCAGATCGTCCTTAATCCTGTTAGCGCAGGATTGAAAGCCCAAATAAGTTTGAATTTCCTGCAAGCCAAAATGAAGCTCATCCTTCAAAATTCTGCCAACTGAAACTTGGGTTTGACGGTCATCAGATTGATGACAACCATAAACCCGTAAACTGCCGCCATGGGTTGGCAACTCTTCGACTTTCCAAATACGTAACCCCACAGAGGTAAAAATTTTATTGACTGTTTGTAATGAGAAATAAGAGAAGTGCTCGTGATAAACCGTATCGAATTGGGCTTGCTCGATTAGGCGCATTAAGTGAGGAAATTCAAGTGTAATAGTTCCGCTTGGTTTTAACGCCACCCTTAAACCACGTGTAAAGTCATTAATATCAGGCACGTGGGCATACACGTTGTTCCCGCAAATGAGATCGGCTTTTAGGCCTTTTGCGACTAATTGCTTGGCTAAACTCTCACCAAAGAATTTCCGGAGAACAGGAATGCCCAATTGCTCCGCCGCCGCAGCAGTGCTGTCTGTGGGCTCAATGCCAATACAGGGGATGCCTGCATCTACAAAATTCTTTAGCAAATACCCATCATTTGATGCTACTTCAATGACGGTGCTGGTTGAATTGAGTTGAAGCTCATTGATCATTTTTTGAGCGTACAATTTAGCATGTTTAAGCTATCCTGATGAAGTGCTTGAAAAATAAGCATAATCAGAACTAAATAACTCACCGACCTGCGCGTAGTCTTCTGTTTGAACCAGCCAACACTTATCACAAACCTTAATTCTAAGTGGGTAGTACCTCTCCGGCCTTGAAAGATCGGGGCTTGTAAGGTAGGCGTTAGACGGGGGCGCAAAGCCCAAATCTAAAAAAGTATGCATTAACAAGGCTGCACAATGCCTACATCTCATAAAATAATTCCACTAAAAGTTTCATCTATATAAGGATGACTATTGTCATGCCCAGAGATACTTGTAACCCTCAGAGGCCAAGTAATCCCCAATCGGGGGTCGTCAATACGTAACCTACCTTCTGACTGTGGATTATAGAAAGCGGTGTGTAAGTATAGTAATTCACTATCAGCCTCAAGTACTTGAAAACCATGGGCAAATCCCTCCGGAATCACCATCATGCGCATACATGTCGATGACAACTCTTCTGCATGCCACTTTAAATAACTACGAGAGGATGGGCGCAGATCTACTGCAATATCCCAAACTCTCCCTTTTAGGCATCGTATAAACTTCATCTCAGCATTTGGTGCATACTGAAAATGTAATCCGCGTACTGTCCCAACTGTTTGGTTAAATGAATGATTAATTTGAAGGATGCTTCTTTTTCCAATAATAGGTAAAAGCTCCCTCTCACAAAAAAACCTGGTGAAGGCGCCGCGTTCATCCTTGAATGGGTCGCTTTCAACAACAATCAAGTCAGCAATAGAAGTTTGATATATTTTCAAGTTTCTATCCAGCTCACCCGAGCGTCACGTGCGTCTTGTATAAAGTCAAAAAGTTGTTGGTGGCTAATTACTGCATCTTGTTCTATAAAAGCGCGGTACCATTCCACCGTTTTTTTTAATGTGGTCTCAAAGCCCCATAATGATTTCCAGCCAAGCTGGGTAAATGCTTTAGTGGTATCCAAAAAGAGTAGATTAGCCTCATGGGGCTCGGCAGTAATAGTTTTATGCCACTGAATGTTACCCCAACTATTAGAGAGAATATCGACAACCTCACTAACCGTTCGATTACCAGTGTACTCGGGACCAAAATTCCAAGAACCTTCAAATTGTCGATCCCCCAAAAGCATATTTTGTCCTAATAGCAAATATCCACAAAGAGGCTCCAGCACATGTTGCCAAGGTCGAGTAGCGTTAGGTAATCGAATTTCAAGTGGCCGTTTCGAAATGATGGCTCGTACAAAATCTGGAATGAGGCGATCATCAGACCAATCTCCGCCACCAATCACATTACCCGCTCTAGCAGTTGCCAATAGTGGCAAACCCTCTGAACCAAAAAAAGCGCTTCGATAACTGGCTGCAACAAATTCAGATCCTGCTTTGGATGCGCTATAAGGATCATGTCCACCAAGCTGGTCATTTTCACGATAACCCCATATCCACTCCCGATTTTCATAACACTTATCAGAGGTTACAACAACGATACCTTGAACACTTCTGGTTTTTCGACAGGCTTCGAGCACATTTGCCGTACCCATAACGTTAGTCGACCAAGTTTCTAAAGGATTTTGGTATGAGCGCCTCACCAAAGGTTGTGCGGCTAAATGAAAAACAATTTCTGGCTGAGTATCTTCAAAGATTTTGGCTACGTCATTAGCATCGCGAATATCAAGACGAAAGTCATCAATGATGCTATCGAGTCTCAACAGAGTCCAGTGATTGGGAAGCGTTTCAGGCGCCAATGAAATACCCGTAACCTTCGCGCCCAACTCTTTTAGCCACATGCAAAGCCAGCTACCTTTGAAGCCAGTATGCCCCGTTACGAGGACGCGCTTACCAAGGTATAAGTTCCTGAATTGCTTCATTCCCAAATTTTCCAGGGGGCCTTACCAGCAGACCAAAGCTCTTCAAGGTAGTTTTTATCTCGTAAGGTATCCATCGGCTGCCAAAAACCATGGTGCTGAAAAGCCACCAACTCTCCCTCGAGAGATAACCGCTCCAGCGGTGAGGATTCCCAGGGAGTATCGTCGGAAGAGATGTATGCGAGTACCTTTGGTGAGGCAACAAAGAAGCCGCCATTTATCAAACCGCCATCACCTCGAGGTTTCTCAGTGAAACCCGTAACATGTGCGCCATTCATTTGCAGGGCACCGTAACGACCGGGGGGCTTCACGGCGGTGACCGTAGCCAGTTTGCCATGCGCGTAATGAAAGTCCAGCAGTAGACTGAGGTCGATATTGGCAACACCATCGCCGTATGTTAAACAAAAGGTATCGTCATCTTCAAGATAATCGGATATGCGCCTTAAACGACCTCCGGTCATTGTGTTCTCGCCAGTATCGACCAAGGTGACACACCAAGGCTCTACCTTCTGTTGGTGTATCTCTACATGGTTTTTACTTATGTCAAAGGTTACGTCAGACATGTGCAAAAAGTAGTTAGCAAAGTATTCTTTGATTATGTAGCCCTTGTATCCGCAACAGATAATAAAGTTGTTGATCCCATGCGCTGAATAAATTTTCATTATGTGCCAAAGAATCGGCTTTCCCCCGATTTCGATCATTGGCTTCGGCTTTAGATAAGTTTCTTCACTAATGCGAGTGCCCAAGCCCCCAGCAAGAATGACTGCTTTCATTTTGGATTCTCCTCAACATTAAATGAGTTGAGAAAATTTCTGCGAGAACTTAATAAGTTAGAGTTTGGAAGGAATGCGTAAACTTCAACCATCGCTAGCACAATCCAAAAATAACGCATTCTTAACAGGTCATAAAACATCATAAATATAATCAAGAATAAAAGAGAGCCGAACCAAGGTGACTGCATGTTAGCCGAGTTGAAGATTCGAGACCCAAGAAAAAAAATTAAAGCAAACCCAACAAAAACACCACCTTCATAAAATAACTCTACTATGGAGTTGTGAGGCGAAATAATCTGATTACCAAAAACTTTTCGGTCCAACTCTCCACTTTCTAGAAGACTTTTAAAGACAGCTTCGCTGCCACCCAAGCCAATTCCTCTGATCATTATCTCCTGCTTGTATATGATTTCTTTTAGGAGATATTTCCATAGCTGCAAGCGACTTTCGACCGAGGGATCTATAAAAACTTCTTTGACAGGTATTTCAGAAATTTTTTTTATATCGCTATCTGGAGGATTATAAATAGTTTTATATGGCACATTCGATAGCAAACTTTTTACTGGCTGGACAATCTTAAAATCAAATATTGCTCCAGCTGTATTATTTTGGGTTCGATGGAGTAGTGCTGTGGATAGCAAGAATCCAATTAACAAAAGAGTAATTGAAAACCAAGTTCGACGCCAATGCCTAACGTTTAAAAGAGTTATTACCAAAAAGGCGGCAAGAAAGCTTACCAATGCTGAGCGCGAACTTGTAATCAAAATTGCTAAAGGGGTAAATAAATAGCAAATGTTCAGAACCAAAGACCCTGAAATAAAACTCCGAGCTTGCATTGAAAACAGAAATAGTATTATCAATGCTGGTGTCAAGGCGGCAGTTGTGGGTATGTCGAATAAACCTAATGGGATACGATATGAACCTAAGTTCGTTAGATATCGGGCTACATACCAAGCTTCCCCAAAAAAAATTTGCGCTATGACTAGCAAAATATGTGTTAGTAGTACATATTTAGCGAACGTTGCTATTACTAATATGTCATCTAATATCAGGGTGTTACGAAGCCAAATATAAGTAGCGATTGATAGAGCGTATGCTCGGGTATATATATTGAACGTCTGGTGATAAATTGTTGAGGCAGCAAGGAGAATGATAAGTAATAAGAGAGGCCAATCGGGCTTGAGTCGCCCATAATCTCTTTGAAAAATAACCCCCAAACCCAATAACCCCAAACCTAAAAGCAAAAGGACTGTCTGCGGAGCTACGATAAACCATTTGGTCTGATATGGTAGAAAAGCTACAGTTAATAAAAAAAATAGGCATACGATCCGGCTCAGGCGACACAAATTCAACTGTTTAAAAAAACTGTGCGATACATTAATCATTGAAATCTGTTTGAGGTAGGTATAAGTTCACTATTTTGCATCTCATCAACTAAATACTGCCCCCATTTTCGTCCATTATGAGGTTGAGGGAAATAGGGTACTAAACCTTGTAAGTAAGATAAAAGGAAGCGATTCAAAGCTTCCTCAAAATCATCTCCTTGCGCAAAATTTTGATCTACCAAAATGGTTCGCAATATACCCGGTAGTTCCTCAATACCTACTGGGCGAAAAAGACAATCAAAGAAACTATAAAAAGTTTTACCCAAAAGAACTACCGGTTTCCCAAGCACCAATGATTCCATACCTATGGTACCTGTTATGGTGATGATCGCTTGTACAGCGCGTGCTATATCTTTAGATGGTGCATCACACATTTGAACATTGTACATCTGTTTAATGTGTAGATATTGCCATGCAGGGCGAAATCCCCGGTTTGCAGGATGCTCCTTTACAATCAAGGTATACCCGATTGGTAAAGATTTTGAGATATTTTCAATCAGGGCGATTTGGTTCAAGTACCATACCCCCTGAGTTAAGGTGGACTGTTCGGGCTGCATATGCATTGCAAAAAATATGCTTTTTTTGGGGATCAAGGAAAGATCAGAGGTGTCATTCAGGCGGCAAAACTGATACTTTCTCCATACACGAATTAAATTTGCGTAAAGCTTGATTGGCAAGGAAAACTTTGTGTAGACAACATCTTTGTTAAGATTTGAGTTACTAAATACGTAACTTAAGATTTTCTTATAGTTGGGTGAAATAAGGTGGTTTGAATTACGATTATTGGCTTTATAAAAAGAAGAGCTACCGTCAAAGTTTAGTATTGATTTTTTAAAGAGGTCGACTCGCTTCTGTTCTTCCGAATTTAATCTTTTTGTGCGCAATGTCACAAATCTTTCGTTCATAGCACGACAGTTGAGGTATTCATCTTTAGCGAAAAAACCTCCCTCCTCACCTGGTTCCAGCAACCAAGCCGGCACAATTGATCGGACCGCCAAACCTCTCTGTTGAGCAACCTTAATGGCCACAAACGAAAACAAGGTATCAGCACTTTGTGTTACAACAGTTTTCGTTGAAAATGATGAATAAGCATTCTCGAAGAAACGCACCATATTGCTTAATAGACGAATAATGTAGTCTTTTTTTTCTATACGATTACCAGCTCCACCCAAGAGAAGGGAATAATCACTAAAGCTTCGCTCTGCAGCAATTATGACTGACCAGTTTACATCCGGATAGGCTCGATTTAGATACTCAACTTCACTGTTAAGGTCTACTATTTTACGGTTGATAACAAAATCTTCGAAGCATGATACATATCTTGTATCAACTCCTTGGGAATGCAACCACATCAATTCTGAATGAAGCCATATTATGAAAATTGCATTTAAGGCACAATTTGTTTTGTCTAAGATACCTTCTGCCATTCCTAAATAAAAGGACAGAACGCTCTTTCCGCCCTGATTTCCTACAAATTGAACATAGCCTGTCATGAAAATGTAGCCCTGTCTAATTTCTTTTTGCTAACTCAGCCGTAATGCGTATACCAGCTTGTCCATCGCCAAACAAAAAATCAGGGATATAACGTCCATGCTCTAATTGACTATAGAGCTTTTGCCTTATTTGCTTGGAGTCATAGTCAGTAAAAACTACGTTCTTACCGTGCTCTCGTCCGTTCTGACGATCACCGACAATTACGGCTGGAACGCCAAGGAAGGCAGCTTCACGAATAAAGGATGAAGAATTTCCTATGCAACATATCGCATTATTAAGTACGCGAGCGTAGTCCTCTGGAGAAAAGTTTTTATGATAGGAAATCGGCTCGCTCATATTTTTCTCGCGAAATAGACGAATACCTTTTGATACGTCATCGCTGCCAGCATCAATATTAGGCCACATGACGACTTTTTGGAGATCAGGTATTGATTTCAGTGCTTGTAGTGTCTGGCTTACTTCTTGAAAACCATTTCCATAACTGGTTGTAACTGGATGCTGAATTGCAAGTATGTATGGCTTAGACCAATCTATAGTGTGGCCCACACCTGAATATTGATACATTTGTTTATTGGAAATTGACAAATCTTCGTTGGCTAGGATATCCATTGCCGGACAGCCATAGTTAAAAACACATTCTGGATCCTCTCCCATTGACACCACGCGTATTGCAGAGAGTTCTGAGGCAACAAAGTGAAGATCGGAAAGCTTAGTAATAGCATGCCTTACACGATCATCAATGTTACCACTCACCTCACCCCCCTGAAGATGTACTAGCGGAATATTCAAATAAGTCGAAGCAATCGCAGTAGCCATTGTTTCGAAACGATCAGCAACCGTAACCACCATATCTGGACGCAAATCCTCGAATGCAGAGGATAGTTCAACAATGCCAAGTCCAGTTGATTTTGCCTGCGTTGTAAGCGTTTCTCCCTCGATAACATAGTGTATGGAGCGGACAGGCTCAAAGCCATCCGCCCTTATAATATTTACTGCCTTACCAAAACGCTCAAGAAGTGTTGATGCCCCCACAATCACCTGTAACTCTAGGTCTGGATGTGACTGAATTGCCTTCATCAGGTATTTCACGCGCCCGTAGTTGGCACGACTCGCTACTACAACACAAATTTTTTTCATCTTAGATCGTCTTCTTGCAAAAATTCCCAGCGTTGTTTTCCACGAATCAAGGTTTGACCAATTATATTATTCAGATTTTCAACCCCTATTCCAGCATCAGCTGGTTTCTTCCCTTCCAGATCTTCGAAAGTCAGTACATGCCCAACTGGTAGATCGCGATTGACTGCCAGTGATTTTCCGAATATCCGGCGTAGTTCCCATTTTCCGTTGTCGAGAGACTTGTTCGGCCCCGAAATACGAGCCTTTTCCATAAAGCGAATCCCATTGACCAAGTTGGCAAACTCATCGATGGAGAGTGAAGCTTTGGCATCGGGTCCGAACATGCGTCGATCAAAGGTTATATGCGCCTCCACAACCACGGCACCAAGCGCCACGGCACCGAGACCAGCGAAGATCGTCCCAGTATGGTCGGAGAGGCCGACTGGGCAGCGGTAGCGTTCCCGGAAACGGGCCAACCAGGCGAGCCCCACATCCTCTGGCGCCGTCGGATACTGGGTCGTGCATTGCAATACGGCGAAAGGGTTACCGCGCGACCGCAGCAGGGCGATCGCGGCATCGAGCTCATCAAGCGAACCGAGGCCAGTAGACAGTATCACTTCCTTGCCGGTCCTAGCAATGCGCTCAAGCAGCAAGGGATTTGCTGCATCACCAGAACCGATCTTGTAGCGCTGAACACCCACCTCCTCTAGCAGATCGACCGCTACATTCGAAAACGGAGTCGCAAGAAACTCAACGCCAAGAAATTCGCATTTTTCCTTGAGTCGACGCCATTCCGCTAGCGGCAACTCCATGCGTTTCCAGTAATCGTAGCGAGTCGCATCGACAGACGAAAAGCGCACCCTGAAGGGCTCAAGTGCACTACTCTCGGCATCCGCAATATGCACCTGAAACTTGATTGCATCTACTCCCGCCAGAGCTGCTGCATCAACGAGTGAATGAAGTATTCCAAGACTGCCATCGTGGGCCTGAGCAATCTCAGCGATGACGAAGGTTCGACCAGTGCGTTCGTATTCAGAAAGATTCAATGGAATCACCTCCGGTTATGCTTATTTTGTTGCGACAATACGCAGATTGCTCTCGCCAATCACGATCTCGCGAACTTCGTTTACGGACAATGACGTGTCATTGATGACCCTGTTAGTTGTTTCCACATATAGGGAAGCAGTGTCCTT
>JACCDH011749092.1_pt1 | contig 11115 bp, 7 predicted proteins | sample 7442481 | NCBI WGS metagenome assembly JACCDH01 (sample SAMN15323433, study PRJNA562643) | freshwater metagenome | isolation source: river surface water | place: USA:Blue River Watershed | collected 2017-08-15 | reverse complement strand
GCTATTGGTCTTGTGGCTGATACTTTGATTTCTCAATTCAAGACAGCTCCAATCAATATGACCCTCAGCTTAAAAAGCCGCATTAGTTTTATCACTTGTTTGATAGTGCCCACGTTGGTATTTGCTGATGAACCATCGCCATATTCGCCATCTTTTTTTCTGAATCCTTATCAGGTTGAGTGGGATTCAAATATTGACAATATTCGAACTAATTACACAATTAATTCACCCGTATTAAAAAATTCCGCTACCTCAATAAATAATAATTTCTTTCAAAAGATTTCTATAGGCTTACCCAATAGTTTTGCTGTCGGAATATCTGATCTTTACGTGCAAACTGTCGTTACCAATCCGCTTAATACCAATGCGGCAACACAAGGATTTAAAAATCCAGTTTTGTCTGGGGCCAAGTTATGGACTATCAATGATTGGATGTTATTGAAAGTGCTTGGTAGTGTGCAACCTAATCTTGGTGTCAGGGCTGGCGTTAGCACCTATAACTTGGGGGCTAGCGCTATCTTCATTGGATCAAGTGACTGGCAAGGTAGCCTTACCGTTAATGAAACAACGAATGATGCTGGCTACGGTGGCGCCCCTTCAGTAACGGGACTGGTCTCAAAGACGATAGGTGAGTATGTGATTAACGCATCAGTTGGCGTGACACGTTTCCCCTCAATTTTGATGACTTCTGGGTATGCGGCCTCATCCTATTTGTATTCAGGCAACTTGGAGCTTAGTCGCCCAATTGCCAACCAAGTCTGGCTGGGAGCAAACTATGGCATAGGAAGTAATCAATATACCTATACCCAAAACTTTATGAAAATCCCATATAACAATCGAACACTCTATAACGCTTTTGGGGTAAGTTTAAAAGTTTTGTTTTAACTGTTGGTAATGGATAGGGGTAGGTATAGCTGATAGCCAGTGCCCCATACTGAATGGATAATTCGGCGCTCCGAGCCATCTAGGGCTGGCTGAATTTTTTTTCTAAGTCGGCTAATAATATTTTCCAAAGAGCGTTTTGTCATGGTCTCCATTGCCAATTGCTCCGAAAGAATCTCGCAAATACTCTCTGACTCCAATGAATGATTGGGCGCTTGAGCTAAAGCTTTGAGTAATAGCATTTCTACCGCAATCAATTGGATGGTATTTTTATCATTTGGTGAAATCAATTGGCCCGATTGAGTATGCAAAACCCAGCCATCAGGCCTGGTATCGCCAATACGCCTAGCCAGACTATTGATTGCGGCAAGTAGTTCTTGCGGTGGCGTTGGTTTGGGGAGGTAAATATCTGCCCCATATTCATAACTCTTAATACGATCTACTAATGCGGTACGTGCCGTAAGCATCGCAATCCCAATTTGAGGATATGTTGCACGAACTGATTTGGCAATTTCAAAGCCAGATTGACCTGGTAAGTTGAGATCCAAAATAATGACATCGATAGATTCATTAAGAAGCAGGTCGCCCAGAGAGAGTCCGTTATTTGCTTCGTGGACGATAAACTGATGGGATTGTAAAAATTGACTTAACTCTTCTCGCAAAATGACATCATCTTCAATGATGGCAATCTTGATTTGATTTATCGCAGGCTTCATTGGGGTAGCTCAATCACAAAAATGGCTTCATTGTTAATGTATTGATATTCAATTTGGCCGCCAAGCAGAGAGCACAGCTCTTTGCATATATATAAACCTAGGCCAGAGCCCCTGGTTTTTTGTGCTAATGGGTGCCTATAAAAACGCTGAAATACTGATTGTGGATCTGGAGCCAAATCTTGTTGGACTGGGTTGGCAATCGTGATGCGGATATGTGGATGATGATCCGCAGTAAATGGTCTTGCGACAATTCTTAACTTGCAGCTTGTGGGTGAATACTTCAAGCCATTTTCAATTAGGTTGCTTAAGATAATTTGGAGAAATTGGGGATCCGTATTGATGATCAAATCATTCGGAATATCTATATTTACCTGCTGATCACAGTGTAGATTCTCAACAATTGAAGTAATAAATGCATGTAAATAAATCTCTGATGAACTTAGCGGTAATGATTTTTGGTCGATCAGATTCATTAAGTTGCATCGCTCAATAATGCCATCCATATTTAATATGGATCGATTGATATTTTTTAGACGTCTTTGGTCATGCGCATTGTTGGTATCAATAGATTGACTCAAGGTGTCGATGGCAAGACCGATAGATGCCAGGGGATTTTTTAGCTCATGGGCCAGCATATCAATCAACGTTCTACGATCCTTTAAAAGCTTTCCTTCATATTCAGAGCGTAACTGGGTTTCCGTAAGAGCCGTCTTTACCTCCGTTAATTCGGTGCGCACAAGGCGGTTTTGAAAAACAATGATCGATAACATCACTAGTGGGTTTACAAAATCAGCAAGACGGGATAGGTAGATGGGGGCCTGACTATTATTTTGAATGGGGAACAATACTGCGAGAACGGCCAAGATTATTAAGATAATTGAAATGCAGAATCCAGAAATTAATGCTGTTTGAAATGAGCCCCTCATATTTGGCGTTTTAATGATGGCGATGATTTGGGTAATTGGCGCCAAGATGATTCCTGTTAGCATCAATCCATTGGAGATGTTTGATTTACCGATACCAATAAGCATCATTGATATACCCACTAAGCAATAAATTACCCAACACGAGGCCTTGTACCAGTTTGGAGTTTTATAGGTAGTTAAGAATGCTTGCGAGACCCAAATCCATAAACCTAGTCGTAGGCACAGAGCCCAATTAAAGATAAGCTCATTTAATAAAGGCTCTTGCGGAAAAAGGTAAATTGCTAAAATTCCACTTCCAGATAACAAGCAAAGAATGAGATTGGCAACCGATACGCTAAATCTAGCCATCACGGTTGATGGGCTCAAGCCAAGACTCACAATAGAAAAGGCAAAAATAGCTATTAAGATGCCAATTTGAGTGCCAATCCCCAGCAGGTGTTCAGAGCTTCGTAAGTTTGAATTTGGCCAAGGATTTGCTGATACGGCAATGTGAGTTAGGCTCGATGCCCTTACTTTTAAATAGTAAGTGTTCATATTTTCTGGGCTTGGCGGCATCAGAAAAAGGTAGCCACCAATATTGCCATGAGGCTGGCTTCCTGAGAGTCTGCTACCCGCTTGTTCAGAAATCCATCCCTGCGCCGTTAATCGAAATAGTTCAATTTCTTTTAGAAAGTAGGGTCCCACCCGGATCGCAAATGATTCTGTATTTGCCCGATCACTTTGTATTTGTATCCGTATCCAGCGAGCAGATTCTCCAAAGTTGGAGTTAAGTGGTGAATATTGCGACCCATAGTGGCATTGGGTCGCATCTCTAATGCTATTCAATGCAGCTTTCGATTGGCAGTACTCAACTTGGAGTTGAGGCGACCTAATTACCCCAGTGTTTGGGGTATCTGCAAAAGATGAATTAGCCAACAATACAAAGATGAGATAAACGAAGAATTTGTATTTGAAGATAGCAATATTTGAGTTCACTTGATTAGTTTATTTCAAAGATTGGCGAGGTGTTCATGTTCGAGAATGCTGTCGGTTAAGAAAACTCTGGGGTTGGGGGTATTGAGAGGAACTGAGAGGAATGCTGCGGGTCAACTTGAATAATTAGCCAATCATTGATCCCTAAAAGTTAGGCGCATGTGTCAACCCTTCGCAAGTCTCAGTTTAGGTTAACTGCATTAGCAATCGCACCTTATTTCTTGGTATTTGGTGTTGTGCAGGCCCAATCCATGAATGACTTGGGTACTTTAGGTGGCACTAATAGTGTGGCTTTTAGCGCATCAGGGGATGGATCGGTGATTGTTGGTTATAGCTTTATATACGGGAGCGGCGCAAATATTGCCTTTAAATATTCAGGTAATACGATGACTAATCTAGGAACATTAGGTGGTCGCAATAGCTATGCAAGGGGCATCTCAGCTGATGGGTCAGTGATTGTGGGATATAGTGACATTGCAGATAATATCAACTATCGTGCTTTCAAATACACTGGCACCACCATGACTGATTTGGGTACCTTGGGTGGGGGCAGTAGTATCGCCAACGGTATTTCAGCTGATGGATCGGTGATTGTAGGGGCTAGCTATATTCCTGGCGATGGAGCCCACCGAGCCTTTAAATACATTGGTACCACAATGACTGATTTGGGTACCTTGGGCGGCAGTAATAGTGCGGCTTTTAGCGCATCAGCTGATGGATCAGTGATTGTTGGTCACAGTCACACAATTGGAGACTCCGCTACCCGCGCCTTTAAATACATTGGCACCACCATGACTGATTTGGGTACCTTGGGCGGGACCAACAGTTCTGCTCAGGGCGTTTCAGCTGATGGATCGGTGATTGTTGGTCATAGTCAAACAATTGGAGACTCTACTACCAGAGCCTTTAAATACATTGGCACCACCATGACTGATTTGGGTACCTTGGGGGGTAGCGATAGCTATGCCCAAGATATTTCTGCGGATGGTAAGGTGATCGTGGGTTATAGCAAGATTGCTGGCAATTCTACTAATCATGCCTTTAAATATCTAAATGGTGTCATGACAGATTTAGGCACACTTGGCGGTGTGGAGAGTCGCGCTGATGGCATTTCGGCTGATGGTAGGGTTATTGTTGGGTACAGCGAGATTGCCAATGGTGATGATCACGCTTTTGTCTACGGCGCTTGGGCTAACGGTGTTTTAGTTGACGTTCAAAATACCTACGCCGCTTTATCTACGCAAGGTTATCAATTAAATGCTCTACTCAATGCTCAAAATACTGCGCTAGCAATTAATCTCAATTTAGATTGCACAGTATTTGGTGCTAACAATGTCTGTGTGGGATTGGGAGGTAGATATACCAATATCAGCAGTCCAAGTACCACTCAAACAGCGGGCAATATCCAAGTAGGTTATCGTTTCAATCCAACGATTAGAGCTGGAGTATTTTTAGATCAGGGTATTAGGAATAGCACGCCAAATAATTACACCGTAAAGAATTCTCAACCTTTGGCAGGGCTCTTTGCCGTCTATGCTCCCAGTGGAACCAATCTAGGGTTACAAGTCAAAGCGTCTGGTGCCTATGGTACTAATGGCGTGAATATTGCTCGCACTACCTTGGCTAATACTGAAGCAGGTCAGGGAAGTTCAACGATGACTACGCAGGGCGCTCAATTAGAAACGGCTTATGGTTTTGCATTGAGCGATAGCTATATTGCTTCCCCATTGGTTGGCATTAAAACCACCCAAGTTAGTCGCAATGGCTATACCGAAACAGCGGGAGCCACATTTCCAATCACATACAACACCGTTAATCAATCAGCAACAACTGCTTATGCTGGGGCTAAGATTTTTGGCTATGTAGCGCCCAAAGTATCTATAGGCGCTAACGCTGGCATAGAGCAAGATCTATCGAGCAATATTGATAGCTACAGCGGTTCGATCTATTTCCTGGGAGCGTTTAATCAAGCTGCACCAGCCATTCAAAAAACTAGAGCCTTTGTAGCGGCTAATACTGATTACTGGATTGAAAAGAACCAACGGGTGAGCTTAGGTGTTTATTACAACCAACAATCACTTAATACTGCCAATGGCATCACTGGGATGATTAATTACACGGTGGGTTTGTGATTAAACCGTGCAACTTAAGTTGATTTAATGAGAAACCCGCTTCGGCGGGGTATTTTTTTTTGATTCCTTTCCCTTTGGAATCTTTTGAGAGGAAGTGAGAGGTTTATGGGAATTGAAATTCAATAATTGATTGAATATTTAATTTTTTCATCACGGTTGAATAGGTGCCCCATGATATTTCAGTTCATACAAAAAATATGTCGGATAGCTAGCTATTCCTTATTTATATTGTTGCTTTTACCTTTCTCTGCCGGTGCCGTAAGCTGTGGATCGGTTGATGGTTCTGGACCCAACACAATCGATGTAACCGTTACATCGGATTGCATTAATTTGGTGACAACTAATATTAGAACTTTGACAGTAAATTCTGGTGTAACCGTGAAGGATGATGCTATTGGGGGTACGGAGGCCATCACTAATGAGCCAGGTAGGCTTCAAATTTTTAATAACTTGGGAACGATTGCATCTGAAGTCGGTGGGTCTGGGAGTGCTATTTGGAATAAGCTATCAGCGACTATTGGCACATTTAATAATACTGGCAGTATCAGCACGGTTGGCGGAACAGGTCTCTATAACGATGGAGTTGTTGAGGTTTTTAGTAATGCTGGAAATATTACCGCTACTAGCGTGGTGGGGTCTGGTGAAAACGGTGAAGGTATTACTAACACTGGAACAATCAATTCCCTGATCAATTTAGAAAGCGGAACTATTACCGTTGGAGATCTGGGGACTGGTATTTGGAACAAATCGACAGGCCTCATAACAGAATTAAAAAATCAAGGTCAAATGATTTCTTCTAATGGCTACTCTGTTTATAACGAAGGAGTGATTACTACGTTAACTAACACTGGACGTTTATACGATACATTGCCTGGATATATGATTTACAACACAGGAACTATTTCAACTTTACTAAATTCAGGGGAAATTACTGCTGGTGCAGATGGGGTTGGCATATTTAATGTTGGCGGAACAATCACAAGCCTCACAAATTCAGGTGCAATTACTGTTGGCGAACGCGGTAGTGGTATACAAACATCCTATGGCGGTGTTATTGATACGATAGCTAATACAGGTACGATAACCGCAGGGAGTAATGGGTTTGCAGTTCTTGTTGATAATGGATCAGCAATTACAAATTTGATAAATTCGGGGACAATGTCTTCGGGGGTTGGTGGGGCTGGCATCAAAAATGATGGAGCCACCATTTCCACTTTAAGCAATTCTCAGGGGGCTGGAAATGCAAGCGGACCATTAACTTACACTGGAGCTCTTCCAACAAACTACAAGGTAATTATTAGCAGTGCTTCTAAATATGGCCAGTTACAGGCTACATCAATTAGCGGATCGACTAGTTTTGGAATTTCTACTTTATCAGCCAATGTTCTAAAGGGTACCTATTCATCAGTCTTGAGTGGAATTACTTCGGGACAGCTCACCGCATTGTCTGGAAGTTATAACGGTTCAGTATGGACGTTAATCTCTGGCAGTGATAATAGTTGGAATTTAATTTACGGGTTATCTACTGCCGATACCCAACAGTCTCTCGTCAATACAGCATCAAGCTTACAAAGCACCTACACCCTTCAGAATTCGGTCTTAGCAAATAGTTTTTCTTATGACTGTGCTTTGTTTGATAAGAACAATGTTTGTATCTCTGCTGGTGGTCGCAATACAGCTGTCTCAGCTGCCAATGGCTTAAACAACACTAGTGGGTTATTGATTGCTGCTTATCGCCCGCACATGAACTATCGTGTTGGTGCCTATTTTGACCAGAACTTGTCAGTCAATAATGCTGGCTCTACTGTGAACTTGGGCAATAACACGCCATTGATTGGTTTATTCGGTGCTTGGAATGAGCGCTTAGATGGCACCGGTACAGAAGTGAAGGTATCAGCTGCTTATGGTCAAAAGAACACCACGGTTACTCGTTCTGTAGTGGGTACCAGTGAAGCAGGTACCGGTAGCTCACAACTTAATAGCCAAGGCGCTCAAGCAGTAGCCAAGTATGGCTTTGGTGTTGCGCAGAATGTCATTGTTTCTCCATATGCTGGTATTCGCTACACCCAAAACAATATGGGTGGCTATACAGAAGCGACTTCAGCTACAGTAACAGCACCACTAACTTACTCAGCACTCAATACCAATGCAACAACAGCGTTAGCTGGAGTAGGGGCTTCATACCGTTTTATTCCACAAGCAGCCGCTTTTGTTAGTGCTGGAGTTGAGACCGATACAAACACTGCTAATGGCTCTTACTCTGCCACTGGCGTAACTGGTCTAACTCCAGTGAACTTCAATGCGAACCCGGTTAAGACCCGTCCAATAGCGATGGTTGGGGTTACCTATGATATTGAGAAGAATCAACGCATTGGTGTAACGGGTATCTATAGACAGGAGCCATATCAAACGGTATCGACAACTACTGTCATGGCGACTTATACGGTTGGCTTGTAATTAAACCAATTAAGTAAGATAGAAACCTGCTTCGGGGGGTATTATCTGAAAGGGATCTGCCATCGATAATTATTGCGAAGGTCTGCTTTGTGTTCAGCAAAAGCCCATCGCCAACCCTAATCCCGAAGTGTCATGTAAAACCGACAGTAAATAATTCAGGTCGCCCAAATTCAAATCTGAAATTAAGCTAACAAGTTTCTTGTTAAGTGACGCTTGTTATGCCAGCTAGCGGGCTATTCAAGGTTTGATGTAATTTTGACCATCTATTTGGTGTCGGTTAGGCTCGACTCGGAGGTGTCCGGTTACGTGACGGTCGGGTGGCTTGCAGACAATCAAAACTTGGAAATTGGGGGTATTTGGGTTGCATCGACGGGTTGAAATCAAGGCCGATAGCTGTCCTTCCTAGAAGCCTGGCTAAAGCCTAGTTTTACTTTGTTGATAGTCAAAATTTTCTAACTCTAACAGTGTGCTCTGTCCAAATCTACAATAGTCACCAGCGCTTGTTCAATTAGTTCAAGGGGAATTTCCTTGGAATCAATAAGGGCATTGAGGGCAATAATCGCTTGTTTTGCCGCCATTTCGCAGCCTGTTTTCTGGTAATTCAAGACCATTTCTAGGGCTCCTGAAGTTAATTGACTTGATTTCATTGGGATCTCCATCTTTAGTTGAGAATGATTACTAAATAATAATGATTCTCATTATGATGTAGAATTCTTAAAAATCAACATAAATAACAATCCAAATCAAATCAGAGGCTGGCATATGAAGGCAAAAAAATTGGTAATAAGTGGTATGTGCATATGGAGCATGGTTTTTGGGAGTGTCCTGGCGGCTGAACCTGTTAAAGAGTTGAACCTGTATTCAGCGCGTCACTATCAAACGGATGAGGCGCTATATAGCGACTTCACCAAAAAAACTGGGATCAAAATTAATCGTATTGAAGCGGATGACAACGGCATTCTGGAGCGTGTAAAGAGTGAGGGTGACAAGAGCCAGGCAGATGTGATCTTGCTGGTCGATGCTGCTCGCCTATGGCGTGCCCAAATGCACAATTTCTTTGCCCCCACAAAATCAAAGTATTTAGATGAGCGAATCCCAGCAAACCTCAGGGCAGCCAATGAGGCGGGTGGTATTCCATGGTACGGATTTTCGACACGAGCACGCGTAATTGTCTATAACAAAGCAACGGTTAAAAAAGGGGATGTTGATACCTATGAAAAGCTTGCAGACCCAGTTAATAAAGGACGAGTTTGCACGCGGTCGGGCGCACATCCTTATATGCTTTCATTGGTTGGGGCACTAATTGAGCGTGATGGCTTGCCTGCAACCGAGGTATGGGCTAAGGGCATGGTAGCTAATATGGCTAGAAGCCCTAGGGGTGGTGATACGGATCAAATTAAAGCGGTAGCTTCAGGTGAGTGCGGAGTTGCATTGACTAACTCCTATTATTTTGCTCGCATGATGCAATCCGATAAGCCTGATGACATGACGGCGATATCAAAAGTCGGCTTTATTTGGCCTAACCAAAATGCAGGTGGAGTGCATATCAATATCTCTGGTGGTGGGATGGCTCGCAATGCGCCCCATCCTAAAGAAGCGCTGCAATTTTTGGAATACTTAGCCAGCGATTCGGCTCAAGAATATTTCTCAAACGGTAACAATGAGTGGCCAGCTGTCCCTACGGTCAAAGTAGAGAATTCCGCACTTAAATCATTGGGTAGCTTCCAGTCTGAAAAAGTATCAGTCTCTGCGATTGGTAAGAATCAAATCCCTGCGCAGAAACTCTTGGATCAGGTTGGATACAAGTAAAAAATCGACATGTTTTTATCGTTAGACCAAATTACTTATAGGAAGGTCGGCCTTTGGGTGGCAGCGATGCATGTCGCTCTACCTTTGGGCTTGATATTGCTAGCGTTAAATTTTCCGAGAAAAGCCGAGCCTGTCATGATGATGGCTCAAATTATTGATCGTGAGTCTGTGGCAATTACACCATCAGTTCATGTGCGACCAGTCAAGGATAAGCAGGTTGAGAAGGATAAGGTTGTTAAGGATAGTGAGCTTGCCAAAGAGCGATCAACGGAAAGTAAGCAAGATGGAGCCCTTGCATCAGCGCCAGTCTCAATGCCAAATTCAGAGGCGTCCGAGCTAAACAATCCAAAGCCACCATATCCGGCCATTAGTCGTAAGTTACGTGAGCAAGGGTTAGTGCTCCTCAAGGCATGTATTAGCACGAGCGGAACATTAGACAGCCTTGAAATTCGCCAAGGATCGGGCTATTCAAGATTAGACCAAGTCGCATTACAAACCGTAAAACAGTGGAAATTTATTCCAGCAAGAAAAGGCAGCGCGCCAATTCCAATGTGTTACGAATTACCAGTTAAATTTACTTTGGAGTAGTTATATGAATTCAAGTATGAATCTTTTCCACCTATGGATAGAGGGCGGCTTTGTTATCCAGCTAACAGCCATTATTTTGCTAGGCATGTCCGTTGCGTCTTGGACAGTCATGATCGTCAAAGGCAGCATGATTTACAAGTCTAAGCAGCAAGCCAAGCAATTACATGATTTTTGGCATAGTCCGGATCTGAATAATGCTTTAGAGACTCTCGAGTCTAGCGATCAAAAGATAAATCCTTTTAAGGAGCTTGCCCTCGAAGGTCAGAATGCCATGCGTCACCATCGCAATACGGAGAAGCACTTGCATGATTCTTTGGATTTAAATGATTGGATTACCAGCAGTCTAAGAAATGCCATTGATGATGCGAAGGAAAAATTTGGATCCGGCCTGATTGTTCTTGCCTCTATTGGCTCGACTGCACCTTTTGTAGGTCTGTTTGGAACAGTTTGGGGGATTTACCAAGCGCTGATCACTATTAGCGATAGTGGAATGACCGGTATTGATAAGGTTGCAGGTCCGGTTGGCGAGGCCTTGGTAATGACTGCTTTTGGCTTAGCGGTGGCTATTCCTGCAGTACTTGGTTACAACGCCTTGCTACGTGGCAATCAATTCATCATCAGCAAACTGAATCG
>JACCDH011594233.1_pt1 | contig 11115 bp, 10 predicted proteins | sample 7442481 | NCBI WGS metagenome assembly JACCDH01 (sample SAMN15323433, study PRJNA562643) | freshwater metagenome | isolation source: river surface water | place: USA:Blue River Watershed | collected 2017-08-15 | reverse complement strand
TCTACTTGCGGTAAGATTGATGCCTCATCGACTTCTGATGACTCCAACTGCTGAAGGGCTTTACCCGATAAGTAACTCAACTCCGAAAAACGTGCGGTTATTTCATTAACTATGGTTTTTATCTCTTGAAGTGAATTAGCTTTGGATTCATGTCGCTCAATGGTCTTTGCCACGCTAGATAAGTCTTGTAGCATTGGACTTTCACTCATGGACATTAGAGAATTAATGTCTGAAATCAATTCCTGATTTTCCTCCTTGAGTTCTAGTTTTTGTGATAACTCTTCATAATCAACATCCTCGAGTTTAAGGGCTAGAATTTCAGTTAAAATGAATTGTTCGTAATCCATTTTGGATTCCAGTAAACTCAATTCCTGCAACTTATTCGTTAATGCACTTTTGCGTTTTATATATTCCTGATAGCCGCTTGAATATTCGATGAATTCGGTTTGAGTGCCTGAAAGCGCATCCAAGATATACAACTGGTATTCTTGATTTTTAAGTTCAAGGGTATTATACTGCGAGTGAATTATAAATAACCGTTCACCCAGTGCCTTCATGTCTTGTAGGGTTACTGGTGTATCATTTATAAACGCCCTTGACTTTCCATCTTTATGAATTTCACGACGTAAGATGACTTCTTTCCATGGCTCAAGCGAACGGTCATTAAGCCATTGAATGATTTCAGGAGTTACACTAAAATGTGCCTCCACAATGCTTCGGGTATCACTTGGACCGATTACGCTAAAATCAGCGCGTTCTCCTTTTATTAAGCCAAGCGCATTTAATAGAATTGATTTCCCAGAACCGGTTTCTCCAGTTATTGCGGTATAACTTGGACTAAATTCAAGCGTAAGTTCATTAATCAGTACAAAATTCCGGATGATTAAACGCGTAAGCATTACTCTAGTATTTCTTGATATTTCGAAGAATTAGAAGGGTCTATTCGCTTTAAGAGGCTTACAAAATCGGTTTTTTCTTTTAACTCAGAATCTGAAAGAATTTTCTTTAACTCATCGCGTTTACAAAGCAGGTAATTAACGACGTTTGGAGAATTGGGTCTAACCTGAACTACCGGTGTCAATTTCGAGAGTGCGTCATACAATGCTTTTTTCCCTTTAACCTTATCCTCATACATTTGATCCATCCCATTGCGGTGATAAGAAAAATTACACTCACGCAACGGTTCAAATGCAGCTTGCAGCACATTATCAGCTAACCAAAATCGATTTCTTTTACCTTGTTCACTTGATTTCCAACCTGGCGCACCAGAATTTTGGGCATTTGATACAATTTGTTGGCATTCATTGAAAAACTTTGTCCCACCTTTTAATGAAAATGAGTCGTAGTCCATACCTAAAATAAAGTAGGCATAAAATGCCATGATTGAAGATAAATTATCACGGTATTGATTGGGGGTATAGGTAATCAGGGTATTTCTTGAATACGAAAACGCTAAATCTTCATCTCGATAATTAAATAATAGGGTGTTATAATTAGAGTTGAAAACAGGTCGTGTTGCTTGAATTTGTATGGCTCCGGTGTATGTTCCTGGAGCTGGAATTTTATTGATTTGAAGTTGGATGTTGCAATTGATTCGTTCCTCGGTTTTAAATTGGTCTTTTGTCCATTGCGTATTATTCATTAACTCGGTCAAGACTAATTCTAATTCTTTGAAGATTTCCAATTCGGTACTGTTGACCTCAAGGCTAGCCTCCTTGATAATTGAGACTTTACAATTAAGTTCCTGCGCTGAAAACGGGGAAATCATTAAGGCTAAAAAGAATACTATAAAATGCTTCATACACGAATTGTTGTAATAAAATCTATAATCCCTTGTGCAATCTTTGGTTTTGAGGCGACCGGTAATTCAAGGACCAAGCCATTAACGTCGAAGATACGAACTTTATTGGTATCGGAATTAAAGCATTTTTCATTTTCTTCCATTACATTTAAAACAATCGCATCTGCATTTTTTCGGGCTAATTTTTCAGTAGCATGTTGATCTGCATTATTTGTCTCAAGAGCAAATCCTATGGTGCGTTGCTTGGTTGATTTATTTGACCCAGCCCATGACAAAATATCAGGATTTTTAATGAGTTCTATGTTTAAGTCTTCGCTCGTTTTTTTAATTTTTTCCTCAGCGATTTGCACCGGACGATAATCAGCTACTGCAGCAGCGAACACCCCGATTTGACTTTCACCCCAATGGTTCTTTACTGCGTCAAACATTTCAAGCGCAGATGTAACCTTTACGCAATGAATACGCTCGTGTGAACTTGTTTGTGTTGTTGGTCCGGTAATCAACGTAACCTCAGCGCCACGTGAAGCAAAATTCTCAGCGATAGCGAATCCCATTTTACCAGAGGAATGGTTCCCAATAAAGCGAACCGGGTCAATGGCTTCATAGGTCGGACCTGCCGTAACCAATACCTTGATGTTTAAGAAATCTTTTTTAGGAGCAAGGTGAGCCATTACCTCATGGTATAAAGTTTCTGGTTCAGGAAGCCTCCCTTCCCCACTTAATCCACTGGCTAATTCCCCATGATCAGGTGGAATCACATGAACACCATCCGCTAATACTTGCTCAATATTACGTTTTACCGTTGGATGTTGGTACATTTCCAAATCCATGGCGGGGGAAATAATGGTATTGTGGCGCATAGAAAGATATGTTGCCAGTAATAAGTTGTCGCACGCACCTTGTGCTAGTTTATGAAGGGTGTTTGCTGTACAAGGGGCGATTAGAAAAACATCAGCCCATTCCCCATATGAAACATGGTTATTCCATGAACCTGTTTCTTTATTCCAGAATTCAATCCCAACAGGATTTTTCGATAAGGTTGATATAACTAAGGGACTTACGAAATCCTTTGAATCGGGGGTCATGATACAGCGTACCTCGCACCCTTCCTTAATGAATTTACGTATTAATAAAGGAATTTTATAGGCAGAGATGCCGGCAGTTATTCCTATGAGGATTCGCATCTTATTCTGCGGCTTCCTCTGGTTTTCTTAGATAAATTTTATCTTCTAATAATTCTTGCATTGCAATAGCCGTTGATTTTGGCATTTTCTCGTAATGCTTTGAAATTTCAATTTGCTCACGGTTTTCAAAAACCTCTTCTAAACTGTCTGTTGATGTCGCAAATTCTTGAAGTTTTTGAGTTAATTCTTCTTTAATTTGCGAGCTTATTTGATTCGAACGCTTAGAAACAGCGACGATTGATTGGTAAAGATTACCTGTTTTGTCTTCCAAATTAACAACATCTCTAGTAACTGTTGTTTTTTCTGCGTTGACGTTTTTGTATTGCATGGATATTAATTAAAATTCATAATCATTTTGCCAAGGCTTGAGCAAAACCTTTAACTCGTTTAAATACTCAGAGGCTGGGTATTCAGATACAAAGTTACGATATCTTGTTATAGTTTCCTCAACTCGTTCCTTTTTTTTACTCTCAATGCTATTAATCGTTAAATAATATCCATTTTTCACGGCAAGAAATTGAACCTCCTCGTCATGGATGGATAAGGGGTATTTACCGTTGAATATATCTGCATAAGCCAGCGCGGCTTTGAAATTTTCCGTTTTACTATACTGAAGAACTTTATTAAAATCTTTGAACTCTAATTTGTAGGATAATGCATCGATTATGCTATTGCATGAATCAACCAATGGTGAATTCGGGTATTTATCAATAAATGCTTGAACTGCATTCAACGCCGCATAAGTTTCGGTTTGATCTAGAGACCACTTTGGAGAATTTTGAACGCTGCACATTGCAGTAAGAAAAAACGACTCCTCACTTCTTAAGCTGTATGGGTATCGTTGCACAAATGACCCGAAGAAATAACCCGCCATGTAATAATCCTCGTCCTCATAATAACTTTTCGCCATGTTGAAATACGAAAATTCACCTTCCGCTGATTTAGGGGCATGTTGATACACTTGTTCATACAAAACAATGCATTTATCGTAGTCACCTTCTTCGTGAAGTTCGTTTGCAAGTTTAAACTTCGTGGGGAAGTCATCACCTTTTAACACGTCATTATACGCCGAACAACTTAACATAGTTAGCGAAATCAAAACAGCATAAAAGACTTTCATATTATTTTACCCTTAAATTTTTACCAATCACCAAGGTGCTACTCGGACTGATGCCGTTAAGTTTACACAAGTTTGAAACGGTTGTACTATATTTCGCAGCGATCCGAGTTAATGTATCGCCAGATTTTACCTGATAATATTTCTTTTGAGCTGTTTTTACAACAGGTTTAACTATTGGAGCGGCAACTACAGCAACCTGATCAACTGCTGTTGAATTAGCTGGAGTGTTATTCTGAAACGCTAATTGTTCCGTTGAAAGCACTTCAATTTGTTCAGAAGGTTTAGCTCCTGGTCGAAACAAGGCTCGATGCAGAAACAAGTTTTCTTTTTTAAGCGTTTTTTTATCAAAATCAATGATTTCTTCTGGGTTAATTGCCCCGTCGTAAAAACGAACTTCCATGTGAAGGTGAGGACCAGTGGACCTGCCGGTATTCCCTCCTAAGGCTATTGGATCCCCTACTTTAACCTCTTGATTGGGAGCAACTAAAAATTTACTGAGATGCGCATAAAACGTCTCAAGTCCGTTGTAATGCCTCATAATTACCAAATTACCAAAACCGCCGTCGTTATATTTTGCATAGCGGACCTTACCTGAGAACATTGAGAATATGGTATCCCCTACTTTTAGTGCCAAGTCAATCCCATTGTGATATCTTCCGCTTCGAGGACCATATCGTGAATTCACGGTAATTTTTCTCATAGGAAAACAAAAATCCATGGCGCCATCCGTTGCCGCTTCGTTCAAACAGAGCCAAATGGTATCTTGCATTAAAGATAAATTATTGCCTTTACCGGTATAAACCACATCATTAATCCACGCTTGCTTTAAGGGGGTACTGTATGAGGATACAATAGAATGAATTCGTTTGTTTAACACACCATCAAAGTCTGGGTCTGAAGCAATACTCCAAGTTTGATCTTGATGAAGGACTAATTTTCCTTGTGGAGTATCTAAGGTATCTATAGAAGGTTGGGCTATGATTGAAATTGAACTCAATAAACCGATTAACCCGAGAAATATTTTTATGCTTAATTTTTGCATTCCTTACAAATATAAGGAAAATGACTAAAATTCCTTGATTTCCGTAATGCTTAGGTTGTAAAACAGGGACTCATTCGGCTGAACCAATTTACCGTAACCCCTTTTACCGTAGGCTTGTTCCGAATTCAAAAGGACAAATATTTTCTGGCCTTTTTTAGCATTTTTTAGCACCTTTCTTAAGCCTGGAACTACATTTTTTTGTCCGATTGCGTACCGAAGAGGGAGGTTTCGTTTGAATGAATTTTGAACCTCTGCTTTATTCTTTGAGCTTACAATGGCATGATAATAAATCTCTTTATCTTCAGAATTATCGAACTTTCCAGCGGTACCTTTATCAAACGTCCACGTTTTAACGCCTCCTTGATTATATTCAGGTGAAACTTTTGCTACCACTTTAACATAAAGCCAAATTGGGCTGTTAGCGGGAACAATATTGCTGAACCCTTTCGAGCCATAAGCCAATTCTGATGGAATCTCTATTTTAGCAAAATCCCCAACTTTTAAATGTTTTAACGCGAGGTCCCAACCCTTGAATTGCATATTATAACCAACCATAAATGGAATAAAAGGCAAATCGAGGCGGTTATTTCCGTCAAAAATCTTTCCGTCTGGTAAGGAAATTCTGTAATTAATTAAACAAACCTCACCATCAGTTAATGTTGGGTTTTTTTTGAACGATTCGAAGAACCATTTCACAGTAACACCATCCTCAAATATTTTGGTTCTAGTGATGCTACCTTTATCAAAATCCTTCAAAGAATTATCCGATGGTATTTTCGTATTTCTTTGTTTCGGAGCACGGGCTGTTTTAGGTTTTTTATCGTTTGCATCAAGTGGCTTCCTCTGGTTTGAGTTACACGACACCGCCAAAAAAACACTAAGTACTAAGAGTAATATTTTATTCATTGTAATTCGATTAATTCAACATCAACCAATAAGATCGCTAGGGGCGGTATTTGTTCTAAATCTCCAACAAGACCGTGCGCTAAGTGATTCGGTAAAATCAATTTAGCACATTCTCCTTCCCGCATCAGCTTCAGTGCTTCGTTTAATCCGGATTCTTTATCATTCCGATCTATTGGAATCTCGTCATATACGTCGTCACCTGTTGCGTAACATGGGGTGCCATCTAATAAAGAAATTTTCAGAATAACCGACGCTGTTTTTCCAACTCCCCCTGGTTCTCCTTTAGGATTCTCTTTAATAATCGCATACCTCAAGCCTGTTGAAGTTGTTTGAACTTTCAACTCTTTGTGATGATCTAAATAAAGGCCAATAGTAATTTGTTCCCGTTCATTGATTTCTTTATGGTAAGAAACCGAATGGTCTTTTGACCAATCTGCTGGATTTTTAGTGGCTTGTTTTTTAGTTTGATTACACGCTACTAGGGCAAGAACAGAAAAAAAGGCAATTAGTTTCACGTTGTTTTGAATTGTAATTCCATTAAACTTAATAGCCTTGAAAGGGTTACTTCCATTGAATCAAAACTAATTCCACCTGCGGCATATTTGTGCCCTCCCCCATTAAAGTGCTGCTTAGCGAGTTCATTTACAAAAAAACCATCCTTCGAACGAAATGACATTTTGATACCGTCAGACTTTTCTTGTATTAGAACTCCAACCTTAATCCCTTCTAATGAAAGAATGACATTCACTAAGCCCTCGGTATCTCCTGTCTTGTAATTAAAACGTGAAAGTTCCTCCTTGGTTAAGGATATAAAACCTGCCGGTATTGAGTTTTTATCTTTGTTAAGCAAAACTAATTTCTCACTGATTGCATATCCACGCAACTGCAATTGATCAATTCGATTGTTATCATAAACGTCTTGATGAATTTCCCAATGCGATATTCCGGTACTAATTAATTCTGCAAGTATGTGATGGGTTTTAGCGTTAACCGATGGAAAACGAAAGGAGCCTGTATCCGTCATAATACCTAAGTATAATGCACGAGCTACGTGTTGATCGACAGCATGAGTTAAGCCCATATGTTCAATGCATTCATATATCAACTGACAGGTTGAAGAATTAGTGACATCAGAAATCATGAGGTCAGCAAACGGTTCCGGTTCTGGATGATGGTCTATCATTACCTTAACACCTGTAAATCCTTGAATCAAGGCATGCATATCACCTACCCTACTTGGTGCGTTAAAGTCTAGGCAAATCAGAACGGTAGATTCTTCAAAAAGAACCTTTACTTCATCCGGATGTTCGCTAAAATAAAGACAACCCGTATCCGCCATAAAAGGCAAAAGCGTATCTGAAGGTAAATCAGGTAAAACTACGCGTGCCTTACAGGATAAATTCAAAAGAAATTTATAGAATCCGGCAGCACTTCCAACAGCATCACCATCCGGAGATTTATGTGAAAGTACGATAAATCGATTGGGAGAGCCTAAAAGTACTTTTAACTGATTCAGTTCATTTAACATCTGCTAAAATTACTCCTTTTTCTGCATTTGAGCGTCCTCCTTAGCATCTTGCTCCATGATTTTTGGTGCATCCTTCTTGTTTTGAAGGTTATCCAAAAGGTCTTCAATTTGCGACATAGAAAGTGATTTCGCGATGATTTTTTTGTCTTTATCAAGGATAAATACCTTTGGAGTTGAATAAATATCATATGTTGCCTGATAATTCAAGGACTCGAGCGTCGTTGGTTTTCCTTGTTCTCCTGGATAAAGAGGGACTAAGGATTCCGGTTTCTCTTTCGCAATTTTGTATAGATTATCGGTAACCGCTACATTGATGAAATCCAATTTGTTGTCCCGAATAAATTTCTTCCAAGCTTCAAAATCTTTTCCAATGGCTTTACCAACAGAATATACCTCCACGTTTCTCGCCCTCATTTTCTCTTTGTAGAGTTTTGCAAGTTTAGGCGTAATGGTTTTACAATGACCACATTCAGGATCCCAAAAATAAAGAATCGTATATTCAGCTTTTAAATCATAAAGATTTACCCATTTTGTATCCGAGGTATCTTTCAAAATCAACTTAGGAGCAGTTTCTCCTAAACAAATTCCCATTTTAACATCTAGGTCTTTGCATAATTCCGCATATTTAGATTCATCAACCCAAAACGATGGGTGTTTACCTTCGGCATTTTTTGAACAGTAATATCTGTCAAGCATGTGGTAATATACTTTATCCATACCCATTTGCTGACTTTTTCCAAAAGTTTGCGTGATCCATCCTACGCAATATTCAAAGGTCCTTGATTTAGGGTTTAAGCGATCGCAAAACTGAAACGCATGATAAATAACGGTATCCCAATGTTGAATCATCATGTTCTTACTAAAGAAGTACTCTAATTTATTGTGAAAGATTGGGTTGTTTACTAGTCGTTCATCCAATAAATCGACATTATCCCAATAATGTGTTCTGAAATAATTGAATTGAAAGTTTGAATCCGTAATTCTACCTTTTTCATCTTTGGGTGCATCGGGGATCTCAACATCAATAGACATTTTTACAATTTTCGACACCAATAAATTCGGATTTGCGCTCATTAAACTCTTTTGATATGACAAAACCTCTTTGTTTATTGCATCAATCTTATCGCCAAGCTCCTTGAATTCTTTATCACCAGACTTATATTTTGCTCGCTCCTCACCCATTTTTCCGGCAGCGGTTTTCTTTTCGGTGATATAGTTTACGTAAGGAATGAACACCTTGTTCTCTTCTGATTTCTTAACCACAAGATTTTTTGTGAATTCAGCTCCATTTGACCCTGCTGTTTCTAACCATAACTCTTCGTTATTGTAGATAAACTCAAAATATTGTTGACCTGGCAAGAGCAAGCCTAAAATACCGGGTTTTTGTTTTGATCCATTAAAAATAACTTCACCATTTTTTAGTTGCGCTGTATCCGCATAATAGAGTCCTTTCCCGAAATACTTAATCAGATGAACGGTCGTATCTTTCTGACCGGTAACTTTAATTCTAATCTTTTGAGAAAAAGTCACTTGAGCTAATAAAACAAGCGATACCGTTAGTGTTAAGATGCGTTTAATATTCATAATGCGTGAGTTTTGTAAGTGTAAAAATCGATTAATTTTTTCAATAGTGAGGTTCATTAACATTTTTTTAACCTCGCAAAGATACCTACATGACTTAATTAATTTCCGTTGCTTGTATTCACAAATGTTAACAATTGATTTAAGAGGGAATGTTCGGAATAGGGATTTAATGCAATCAAATCCTCGTATTGTTTCATCCAGGTCAACTGACGTTTTGCGTAATTGCGTGAATTTTGCTTGATTTTTTCTATGACAGTTGTTTTAGATTCTATGCCATTGAAAAACATTTCCCATTCTTTATAACCGACGGTATTTAAAACGGTTTGGTATTTATGATTTCGCAGCGAAGTAACTTCCGACTCTAGTCCTTCTGAAATCATTTGGTCCACTCGCATATTAATTCTTGCATATAGATCTGCTCTTTCCCATTGAACATGGAAACGGAGAAATGGATAGCAGGGAATGCGTTTTTTTTGTTGATAAAACAGGATGGAATTCCCGGTTCCAATTATTACTTCAAGCGCCCTGATTACGCGTCTTGAATTTTGTATATCTAATACCTCGTATGCTTTAAAATCAAGTGCTTTCAATTTAGATTGAAGGAATCCAATTCCGTGAGTTTCAAGTTCAATATTTAGTGTTTCTTGAATTTTAGGAAAAACAGGAATAGGGTCTATTCCATAAAGCAACGCATCGATAAACTGTGCGGACCCGCCGGTAATCACGGCAGTTCCGTTTTGCCTAATTAATTGATTTAATATCACTCGTGCTTCGGTTTCAAATTCAGCCACATTCATTGGATGCTCAAGGGTTCGATTATCTATAAAGTGGTGTGGTACTTGCGCTAATTCTTCTGCACATGGTTTTGCAGAACCGATATTCATCCCTTTGTAAAATTGTCTTGAATCTGCGGAAATGATCTCCGTATTAAGGTGCTTAGCGACTTGAATAGCTAAACTTGTTTTACCAGATGCTGTAGGTCCTTGAATAAGATAAATCATAATGAACTACTGAACTTTCCAGCTTAAGTAGATTTGATAAACTAAATTTGCATATCGATCTGCCTTACCGTGATATGCGCCAAAACGCACCACTTCATCATTGTAATATTTTGCGAGCGACAGATTATTTACCATCAATTGTACATTACCATCCCACACTAAGGGATTTAATCCATGCTTTTTAGCTAATCGTTGCGCATCATCAATGTGGGCTTTTCCTGCATTGTAAGAAGCTAGTGTAAACTTAATCCGTTGTTCGTTACTAGGAATACTAGACCATGACGAATATGCATTGTACAAGAGCTTCATTCCAGCATTTATCTGCTGCTGAGGGGTAGATGTAATGGAGACACCGTATTTACGACCTATAGTTGGCATGAACTGCATTAATCCAAATGCACCACCTCCGCCCAATGCGCTTGGGTTGAATCTGGATTCTTTGAAAGAAATAGCCGCTAGTAGTTTCCAATCCCATCCGTATTTTTCTGCCGCCGCTTTAAACAAATTATCAAAAGGAGACAAAACACCGTTTTTAAACCGAGGTACCAAATACCTTTTCATGTTGATAGGAAGGCTAACTCCGAAATAAAAGTTCTTCAAAAAAGCAATGTCTGCACGGTATTCAACACTTCGTATATAGCGATCTAATTTAGCCAAGAATAAACTGTCCGTTGAACGAACCCTAAATTTGGATTGTACGATCATGCGATTTTCAGGCATGTTCATGATGTTTGCTTTAAATTCATTTAAAAAAACAGCCGGCATCTTATTAACATACGAATAGGACTCACGAAGTACAGACATCAATTCACTCGAATTTACAGCAACATTACGTTGGACAATTGCGAAGGATTGTAATTCTCCATCTTTGATTACCAAGGAATCATGTAAGGATTTTGAAAGATATAGGTTCCCCTTACCACGCTCAAACTTATCAGAAATTTCCTTA
>JACCDH010401538.1_pt1 | contig 11115 bp, 11 predicted proteins | sample 7442481 | NCBI WGS metagenome assembly JACCDH01 (sample SAMN15323433, study PRJNA562643) | freshwater metagenome | isolation source: river surface water | place: USA:Blue River Watershed | collected 2017-08-15 | reverse complement strand
GAAAGATCAACTCCCCTTTCTTCCCTTCACCCAAATCATGATACATATTGGCGCAAATCTTGGGTGCATTCAGCGCCCCAAGTAGCTTTTGCATATTCTCTTTGTAATAAATCACTTCCCAATTCCCTGGCAAATACAAATCATAATTCAACGCGTTCAAAATGGGGGCTATGGCAGCACCTGTTGTTTTAACAGACAACTCACTCCCTTGAAACATATCACCGGTATCGATAAAAAAAGATCTCTTGTGTTTCTTTCTCAATTTCTTAAAATAAGTTGCCAACTGAGGATATCCACCTGTTTTGCGAAATACCTTTTCATTGTTTTCCCAAAACATTTCATCATGGGGGTGAATTTGACAGTGTACATCTGTCGTTTGAAATATGCTAAAACAGACTTTTCTATTCTTATCTTCCAGATGCACCAGATCGATCACTTCCTCAGGTTGACCGCTTGCAAAAGACAATTGAGGGATAAAAGGCAAAGCCCCCAGTAGAGGAATTTTCCTTAAAAAATTTCTACGTGAAGAGGTCGATTTGTCCTTCATGCTATTTGGATTTTTTCATGGCTTTCCAAGGACCATATTTGTGTTGAGACTCTGAGAAAGCATCAGCAAAAGGTCCAAATGGGTGATCCATCGGTTTCTCAGCTATTTTTGGCCAATCTTTGGAAATGTCTTTCTTAGGTCGCGGTTGAGAATTGACAAATGCCGCTATATCCCAGGCTTCCTCATCTGTTAAAATTGGATTGTCATGTGAGGCACCCAGTGGCATATTGGATTTGATGTATTTGGCAAAATTTGTTATACGGTACAACCCCGCACCATCATTGTAACTATTGTTTCCCCACAATGGAGGATATTGAAACGAATCATGACCTGCATTCCACTGACCTTCTCCATTCTTCTGATGGCATGAAGCGCATTTCTCCTCGTACAATTTGGATCCATTCTCAGGTGAGCATGCTCGATCAAGCAAGGCCAAATCTTTGAATCCAACGCCCTTTGGCTTTTCACCCTTCTTGACATCTTTACCGAGAAATTTGATATAAGCCACAACGGCTTGCATTTCCTTTAAAGTTGTATCCAATGGCAAACCATTCAAACTGCGTTCAAAACAGTCATTGACTCTTTTGTAAATATTTTCAATGGCACCTGACCTGGCTCTGTATTTGGGGTATGTTGAAGCCACTGCACTATAATTGTTCCCAAAGGTTTTGGTACCGGCATTCAAATGACAGTTTTGACAATTCATTCCGTTGGTGGCCATTGGTTTGACACTCCCTTTGGGTCCAAAATACTTGGCCGTATTGGCAATGATGTCCTTACCATACTCTACCAATTTCTTTTCACGCTCTTCCTTAATTCCATATACAGAAGGTGCTTCCCAGAAACCGTTAGGATCTTTAACCTTTACCACACTCGCTGAGGTTTGGTCTTTATCTGGCACAGCACCCCAGTAGGTATTTTCGGTCATAGTTGCGATATAAATCAAAAGCAAAACAACCACAACAAACAATACTATTGTGAGATTGGTGAGCAAACCGACTGATTTCAACAATCGTTGCTCGAATGGTGTTAGGTCTTGTTTGCTCATCAATTACTAGTGTGGCAATTTGTCTTTTATTACACCGTAAACAAAAGTTCCCAGGATTGCAAAAGCAAAAACAACAATCATTGCTGTATATCCATAACCAATGTTCACCACCATAGGACCGGGGCATGCTCCACTGAGTGCCCAGCCCAATCCAAAAATAGCCCCTCCAATAAAGTACTTCTTGTAGGCCTTATCTTTAGGATGAAACAAGATTGGATTTCCTGTAAAATCTCTCACATGAAACTTTTTAATCAAAGCAACTCCAATTACACCCAATGTCACCGCTGTGCCAATAATTCCATACATGTGGAAAGCTTGAAAGCGAAACATCTCCTGTATTCTATACCATGACATTGCCTCAGACTTGGCCATTATTATACCGAATACGATACCTACAATTAAAAACTTAAAAAATTTCATTGCCTTAAAAAATTAAAGGGTAAATCAAGTAAGTCATGGCCAATCCACCTGCGAAGAAACCAATCACTGCGATGAGCGAGGGAAACTGCAAATCGGAAAGTCCGCTGATAGCATGACCCGAGGTACATCCACCCGCATAACGCGAACCGAACCCTACCATGAATCCGCCCAAAGCCAGAATCAAAAAACCTTTCACAGTAAATACAGCTTCCCAACTAAAGAGCTCCGCAGGTTGCATTCCTTTCGGATCTCCAAAGCCCAATTGCTTTAAAAAATCGATTGTACTTTGAGACAAATTAACTGGAGCTCCGTCACTCATGAATTGATTGGCTATCCAACCTCCAATAATGGCCCCTAAAAGAAAAACCAAATTCCATGCTTGCGTTTTCCAATCGAAATCAAAAAACTTAACCTTTTTGCCAGCGCCACCTATTGCGCATATGGTGCGCAGGTTGCTTGAAAAACCAAAGGATTTTCCAAAGTACAGCATCAAGAACATGACTGCTGAAATCATCATCCCAGAAAACCACCAGGACCATGGTTGTGTTATTAATTCCATCATATCAATTCAAATGAAAAGTAATCAAGGGTTTGTACATGTGATTGATCAACTTCTCAGCATCATTGGTTTTGAAAAGACTTTTCTTTCCATAAGTACCAATCACAACCAAATCCATGTCATGCTTTTGATTGAAATGGATGACACCGTCTTCAATTCTCGCGTCTTGTATGGTGTGAAATTTCGTTTCACTCCATCCCATTTTTTCCGTGTACTCTTTCATGTTGGAAAAAACCAAATGCTCATCCACCTGGGAATTATTGATTACATGTAAAAAATGCATGTTGCTATTATCGGCATCCAACATGGTCTCCAGCCATTTCATATCTACTTCACAGCGATTAGAGAAATCATTGACAAACAGTACATTCTTCAAAGTCCAATCCGTGCGATCACACATCAAAGACAAAACTGGAACTTGTGATTTCCTGGCCACCACTTGGGTATTGGTTCCTGAAATTGCGCCTGCAACACCAAAAGCTCCATTTGTCCCCATCGCAATCAAGTCAAAATCATGACCGGCTGCATAGTTGGCTATGGCATCCGTTAATTGACCGACCATCCAATCCGTTTTAACCCCTTGATGCTCCTCCTCAATCACCGACAATTTTTTCTCTATCATTGTCTTTTGAGACAATAAATACTCCATGTCTATTTCACCACAGGTACTAAAATTTTTATCATTATCCAAAGTCACTGTTTCAGGAACTTGAAGAACATGAAGAAAAGTAACTTCTGCATTCTTCCCAGCCAACATCCGTTGGATCAAAACCCAAGCATGCTCTGGAAGAATTGAAAAATCAGTAGGAATTAGAATTTTCATTTTGAAGATTTTAATCAATCAATGCTTTAACAGCTGTCCATGGACCGCCATTGACTACATTGGAAAAACCGGCTTGCTCTAATATCGATTTGGCCATTCCACTTCTAGCGCCACTTCTGCAAAAAACAATGATGTTCTCTTTTCCTTGAAAAGCATCCAATTGATTCGCCAACTGATCCAATGGAATATTCACCGATGCATTGACATGCCCTTCTGCAAACTCTTCTGGCGTTCTAACATCTACTAAAAACGCTCCTTTTTCTATGATCTCTTTCATGTTGTTCATTTCACTTTTGTTTTTATGCTTTCATCATTTTGCTTTGACAAACAAAATCCGTTTTGGGGACATTGGTTTCTGCAATGGCCTTGAAACCACCTTCAACCTCAGAAAAATTTCTAAATCCTCTGGCCTGCAAAATTGAAGCTGCAATCATGCTTCGGTATCCTCCAGCGCAATGAATAAAAAAGTGCTCATCTGGGTTGATGTCCTTGGTCCATTCATTGATCAAATTCAATGGACGATTGTAGGCCTCATCGACATGCTCCGCGGCATACTCTGTTTCCTTTCTCACATCCACCACTTTGGCATCCTTGGAAAATTGAGCTGCAAATTCTTGTGGGGTAATTCTATTGACTTTGTCCAACTCTTTGCACGCATTTTCCCAAGCTGCAACACTTCCTTTGAGGTGACCGAGTTGATTGTCAAATCCAACACGCGCAAGACGAGTAACAATCTCTTCCTCTTGCCCCTCCGTTGTAATTAATAACAAAGGCTGATTTACATTGGCGATAAGTGCTCCAACCCATGGTGCGAAATCTCCATTTAATCCGATATTGATAGACTGAGGAACAAAACCCTTCCAAAATTCTGTACTTGGTCTAGCATCCAAAATTAAAGCTCCTGTTGATTCAGCAGCAGCCTCAAACTCGGATGGAGAAAGGGCTCTTAAACCATTGTTTCGAACTTCGTCGAAACTAGAAATTCCTTTCTTGTTCATGGCCACATTCATTCCGAAATAGGCTGGTGGAGGTGTTAATCCATCCAAAACAGCTGCGATGAAAGCCTCCTTGTTGGGTTGATTCAATGCATAGTTCATTTTCTTTTGATTGCCCAATGTATCCACCGTCTCCTTCATCATGTTCTTTCCACAAGCGCTACCTGCGCCATGCGCTGGGTAAACGGTAACATCATCAGACAAAGGCATGATTTTATTCATCAAGCTATCATATAAATGACCCGCCAATTCTTCTTGAGTCAAGTTAGCTGCTTTTTGAGCTAAATCAGGACGACCAACATCACCCAAGAACAAAGTATCTCCGGAGAAAATTGCAATATCCTTTCCTGAAGCATCCTTTAATAAGTAAGTGGTGCTTTCCATCGTATGCCCTGGCGTATGCAAGGCCACAATTGAAATTTCACCCACTTGGAACACTTGATCATCTTTGGCTACGATGCAATCAAACTCAGGATTGGCATTTGGACCATAGACAATTGAGGCTCCGGTTTGCTTACTCAAATCGAGATGGCCAGAAACGAAATCTGCATGGAAATGGGTTTCGAAGATGTACTTCAATTTCACATTGTCTTTGGCCAAACGATCCATGTATGGTTGCGTCTCACGAAGGGGGTCAATGATGGCCGCCTCTCCGTTGGAGGTGATGTAGTAGGCTCCTTGAGCCAAACATCCTGTGTAAATTTGCTCGATATTCATTTTGTCTTTTATTTCAATTTATTTTTATTTCAAAAATGTTTCTTTGACGATGATGTAAATTCCCATGACCAAAACAAACCACCCAAAGGCGGGTTTCAATTTGGCTCCGTCAATTTTCTTGGACAAATTGCTGCCCAAGAAAATCCCCACGATTGCTGCTGTTGTAACCGTCAACAAAAGTATCCAATCCAATTGGGTATGTCCCAACTCTCCTGTGAATCCAATAAGCGACTTGGCCGCAATAATCAACAATGACGTACCGACTGCTTCTTTCATGGGCAATTTGGAGAGCACAACCAATGCTGGTATAATCAAAAATCCACCACCCGCTCCTACCAATCCTGTCAAAACTCCCACTACAGATCCTTCTAGAAAAATAAGTGGATAGTTGAAAACCTGTGGTCCTTGATCTTGTTGTGCTGCCTTGCCTTTTTTAATCATGCTGTATGAGGCAGCAATCATTAACAAAGCAAATAGAATCATTAAAAAGATTGATTTTGTAACTTCGAAACTACCGATGGTCAACAATGTGCTTGGAATCAGCGGAACAATCAACAATCGTGTTAGATAAACAGCGGCAATGGAAGGAATTCCGAATACAATGGCCGTTTTAATGTTGATTAATCCACTCTTAAAGTATTGAACAGAACCCACGGCACTGGTTGCTCCCACGATGAACAGTGAATAGCCCGTTGCCAAAACTGCGTCCACTCCAAAAACATACACCAGCACTGGAACGGTGAGTATACTTCCTCCTCCACCAATGAGGCCCAATGAAACTCCAATAAGAACGGACAACAAGTAGCCAACAATCTCCATACGCTATTTTAATTTAGGATTCTTCGGCAAATTTGTGACAATACCCATTGCCATTTCTGTAACCGTTGTTACACAGCAAAAAATTTTAACGAACAATTTTCATCTCCTGAATCAGATGATCCGCATTGGCGTAAACATCCATGACCCACAAAACATAACGAATGTCCACCATGATGTTTCTGCAAATAGCTGGTTGAAACAGATAATCACTCATCGTGCTTTCCCAAGAGCGATCAAAGTTGATTCCCACCAAATGACCATCTGCATTTAACGCAGGTGAGCCACTATTGCCGCCTGTGGTGTGATTGCTTCCTGTATAGCATACGCGCAACTCACCATTCTCGGCATAGTTGCCAAAGATGTCATTGCGGTACAATGAATCGAGCGTAGCGCTAATGTTGAAATCATAATTTCCCGATTGAAACTTCTGAATTATTCCATCTGTGGTGGTGTAATAATCATAGACCACACCATCGCGGGGCTTGCTGCCTTGAACTTTGCCATAAGCTATTCTCAAGGTGCTATTGGCATCGCACCAATTCACAGAAGGATGCTTTGCAACAGCCAAAACCTGCACCCATTGCTGCAAAGCCTTGTCCATTTCTGCGTTGCACAATTGTACCTTGGGCTGAACCACCTTGGCGTGTTGGTCATACAATGCCATGGCAGTTTTGTAAATGGGGTCATTCTCTATTCGTTTAAAATCACCTTTCAAAAATGCTGCTTTGATTAATTCAGCATCAACAAATAAACTATTCTCCATTAAGGTGTACAATACTCCCCCCCAGTCATCTTCATTCTCTTTCAACAAATCTCGGAAAATCTGTCCCTCCAATTTTCCGCTAACTTTCTTGGTGAGCAACGGAGCAAACTCAAATATCAAATCTCTTTCTGTCATCGCGTCGAAGTCCTTGTAGAACGACTCAAACTCGGTCCATTTATCTGCTGCCGTTGTTGACCAATTTTCTTTGGTGGCCAAAACTGTTTTCATGCGATTGGCCATTCTAAACAATTCAGGTCCGCTGTTCATAAACTCGGAAAATGCCGCATTGGCCAACAAATAACTTCCATATTCACGGTACAAAGAGTCGATGACCAAGGCTGGTTTGATGGGCATCACGGCAGCCAACTCCTCTTCTTGTTTCTTCTTCAAATTCACCGCATCAAACTTGTTCAATCCCTGCAATGCCCCTTTCCACTTGATGTAGGCATTGGCCACAGTGCTCTGCTTAGCAGCATATTGAATGCGCACTTTGTCTGAAGAAAACATTCTATCCTTGAGCACTTTCATCGCGGCTTCTCTCATCTCAATGCGCAAGGGCAACATGCTCTCGGTGACAAATTGAATGGCTGAGGAAGGGAGAAAATGTTCTGTGCGACCAGGAAAACCATAGATCATCGTAAAATCATTTTCATGCACCCCTTGGGCATTGACCGTGAAAAACTTCTTGGGTTGGTAAGGTTTGTTTTCCACATTGTAAGATGAAGGCTCATTGTTAGCCCCTGCATAAATTCTAAAAACAGAAAAATCACCGGTATGTCTGGGCCAAACCCAATTGTCTGTATCCCCACCAAACTTGCCAATGTCTGATGGAGGAGCGCCTACCCAACGAATATCGCTGTAGGTTTTTAATACAATGCGATAAAATCGTGTACCGTAATTGTAATCTCGAATGAAAGAGGAAAACTCTCCCTTCTCGGTTTGCCATTCCATCCCAAAAGGTCCTCTGGCTTCTTTGTTCCATTGAAATCCCTGTGGCAATTTCCCTTCCTTGGCCAACATCAATTTGACATCACTCAATCGCTTGGCATATTCTTCAGTTTGCACGCCTACCATTTTACCGTTGACATCTGCGGTCACTTCCTCAATGCTCTGTACCATGGAGATGGTCAAACCAGGGCAAGGTTTTTCTTCCTGCTTGGACATGGCCCAAAACCCTTTGGTCAAGTAGTCATTCTCAACGGAACTGTGTTGTTGAATGTATTCAAAACCACAATGGTGATTGGTCAACAACAACCCTTCATTGGAAACGATTTCACCTGTACAGCCCATATCAAACCACACCACCGCATCCTTTAAACTGGGTTGACTCACGCTGTACAAATCTTGGCTCTGCAACTTCAAACCTTTGGATTGCATGTCTGCAATCACCTTGTCCAACTCTGAAGGAATCCACATTCCCTCTTGCGCAAAAAATAATCCGGTTGTCAAAGAAAACAACCACAACAAACTATATTTCATCTTCATCTTTTTTTGACTTTTTGAATTTCCAAAAATTTAAGTTAACACCCAATTGCCAACGCGCAAGATCCGGTAATCGCGCACCATCATTCACAAAAGGACTAGACTTGAATAGATTATTGGCCCGATACAAAACATGCACGGCCCACAAACCCCTACCCATTCTCATTTCCATTTCATACCCCCACTTGTTGATGTAAGTCAATCGGTTGTAAGTGCTATTGATGCGTCGAGCGCCCAAGTTGGAACTGGGATCTGGCGCATCAGAAACGATCAAGGCATTGGAAAAATTCCAAAAACCATTGCACCCCAAATCAACAAAAGTTCCAATTCTACCCCCATTATTGGACAACTTAAAACGCACAAATAAACCGAGGGGAGCGGCAAATTGTTGCAATGTTTGGGAACGATGAACTGCGCCACCTGAAAGCGGTTGCTGAACATTCTGCGCAATGCTCAGCATGCTCCACTTGATTCCCGAGTTGTATCCAATAGCAACAGGACGATGCTGCTTGAACACAACCCTATTTTCAGATTGCAATTGCAAAGATGCCCCAGGAGCTGCGTAAAAAATGGCATCCTGTCCGATGGGCAGATAGCTCAGCATACAAAAAGTACGTGAATTAAATGGTGTACTCGATTTTCCTCCGTCCTCCTCATTTCGTTGCAAAACCGAAGGAACCCTTCTGTGCAGCAAAATATTTTGTGCTTGGCTTGACCATGCGCCGCACAAGAGGACCAATATCAAAACCATTCTCTTCAATCGTATTTCCATATGGATATCTGTTTCTTGTTGCTCACGCGAACGATGCACGGTGCAAATTTCTTAAACTCATACATGCCCAAACTGCCCTCTTCATCTGGCTGGGCTACCCAATATTCCTGTAACACGCCATGATGTCCTTCGATATGAAAATAGAAGAGCTCATTATTCTGTGAACTGTCAGGCAAAACTGGGCTCCAATGCGCTACACGAATCTCTGTTAGTTGTTCTGAAACATCTTCTAAAAAGTACTCATACTGCGAAGAATCCACTTCTTCTTGGTTATTAAAAAAATAAGACGCCTGCGGAATTCCATAGCCGTGGGCGTAGTCATAATAGGGATAAAGATCTGCAGCGATTTGAACTTGATCAAACAAATCAGCTGCGCTCCATTCAGGGTGTTGCTCTTTCATACAGGCGACAAATCCTGCCACCAGCGGACATGAGAAGGAAGTGCCTTGTTCGTAACTGAGAGCATTTCCCGCAGAGACAAATACCACGCCTTTTGCCACCACGTTGGGCTTCATGCGTTTGTCATGGGTGGGGCCAACAGAACTGAAATCGCATTTGAGTCCATTGGGTTCGCATGCGCCTACTGTCAATACATGAGGTGCGTCACCGGGCGCACCGATAATCTCCCAAGGACCTTGATCGGCATTGCCTGCGCTGTTCAACACCAGCACATTCTTCTCTAAAAAAGCTTTCTCTGCGGCGGCAGAAATCAAGCTTGATCCGTTCATTTGCGTACGGCGGTACAATTGGTTGCTGTAAATCAAAGAAGATGTAATGAGTTGTGCGCCTTTGGACACCGCCCATTCCAAGGCTTCTACCCACCTTGCTTCACGAACCAATCGGGATGAAGTTGCCTGCTCCGCCCTTGCCAACAAGAATTGACTGTTCACGGCCAGACCCAATTGTTGCACCCGATCCTTGCCGGCCAAACAGGCCATGACCTCGGTACCATGCGAGCTTTGCCTTTCAACTTTTTTGTCTTTTTCTACAAAATCATATTGATCCAAAATTCTTCCCTCCTGGATGATGTGCTGAAACATGGAGTCATTTGAAAACCCAACAAATCCGGCATCCAACACGCCAATGACTACATTTCTTCCCGAAAAACCTTCACTGATCCAACGTTCGCCTTGCATCATGGTCAGTTGCTCGTAGTAAATGGTTGATGAAGAATCCGTAGTCTCCACCAGACTGTCTTTTAAGGGGAAAGAGGCGATGCTTTCAACAGCAATAACATCTGGTGTATAGCACCAAGTGGAGTCCACCCACCAGGGTTGGGGTTGAGACAAGTCCCATTGCTCGATGGCTGCTGCATGAAACCAAGCGGAGTAACCGATGGGCGATTGGACGCAAACTGTTTTCAATTCTTCTTTCGCCAATTTAGGGGACAAAAACACCCAACAATCCTGCGCAAAAGTGACCAGTTGAACAAGCCAAAAAGAGAATATGAGCAGCAGACAACGCATTCAAGCAAATATACGGGGATGCGAACAATAAAAAGGGGTCTTTGTTATAGAAACATGCAAGTAAAAATGATCGAGACCAAGTGTTTCATACCCCAGCCATTGGAAAAAGTTTGGGATTTTTTTTCGTCCCCCATCAACCTCAATGCCATCACTCCTGATGATTTGCATTTTGAAATACTCACAGATTTGACCAACAAGAAGATGTATCCTGGGATGATCATCCGCTACAAGATCAAACCCATGCTCAACATCCCCATGTCGTGGACGACGGAGATTACGCATTGTGAGGAAGGACGCATGTTTGTGGATGAGCAACGCTTTGGCCCCTACGCTTTTTGGCACCACCAGCATTTCTTTGAAGCGGCAGAAGGCGGAGTTTGGATGACAGATACCGTGCACTACGCCGTGGGTTGGGGACCATTGGGATGGTTGGCCTCTAAGCTATTTGTCGATGCCAAGTTGCAGCACATTTTTGATTATCGGGAGCGGAAGGTGGAGGAGTTGTTTGGGAGAAAGGGATATTAGCAGAGCGGGAAACAGAAACAGAGCGAGAAACAGAGCGAGAAACAGAAACAGAGCGATACTGAGAAAGAAGACCGTTAACGTCTGAAAAAGCTTGACCGTTTTTTATCTCTTATTTCTGTTGCTATTTTTTTAGGATTCTCTAAGCTCCGGAAGAGCGATATCGCAATAGAAACGAAGTT
>JACCDH010033382.1_pt1 | contig 11117 bp, 5 predicted proteins | sample 7442481 | NCBI WGS metagenome assembly JACCDH01 (sample SAMN15323433, study PRJNA562643) | freshwater metagenome | isolation source: river surface water | place: USA:Blue River Watershed | collected 2017-08-15 | reverse complement strand
GGCAACATCTACCAAGCGGTGGTAACCCGTGTCGAGCCCTCGCTCGAAGCCTGCTTTGTGGACTACGGTGAAGACCGCCACGGCTTCTTGCCCTTCAAAGAAATCTCCCGCCAATACTTTGCTGAAGGCGTGTCCGTCAGCCAAGCCCGCATTCAAGACGTGATCAAAGAGGGGCAATCTCTCTTGGTGCAAGTCGAAAAAGAAGAGCGCGGCAACAAGGGCGCCGCTCTGACCACCTTCATCAGTTTGGCTGGCCGTTATGTGGTGCTCATGCCCAACAACCCGCGCGGCGGTGGCGTCAGCCGCCGCATCGAGGGCGATGACCGGGCCGAGCTCAAAGAAGCGATGGACCAATTGGAATACCCCAAAGGCATGTCCATCATTGCCCGCACAGCAGGTATTGGCCGCTCTGCGCCCGAACTGCAGTGGGATCTGAATTACTTGCTCAAGTTGTGGGCGGCGATCGACGGCGCCTCACAAGGCGGCAAAGGCGCTTTCTTGATTTACCAAGAATCGAGCTTGGTGATCCGCGCCATTCGCGATTACTTCAACAACGACATCGGCGACATCCTGATCGACACCGATGACATTTACGACCAAGCTCAGCAGTTCATGAGCCACGTCATGCCCGAATTTGCGGCCCGCGTGAAGCGCTACCGCGATGACGCGCCGTTGTTCAGCCGTTTCCAAATCGAGCACCAAATCGAATCGGCCTATGCCCGCGCGGTGCAACTGCCTTCTGGCGGCGCGATTGTGATCGACCACACCGAAGCCTTGGTCTCGGTAGACGTGAACTCGGCCCGCGCGATCAAAGGCGGCGACATCGAAGAAACCGCCACACGCACCAACCTGGAAGCCGCAGACGAAGTGGCCCGCCAAATGCGTTTGCGCGATTTGGGCGGCCTGATCGTGATCGACTTCATCGACATGGAAGAGTCGAAGAACCGCCGTGAAGTGGAAAACCGCTTGCGCGATGCGTTGCGCCAAGACCGCGCCCGCGTGCAGTTTGGCTCGATCAGCAAGTTCGGCTTGCTGGAAATGAGCCGCCAACGCCTGAAGCCCGCGCTGTCAGAAGGCGCCTCAATTCCCTGCCCTCGTTGCGGCGGTGCTGGCCATATTCGCGATACCGAAAGCTCGGCCTTGCAAATTTTGCGCATCATCCAAGAAGAGTCCATGAAGGACAACAGCGCCGCGGTGCATGCCCAAGTGCCGGTCGAAGTGGCGTCTTTCTTGTTGAACGAAAAGCGCTCTGAAATCGCCAAGATTGAATTGCAACAACGCATCAATGTGCTGTTGGTGCCCAACAAATCGTTGGAAACCCCTCACTACAAACTGGAGCGCCTGAAGCACGACGATCCGCGCCTGGACCGCATCGAAGCCAGCTACAAAATGGCCGAAGAGATCGAAGATGCCACCACGGTGACACGCCGCTCGCAAGAGCCCACCAACAAGCAAACACCGGTCATCAAAGGCGTTTTGCCCGATGCGCCTGCACCCGTGGCCACAGCCAAACCGGATGCACCCGCCACGACGGCCAAAACCCAGCGCAAGGCGGCAGACACTGCACCCGCGACAGCGGCAAGCCCTGCGGCCACCGGCGGATTCTTTGGCTGGTTGAAGCGCCTGTTTGGTGGCGGCAGCACAGAATTGGCGCCTTCAAGCGATGGCAAAAAAGACGAAAAGGCCCGCACAAGCCGCAATGGTGAACGCCGCAACGAGCGTGATGGCGGTCGCGAAAGCGGACGCGAGAGTGGCCGTGAAGGGGGTCGCGATGGCCGTCGCGGAGGTCGCGATGGCCGCCGTGGGGAACGCAGCGAAGGCGCCAACGGTGAAATCCGGGCTCCGCGCGAAGGGGGCCGCCGAGGCGAAGCACGCGGTGAAAACCGCGGTGAAGGTCGTGGTGAAGGCCGCAACGAATTGCGTGAACGCACTGAGCGTCCAGCAGCTGAACGCCCCGCGCGTGAAGCCCGTCGCGAAGGTCGCCAAGAGCAACGCACGGACAACCGCCTTGACAAAAACGAAGGCGCCCCTGAGTTGAACGCCGAAGGCACCGAAGTTCGCGCTGAGCGTGCGCCTCGTGGCGAAGGCCGCCGTGAGCGTGGCGAACGAAGCGGCGAAGGTCGCCGTGAACGTGGCGAGCGCAGCAACGAACGCACCAACGAGCGCAATGGCGAGCGCCGCCAAAGCGACGCCGCGAGCGGCGAAGCCAATGCCCTGGTCAACGACCAGTCCTTGAGCTCAGGCCAAGACGCACAAGCCGCCCCAGAAGGTGGCGCGACTGCCGAAAACCAAGGCGAACGCCGCGAACGCCGATCGCGTGACCGCTACGGCCGTGACCGCCGTGAACGCAACAGCGAAAGCCGCCCAGAGCAAGGGGGTGAAGAACCTCAAAATGCCTCTGGCGCAAACCCCGAAGGCGCAACGGCTACTTCTTGGGCCGCTGACGACGCCCCAGAAGACCGCCCAGTGCAACGCTCTTACTTTGAGCGCGCACAGCAAGCTCCAGCAGCCACTACCGAAACAACGGCCCCAGTGACCGCGCCTGTCGCCTCAGAAGCGCCAGCCGCCGCTGCCGAACCGGCTGCAACAGCTGCGGCTCCTTCGGCTGCCGTGTCGACCCCGCGCGCAGGCTTGCCACGGGTCACCGGCTATACCTTGCAAATCGACAGCCTGAACCAAGTGGCGCAGAGCTCCGGTCTGATTTGGGTGAATTCAGATGCTGCCAAAGTCGCTGCGGTGCAAGCTGCGATTGCCGCAGAACCTCAGCCGGTGCGGGTGCCCCGTGAGCGTCCACCTGCCGTGGTCTTGAACGAAGGCCCCTTGGTGCTGGTGGAAACACGCAAAGATTTGAAAGACATGAACTTGCCGTTCTGATTTATCTTTGCAATGAAAAAACCGGGCTCCTGCCCGGTTTTTTTTCGCCTGCATCAGATCACAATAGCGTGGGCAAAGTGCCTGTACATCGCCTCAGCGATCTCACCCAAGGGTGCGGTTCAGACCAAGGCCGCTTGCTTCCAAGCCTGTGTAGCAGCTGCTGTGTCTTGCCTTTGCTCAGCCAACTCAGCCAAGGCACACCACGCACGCCGCTTGAGGACGGGGGTCTGCAAACCTTTCACCGATTGGGTCAACAGGCTTTGCGCCTTGCCCCAGAGTTGATGTCGCATGCACACCATGCCGGCCAAGTACTGCAACTGTGCATCTTGCGGCTGCGCTTGTTGGGCCCCTTCCACACGGGCTAACCACTGTCGCGCATCGCTGGTTTGCACGTCCCTCAAACCAGTTTCAATGGCTTGCACCATGCGCGCCAACTGGGCCGGCGTCCATTCGGTGGTGGCTTTTTGCAAAGGCGCCCACAAAGGCTCTAGCCACGGCCGGACGGCGGCAGCCTCGCCACCCAGGGCCACAAAGCGCAGCGCCGCCTCGGACGCTAAATCGGGCATGGCCCGCAGCGCAGGGCTCAAGGAATTCCACCATCGCGCCAGCGCCTCGGCATCGTGAAAACGAGACAGCCAATCCAGAATGAGGCCACGCACCAAACTGTCGGCCGCTTCAGGAGAAAAAGCCCGGTGCTTGGCCAACAGCACGGCTGTGTCCAAAGCTTGCGCAGGCTGGCCGGCCAAGCGGGCGGCCTTGAGTTGCAAACGCATCGCCACCATGCGCCGTGCCAATGCATTAGGAAAAGACTTCAACAGATTCAAACTGCCTGTGGCGTCCCGGTCGTCCAATAACCAACGCGCTGCGCGCAATTGCGCGCCTTCGGTCAATGCTTGACGATCTGGCGAATGGCCTTGCTTGGCGGTGTCCATCGCCTCTTGCCAATGTTTTTGACGCAACTCTCGGTCTTGCAAGGCATGTGCCGACTCAGCCGCCATGATGTGTGCGACCGCACGCAGAGAATCGGCATGGTCGAGTTTCAAGCCGGCTTCGTGCAACAAGGTCTCTTTTTGCAACGCCGATTCAGCGGCTTTTCGGGCACGCAAGAAACGCCCGGCCATGAAGTTGCTGAAGGACTCGAGCAATGCCGCATGGGCGGCGCGCTCTTTTTGTTGCAAACGCCAGCGCTGCGCCTGCTTGGGCAAAGACAGCAAGGCCGACAAAGCTTGCTGCGCCAGCACCACCACCAGCACCACCAAGGCCAGCACCAGCAGCACCAAATTGAGTGACAGATCGACCCGATAGGGCATCAAAAAAATCGCCACGGTCCCTTGGTTTTGCCACGCCAACCAGGCCGTGGCCACGGCCAATGAAAACAAGCTGATCAGCCAAAGAGCGGCGCGCATACCGTCTTACCTTCCTGCGGCCGCGGTGGCAAGCGCGGTCAAAGAACCGTCCAAACGAGGAACATCACTGGCTTTGAGTTGCATGCCAGATTGCTCTAACAACTGCAGCATTTGCGTGGTCTTGCGCGATGAGGCATCGGCATACCGGCGCACCAAAACGGCGGCAGAAGCCAGATCGGCCCGTGCAGCGTCTTTTTGCCGCGCCAACAAACCCAAACGGGCATTCAGCAGTTTGAGTTTCAGGTTTTCTCGCAAGAAAAAGCCCTGCTCAGGCGACAGCAAAGCGGCCTCAGGGGCCTCAATGCGACTGACCCGGACCAAGCCTTTGATCTGTTCTGCAAACTGTTTCAAGCTGGCCATCCACCAAGACGGCGCGACGGAGGGGGTTCCGCTGTCGGCGACCGGGGAACTCACACCCGATGCAGGCAAATTTTGATTGGCCAGCACCAACCCATCGACCAGAGCCACGCCTTCGTCCAACTTGATCAGCAAACCCGGTACATCAAAAGTGGCGGTGGTGCTCAGTCGGTCCAAGTCTTTTTCAAGGGCACGAAGCACCGGCGCCAAGCGGGGTTGGGCGGCTCTTTTCACCCGCTGTTGTGCCGATTTCAGGGCCGCCAACAAGGGCTCGATGCTGCCGGTCAACTGCGCCTGTTGTTGCGCCATGCGCAAAGCCGCTTCAATGTCCACCACCAAGTTTTCATCGCGAGAACGAGACAAACTTTGAATCAACTCTTCCAGCTGCGCGCGTTGCAACGCCACTTCACCCAAGCGGGCCTCTAGCAACGTCAATCGGGCCGAACTGTCTTTCACGGTGTCTTGGGCTTGTTTGGCCCAGGCTTTGGCTTCCAGAGATTGTTGGCCCGCATCGGCACTTTGCCGCGCCAATTGCTCTTGAATGCGAGACAGTTTTTGCCACAGCAAAACAGACAACAGCAAAGCCAAGCCCGCCACACCCATGACCAGCCAACTGCCCCAAGCACGAGATGCGGTCTTGGGCATTGCAGCCACGGGTTCGACAGCGGGAGATGCGGATTCAGGGGTGGGGGTCATGCCAGCGATTTTATAGACTCCGCCTGTGCTTTCAGGCCTGCTGGCACGGTTTCGACCCGGCCCCAACCTGCCGTTTTCAGTTTTTGGGCAATTCGCGGGTGGGTGGCGAGTGCGCAAGCTTGGGCCAGCTTCAAATCAGGGCAGGCCGTTTGCAAATACTGCGCGGCCTCAGAGCTGCTGAACAACCACCAACTGCCGTCCGTCATGGCCGCAAGGGCCCTCGTTTTTTGCGCGGCCGTGAGCGCTTGGGGCTGTCGCTGATACGCCACCGTGTGCCGCACCAGCACGCCAGCGTTTGTCAGTTGCAGCGTCAACCAGTCGCGTCCCGCCATCTGACCTCGGGCATCGGCACCCCGCACCACCAACACCGAGGGGGCAGTTTCTCGAGCCGCGGTTTCCACAGAGTCTGAGACCAGAGACCACAGCGCTTCTGAGTCGAATTGCTGGGCATCAGCAGTCGGCGAGTCAATTTGATTTTCTGGCCATCCGCAGGCCCGCAAAGCCGCCTGTGTTCCGGGCCCGGTGGACCATGCGCGGCAAGATTTCAAATCCAGTCCTGACGGACGCTCGGCCATAAAAAATCGGACCGCATTGGCACTGACAAACATCACCGCCATTTGCTCGGGCACCAGCGCCCAGATCTCGCGGAGTGCGGTGGTGTCCGCGAGCGGCTCGATTTGCAGGGGAGAGATGATTTCGGTGCGGATGCCGTGGGCTTGCAAGCCCTCAGACCACACGGCGGCTTCGCGCTCAGGTCGTGTGACGATCACCACGGGGGCATCCGGCATGACGCAGCACAAGTCTCAATGTGCGCCCGCTTGGCGCAAGGCTTGCGCCACGCTCAACCCCAAGGCTTCTGCAGCCTGCAAGCCATCAGCGGCCTCTTGGCCATGCGCGGTCACCAGCGTGCTGCTGCCTTCGGGGTCGCCCCATGCGGCACGCAATTTCAATACGCCATTGTCGATCGTGGCATGGGCGGCCAAAGGCATCGAACAGCTGCCGCCCATGGCGCGGCTCACCGCACGCTCGGCAACCACTCGCCGCCACGAAGGCGCATCGGCCAAGGGGGCCAGCAAGGCCCGCAAATCGGCCCGGTGGCTGCAGATTTCAATCCCCAAGGCCCCTTGTCCCGCGGCGGGCAACATCTCGTTGCTTTCAAATATGTGGCGAATGCGGGCCTCCAAGCCCAGCCGCTTGAGCCCCGCAGCGGCCAGCACGATGCCGGCGTATTGACCTTCGTCGAGTTTGCGCAAACGGGTATCCAAGTTACCGCGCAAAGGCTCAATCTTGAGATCAGGGCGCAAAGCACGCAACAACACCGTGCGGCGCAAACTGGAAGTGCCCACCACTGCGCCTTGGGGCAAATCTTCTAATCGCGCATGGCTGGGGGACACCCAAGCATCGCGCGGATCTTCGCGCTCCATCACACAGGCCAGCTCAAAGCCTTCGGGCATGTCCATGGGCACGTCTTTGAGGGAGTGAACCGCGATATCGGCTCGGCCTTCTTGCAAGGCCACTTCGAGTTCTTTGACAAAGAGGCCCTTGCCACCGACTTTGGACAGACTGCGGTCCAAAATTTGATCGCCTTGGGTGGTCATGCCCAACAAACTCACTTGGCATCCCCGCTGCTCGAGCAAGGCTTTGACATGTTCAGCCTGCCAAAGGGCCAAACGGCTTTCTCGGGTGGCAATGACGATGGGGGGAGCGGTATTCGAAGACACGTTGATTTTCTCGACAAATGGGCTTCATCAAGATGAAACCGGTTGGTAATCTGAAGGGCCATACGGATGCTAGCATGAGGCACAGCGCACCCGCTCTCGAGCTCCCCTAGATTCACCCCATACCTTGATCTCCCGATGAAACAGGCCCCCAAAGTCTCCGTTGGCACGCTTCCCGTCAGTTCTGCCAAAGCCCGCAATGACAAGCGTGACAGCGAGCGGCCTTTGGTCGAGGACATTCGGCTGTTGGGCAGAATTTTGGGCGATGTGATCCGCACCCAAGAAGGCCCCGAGGCTTATGAGCTGGTCGAGCAAATTCGCAAGTTGTCCGTGGCCTTTCGGCGTGACGCCGACCATGAGGCCGACAAAGCACTGAAAAAATTGCTGAAAGGCCTGCCCGGCGACCGGGCGGTGAGCGTCATTCGGGCCTTCACCTACTTCAGTCATCTGGCCAATTTGGCAGAAGACCGCCACCACATCCGCCGCCGCGCCATCCACGAGCGGGCCGGTCACACGCAAGAGGGCAGCATTGACGTGGCACTGCAGCGCTTGCGTTGGGCGGGTATCACCCCAAAAAGCATTTCGGACATGCTGGCCACCAGCTATGTCGCGCCTGTGCTCACCGCCCACCCGACCGAAGTGCAGCGAAAAAGCATTTTGGACGCTGAGCGCGACATTGCCCACTTGCTGACCGAGCGTGATGCCATCAAAGCCCGCGCCGCCGCTGTGAATGCCGCCAAAGATGCCCTGACCCCCAAAGAACTGGCGGCCAATGAACTGCAAATGCGCGCCCGCGTCATGCAGCTGTGGCAAACCCGCTTGTTGCGCTTCAGTAAGCTGACGGTGGCCGATGAAATTGAAAACGCATTGAGCTACTACGAAGCCACTTTTTTGCGTGAAATTCCCAAGCTGTACGCCGAACTCGAAGAAGCCCTGCCCGGCCAGCCCATTGCCAGCTTTTTGCGCATGGGCCAATGGATTGGCGGCGACCGCGACGGCAACCCCAATGTGACCGCGCAAACCCTCGAGCACGCACTGACCCGTCAATGCGACATGGCCCTGCGTCATTACCTGACCGAAGTGCATTATTTGGGCAGTGAGTTGTCGCTGTCGGCCATGTTGGTGCCATTTGATGCGGCCATGCAAACCCTCGCGGCGCAGTCGCCCGACACCAACCAACACCGCCAAGACGAGCCCTACCGGCGCGCCCTCACCGGCATGTACGCCCGATTGGCTGCCACGCTGAAAAACCTGACGGGCGGTGATGCGGCCCGGCATGCGGTGGCGCCGCAAAACCCCTACGCCAACGCCGAAGAGTTTTTGGCAGATTTGCGCACCATCGAAGCTTCGCTGTGCCGGCAACATGCCGAAGCCCTGGCGGCGCAGCGACTGCACCCCTTGATTCGCGCAGTTGAGGTGTTTGGCTTTCATTTGGCCACGGTCGACCTGCGACAAAGCTCTGACAAACACGAAGAAGTGGTTGCGGAATTGCTGAGCATCGCACGGGTTGAAAAAAATTATGCTCAACTCGATGAACATGCCAAGCAAGCGCTGCTGCTGGGCTTGTTGAATGACGCGCGTCCGCTGCGCGTGCAAGGCGCGGTCTACAGTGACCATGCACGCTCTGAGCTGGCTATTTTTGAAACCGCCCAGCGCATGCTCAGCACCTTTGGCAAGCAAGCCATTCGCCACTACATCATCAGCCACACCGAAACGGTGAGCGACTTGATGGAAGTCTTGCTCTTGCAAAAAGAAGTGGGGCTCATGCGGGGCACGCTGGACAGTGAAGCGGTGAACGACCTCATCGTGGTGCCCTTGTTCGAGACCATTGAAGACCTGCGCAACGCGGCGCCCATCATGCGCGACTTTTATGCTCTGCCGGGCATGGCGGGCTTGGTGCATCGCTCTGGCAGCGAGCAAGACATCATGTTGGGCTATTCCGACAGCAACAAAGACGGCGGCATTTTTACCAGCAACTGGGAGCTGTACCGCGCCGAGATCGCCCTGGTGGAGTTGTTTGACAAGCTGCAACGCCAACACGGCATCACCTTGCGCATGTTCCATGGCCGGGGCGGGACCGTGGGCCGGGGCGGCGGCCCCAGCTACCAAGCCATCTTGGCGCAACCTCCGGGCACCGTGCGCGGCCAGATTCGCCTGACCGAACAAGGCGAGGTGATCGGCTCTAAATATGCCAACCCTGAAATCGGTCGGCGCAATCTGGAAACCCTGGTGGCCGCCACGCTGGAAGCCACGCTGTTGCAACCGACCAAGCCCGCCACCCGCGCCTTTCTGGATGCGGCCGCCGAGTTGTCTGAAGCCAGCATGGCGGCCTACCGCGGCTTGGTGTACGACACCCCCGGATTTACCGACTATTTCTTTGGCGCTACGCCGCTCAAAGAACTGGCCCAACTGAACATTGGTTCGCGTCCGGCCTCGCGCAAAGCGCTGCAAAAAATCGAAGATCTGCGCGCCATTCCCTGGGGCTTCAGCTGGGGCCAATGCCGCTTGACCTTGCCGGGCTGGCTGGGTTTTGGCTCGGCCGTGCAAGCGTTCTTGGACAAGCCCGATGCGGCCGAGCGCAAAGCCGCACTGACCCTGCTGCAAAAGATGTACCGCCAATGGCCGTTTTTCCGCACTTTGTTGTCCAACATGGACATGGTGCTGGCCAAAAGCGACCTGGCTTTGGCCTCGCGCTATGCCGAATTGGTCAGCGACACCCGTTTGCGCAAAAAAATCTTCACGGCCATCGAGGCCGAGTGGCACCGCACGGCCGATGCCTTGGCCCAGATCACGGGTGAAAAGAACCGTTTGGCCAGCAACCCGGCGCTGGACCGGTCGATTCGCCACCGTTTTCCCTACATCGACCCCTTGCACCACCTGCAGGTCGAGCTGATTCGCCGCTACCGGGCCGGCTTGGCCGACGAGCGGGTGCAGCGCGGCATCCACATCAGCATCAACGGGATCGCGGCGGGCTTGCGAAACACCGGCTAAGGCATTTTTGGGTCGGTGCGCCGCTGCCCGATAAAATCTTGTCCCTATGACAAACCAACTCGACAAAAAATCCCAGGCCTGGTCCGCGCTCTTTTCTGAACCCATGAGCGAGTTGGTCAAGCGCTATACCGCGAGCGTGTTTTTTGACAAGCGCCTGTGGCAAGCCGACATCCAGGGCTCGCTGGCGCACGCCGAGATGCTGGCCGCACAAAACATCATTGGGGCCAACGACTTGGCCGACATCCAGCGCGGCATGGCGCAGATCACGCAAGAGATCGAATCGGGTGCGTTCGAATGGAAGCTGGATCTGGAAGATGTGCACCTGAACATCGAGGCTCGCCTGACCTCACTGGTGGGCGATGCGGGCAAGCGCCTGCACACGGGCCGCAGCCGCAACGACCAAGTGGCCACCGATGTACGCCTGTGGTTGCGCAGCGAAATGGACTTGATCATCGCGTTGCTGACCGACTTGCAAAAGTCTCTGGTGGAAGTGGCCGAGCGCAACGTCGACGTCATCATGCCTGGCTTCACCCACTTGCAAGTGGCCCAACCCGTGAGTTTTGCGCACCACTTGTTGGCCTATGTCGAGATGTTTGCGCGCGACGCCGAACGCATGAGCGACGTGCGCCGCCGCACCAACCGCCTGCCACTGGGCAGCGCCGCCTTGGCCGGCACCACCTACCCACTAGACCGCGAGCGTGTGGCCCGCACCTTGGGCATGGTGGACGACAAGGGCGTGGCACAGGTGTCTCAAAACAGCTTGGATGGGGTGAGTGACCGAGATTTCGCCATCGAATTCACCGCTGCCGCCAGCCTGTGCATGGTGCACATCAGCCGATTTAGCGAAGAACTGATTTTGTGGATGAGCCAAAACTTTGGCTTTGTGCGCATTGCCGACCGCTTCACCACCGGCAGCTCGATCATGCCGCAGAAGAAAAACCCCGATGTGCCCGAATTGGCTCGCGGCAAGACTGGGCGCGTGGTCGGCCACTTGATGGGCCTCATCACTTTGATGAAAGGCCAACCCCTGGCCTACAACAAAGACAACCAAGAAGACAAAGAGCCACTGTTTGAT
>JACCDH011569374.1_pt1 | contig 11118 bp, 10 predicted proteins | sample 7442481 | NCBI WGS metagenome assembly JACCDH01 (sample SAMN15323433, study PRJNA562643) | freshwater metagenome | isolation source: river surface water | place: USA:Blue River Watershed | collected 2017-08-15 | reverse complement strand
GTCAGGCCCTTCTTCCAAATCTTGGATGCAGTCCACGGGTCTTTATCCAATTTCATCCGTTGGTTACGGTTCCCTTGGATTTTTTCTTCAAACCACATGAAGATAAAAGTCCAAACGGTTTGCGGGCACAGGTAACCGCACCATACTCGGCCGTAGAAGGTCGTGACGAAAAATAACGCGTATGCCGAGATCACCAAAATCCAAGCCATGATGGTGAAGTCTTGTGGCCACATGGTCATACCGAAGATATTGAATTTTTGCTCAACGATATCGAATAACACTGCCTGATGCCCTTCGTATTGCACAAAAGGCAATAACATAAAGGCCGCCATAAATAAAAAACCCATATTGCGGCGCAACCGCTGATGAAGGCCTTTCACAGCCCGAATATAAATGGGGCTCTTAGTTGGATAGTGTTCAGGCGTATGCATTTCGACTTTGACCGGAATGCGTTGTTCTTTGTTCGGCTCCACGGGTTACCTCTTATTTTTGAATGCCACTAAGGGCTTAGCATCTCTGCATCTGGCGATTATAAGGCAAAATACCCCTCGTCGCCATGTGGGATATCAAGCCAAGACAAGTTCGGCTGCTCAGCATTACACTGGATGTTCAGTAAGGTGATAGCAATAATCGCACCATACTAGAATATTCATTTTCTCTGTTATACAGCATGATTTAGCGCAAACAATGGCAATTTGGTAGACAAAATTCATGGGAAGTGTCAACGACGTAGACAGAATGCAACCTTTGATAATGCTTAAAAACCGAGTAGAATGTGCCGTGCTGTATCCTTTCAGAGGTCTCTATGAAAAAAGTATTGTGGTTGATTGTACTGTTTTTGTTGTTAGTGACGTTTTCAGATCATCCGTTGATTAAGCCCTACAAAACAAAAATGACTGATATGTTTTCGCAGTCAGCAGAAAATGCGGGCCAAGTTCATGGAGAACAAACTTTACGTAATGTTCGTTCGCGTTTTAAAGAGTTATCCGGAAGCATGGGTAAAGGCCAAATGGCTGAGTTAGATAGGATCACAGTTGACGCTCAAACGCTATTGGCATTTGATTTACAATATTGTGTCGAAAAGCAATTTCATGCGTTACTTTTCGGCGACAGTTTGAAGCAAGTCTGTCAAATTATCGAAACCAATAAAAACGGGTTACTGCGCTAAGTAATTCAGAGTTTTATCGGTCTTTGGATTGAGGCCGGGCGGCAATACCCGCTGCCCGGAACACGCCTAGATAGATGAAGAGTGCCGTCACAATCTATAGATGTGATTGTAGGCACTCTTATTCCACCTTCTTGATCACCACAGGTTTAGTCGTTTTCACGACAGTCCGTAGTTCTTGCTCATTGAGACTAAGAATGAGCTGCCTAATCAATTTTGATTTTGGCATTCCAGAATCTTTACTCAACTTATTCAACGCATCTATGGCTTCTTGACTCAACGTGAAAGTGGCATGTCGCATTGGTCCTTGAGACAGAATAGAGACTGACTCATCTTCCGTTGCTTTACGCACGCTAACGATTTGCGGAACGCCCATCGCATAGTTCTCGGCGTCAGCAATAAACTCGTCCACGGTGAATTGAGGTTTATTCGATCGTGTTGAATTTTTTTTCAGATCGGTCAATGCCATCTTCTTGTATTGCCTTCATTGCCAACAATTCATTGATTATGTCTTTGATTTCAGAGGATGCTTTTCCATCAGGATCAGTATCCATCACCGACATACCTTTTTCTTCGCTGTCATCGTAAATATTACGGCTGAACGTCACTGAATTTAACACCCGTAGATTAAAGGAACGGACAACCTCTTTGGCTTCCAAAATTCGATTAATCTGGTTAGGTAAAGATGGGCATTGCGTTAATACGCAGGCCACAATCATGTCAGGATTCACCACGTTACAGTTACTGACTAGATCTTCTAAATGTTCTAACGTTTTAAGGTCACGTCGTTTCGGCCGCAGTGGCAGTAATACGTGTGACGCAACTGACATAGCGGAGCGCAGCGCAACGCTGTCTTGGCCGCCACAATCGACAATTACGTAATCGTAATGATGCTCAAGACTCTTCAGTTCATAGCGGATTTTGCCATACATCTGTACGCAGTTAATCCATTGCACATCAGGCGAAAGATGACGCTCTTGCACCCAATCTGAAGTTGTCCGCTGTGGGTCACAATCGACCAGAATGACGTTAGCGTTTTTATGACTCGAAAAATACACTGCGATATTTTGTGCGAGACAACTTTTGCCACTTCCGCCTTTTTCACCACCCACTAACAAAATCATGCACATTCCCTCTTAGTAGCGACCAGAACAATTCAGCACTGCTGTTGCAGAACTGTAGGTTGAGCACCGACGGCAAAACGCCGAGCTTTAAACAGTGTAGGTTACAACTTCAGAAACAGGCAAAGTTTGCGCGCATTTCAGCGCGCTTAAAGTTTGACCTGAATGTGGCTAGCCACATGTAATGCTTTTTGTACTGCGCTTTCAGTGCTATCCGCTAAGGCAAGAGCCACACCTAAACGACGTTCACCTTGTACTTCTGGTTTACCAAAAATCCGTAATTCGGTATCTGGTTGCATCAATGCCGCGGCTAGACCGCTGTATTGCATCTGCTGAGAATGACCAGCGACTAAAATTACCGCTGAAGCTGCCGGGCCGTATTGGCGGATCATCGGGATTGGCAAACCTAAAATCGCTCGCGCGTGTAAAGCAAACTCAGATAAATTCTGGGAAATCAGCGTCACCATGCCGGTATCGTGTGGGCGAGGGGACACTTCACTGAACCACACCTGGTCGCCTTTAACAAAGAGTTCAACGCCAAACAAACCTTGGCCGCCTAGTGCTTCAGTGATTTGTGCTGCGTATTGCTGAGCTGTAGCTAAAGCTTGTTGTGACATCGCTTGTGGCTGCCAAGATTCACGGTAGTCGCCTTTTTCTTGGCGATGGCCGATAGGCTCGCAAAATTGGGTGCCTTGCGCTGATCGCACAGTGAGTAAAGTGATTTCATACTCAAAGTCGATAAATCCTTCGACGATGACGCGGCCTTTGCCTGCACGACCGCCTTCTTGTGCATAAACCCAAGCAGCCGCTAAATCATCAGGGCTGCGCAGCACTGATTGTCCTTTACCGGAAGACGACATGATAGGCTTCACTACACATGGATAACCGATGGCAGCAACAGCTGCTAGGTAACTGTGATGGTCGTCAGCAAATTGGAATGGTGACGTGGCAAGACCCAGTTCTTCTGCGGCGAGGCGGCGGATCCCTTCGCGGTTCATCGTTAAGTTTGCCGCGCGCGCGCTTGGGATCACCCGGAAACCATCTTGTTCTAATTCTAATAAGGTTGCAGTGGCAATAGCTTCTAGCTCTGGCACGATAAAGGCTGGTTTTTCTTTAATCACCAACTGCCGCAGTGCCGCGCCATCAAGCATAGTGATGACGTAATTTCTATCTGCAACTTGCATCGCTGGCGCGTTAGCGTAGCGGTCAACCGCGATGACTTCACAGCCGTAACGCTTAAGTTCAATACAAAGTTCTTTGCCAAGTTCGCCAGAACCTAACAACAATACTTTTGTGCTGGTTGGACTGGCTGGAGTGCCGATGCTAGTCATGCTGGTATTCCTGATGCGTAATGCGCTAAATCAAAGTGAAGTTATGGACTTAGATTATCAAGAAAACAGCGACTTGGGTTGGGGTTTTTTGGTTTTGCCGGGGAATTACGGAATTTTTCGAGGCATGGTTGCGAGCGCGAAATGACTCGCAACCATACTCAGGTGCTTAGTTAAACGCCGGTGTTAACTGTTGGCTGTGCTTACGGCGGCGTAACATCATCAAGCAAGCCAAACCAAACAAAGTCCAAGCTGGCGGCGCGCTTACTGTCGGAGGTGTATTTGGTACATCCAGTGGCGACCAGTTAATCTGTTGGTTGCCGCTCCAAGAATTCGCCATGACTTGACCCCATAACACGCCACCTTTTGCTGAAATTGCAGCTTTCGGTGCTAATACTGAGCCATAGATTGAAGAATCAATACGTAAATCATTAACGCCATTGAAGTTAAACAGGATGTTTTGATCTAGATATGTCCGGCCATTGCTCAGTTGTCTTGAGGTTTCAACGTTACCAATTTCAACGCGAAGTTCGCTTAAGGTCACACAACCTGCAGAGCCAGCAGCACATGCCGCTTGATTGTATGATTTTGTACTAGCAACGCCTGCTGTGTTACTGATGTTAAACACAATTAATGCATCTTTGCTGATGTTGGTGTTATCAATCTTCACAGTGTGATTGTTATTTAAGTCGGCTTGCGTCAGGTTAAATACATAGACATCGTTAGTGGTGGTTACTGCCGGCTTAAAGGTCAAGGTACCCCATTGCTCATTGCGAGTGGTGTTTTGGGTTTGTGCTGCAAGATTTGCTGAGAGAGCTTCCAGCTGAGCAAAGGCGGTATTGAAATTCACTGAGCTGTTCGAGTTTACTGTGCTGCTCGCACCAATGCCGCCACCAGTGTTGCTCAAGGTGCCGCCATAAGTCAGATTACCAAGCGATTGGTTGCCGTTACCATTGTATATATTGAGATAACCGCCACCGCTTTTTAATACGTTGCCAGCCACTGTCACTGTATTGGCAGTGCCTTTATTGACATAACCAAAGTCGTAGCCGCCATTGACCACTAAGTTGCCGCCAATTGCCGCAGCACCTTCAGTGTCGGCAGTTTGTGCGGAGAAGTTTTCTTTCACAAAGACGTTGTAATTTGCCGCTTGGCCTAGGTTTATAGTGCCTGCTTCTACCCAACTACTGCATAACACAGTGAGCATTACCGCGAATTTTACTGCAAATTTCATAGTCGACCTTCTCACTGCTTGGCGAAATAATGTGCAATGATACTCGATCTTGGATGCGGTTGACAACGTTGTCTTTTTGTTTTTTGTTGGTTGCTCGGTTAAAGTTAAAGAATAATTATTTTGTTGATATTTATCAGTAGCTTATTTTATTTCTGTTTGTGTTTATTCACTGCGTTTTCGCAATAAACAATCAAGTTAGTTGTTGTTTATCACGACCTTGAGTCGTTGTGGATGCAGAGTGGTCATTTTTCGACATGAACACTCTGCATAATGATTTGTTCAACTCATCGGATAAGTTGTTGTAAGTCTTGAAGTTCTTTCTTTTCAGCAGCAGATAAGGGTAACGCAGCCGCTTTTGATAGTGCCATTTTTGCTTCACTTGGCCTTTTCAGTAACCACAAGGTTTCGGCAAGATGCATTTGCACCAGCGCAGATTGCGGCAAACGAATTTCAGCATCTCGAAGCGTGGTCAGGGCTTCATTGAGCTTGCCTGCTTTAGCTAGTGCGATGCCATAAGTGTCTAAAATGTCTGGTTGCTCAGGCATAGAGTTGTGCGCTTGTTCGGCCCATTTTAAAGCGGCCGCCGCGTCAACCGACAACAGCAAGTTGGCTAAATTGTTTTGCAAAATTGCTTGGCTGTTCAGCAAAGGACTTTGCTGATACAGGGCAATCGCATGCTGTTTTTGCCCTGCGTTAGACAGTTGCTCCGCCAATAGCAGGGTGGCATTTAAATCGTTTGGATGTTTGGCTAGCCAAGTCTGCAGAATATTCGTGACTGCAGCAGTATCAGCTTGTCGACAATGGAGCAGCAAGATTAAGTGAGTTGGACTGTCGGACTTTGCCAATAATGGTTCAAGCAAACGCGCCGCATCTGATAATTGGCCAAGGCCAATTAATAAATGCGCTTCTAGTTCCTGAGTTTCGACTGTGCTACCGATCTGCGAAGTGAGTTTTTTTAGATTTTTCAGTCCATTACTGAATTCACCTAACATCAGTTGTTGCCGAACAAGCAGAAATTGTTGTTGTGCGGCTGGTGCCTTTAATTCTGAAAGTCGTTGCAAAGTTGCCGCGAGCCCTTGTTGATCTTGTGCTCGAAGTTGCAAATCGGCTAAATCAACGAGTCGGACCGCATTGTCATACCAGAGGCCATATAAAATTGCGGTGTTATGTCGGACTTGTTCGAGGTTCTGCTCGGTAAGCGCCAAACGTGCCTTGGCCAAATACAAGGTTGGAGCTATCGACACTTGTTCAGTTAATTGCTCAGCCAAAGCGCCCGCTTTGCTGGTATCACCAGTTTGCAAATATAGTTCAAGTAGCGCCATACGAGCTGGTGCTGACGATGAATCATCGGCGTTTAACTGCTCCAAATAGCCAATAGCCGCGGGAAGTTGTCGCAATTTGATCGCAGCATCTGCCAGTAGCTGTAATACCAGTTGGTCATCTGGTGTTTTACTCAGTATTTGTTGGTAGATACTGCTCGCACCCTGCCAGTCCTGCTGCTGCAGCTTTAGACTCGCCAATGACAATAAAGCAGGCTTGTAATCAGCATCTAGCACTAAGGCCTGTTGGTACAATTGCGCTGCCAGTTTTTGATCGCCCGTTTTTGCTGAAACATCTCCAGCAAATTGGAAAACTTCCACCTTGGAGTTAGTCAGGTCCAGCAGGGTCTGCGCAGTAGCGAGCGCATCTTTGAACAAACCGGTTTCTAGCTGCAGATAGCCTAACAACAGTTGGTCGGCTAACATTGTTTCAGAGTTTTTGTCATTCAGACCGAGAAAGTCTCGGGCTTTGGCTTGTTGTTGATTACGCAGCAGTGCTTGAACATAACCTCGCCGGATCGCGTCATTATTGGCAAAGCGGCCAACGGCCTCCTGCAATACTGCCAACTCAAGCTTGGTATCTTTTTCCGCTCGAGCGATAGCGGCACTGATCAAATATAAATTGGCATCAGTTGGGTTTTGTACTATCGCTTCACGGATGTGTTTGCTGGCTAATTGCGGGTCGTTGCTTTGCAAATAGCTTTGCGCAAGTAATTGACTAACCTGTGAATTGTTCGGATAAAGCTGTTGGTAGCGATTTAATTTCGTGATGACTTGTTCATACTTTTCGTCGCTAAAATCCAGCATCGCACTGAGCATCAATACATCTTCTGCTTCACGAACTGCAGAATCAAAACTCGCAAGTTGCTGTTGGATTTGTTTGAGTAAGCGATTTTCACCCGACTCGTCACCCTGCAAACCTAAAATCGATGCATGCAGTAATTGTCCGTAAGGGTTATTCGGTTGTAATTCACGAAACTTAACGACTAAGGCTAAAGCATCAGTTAACGCATTGCGGGCAATGAGCAGTTGCGCTTTGCCGATAATTGCAGCGGCGTCGTTGGCATCCCGTTGTAATAACTCGCTGTAGATAGCCTCAGCTTGCGGTAGTTTCTGTTGGTTTTGGAATAACTTGGCTTGCAGAAGAGCTACTTTTCGCGCCTGCGGGCTGTCCTTCGAGATTTGCGCTAATTCGGCATCGACCAACGCGTATTGTTGTTGCTTAAACAACAGATCCGCATATTCATAACGGGCTTCGGCACTAAGTTCTGCAGTTAACTTTGTTTCCGCCGTCGTGGTTTTTACCAAACTGCTATAGATCGTCGCAGCTTCTGGATATTGAAAACGCAGTTTGGCTAAATTTGCTTGCATCAAGCGATAGCTTGGTAATTGTTGTAGTTCAACGAAGCGAGTCAGCATAAAACTAGCTTCATCGGCTTTTTGTTGGGCAAGTAAAGTACGGATTACATCAAACACCAATGGATCTGCTGCGGCACCGCCATCAAGCGCCAGTGTTAGTTCTTTTTCAGCGCTAGGCCATTGTTCAGTTTGTAAAAGCACCCGCCCGAGCAAGAGGCGAGCAGGTAAGTAATTGGGGTTAATTTTTAAGCTGTTACGAAGTTCAAGTTCGGCTTCACGCCATTGTTGCTGGTGGCTATACGTCAACGCCGACTCGTAATAATCCACGGCGGTTTCCGCTGCAACTGCAGGCACACTCAATAAAACAGCACAACAAATAGCACGCAGCCTAGTTTTCATAACAGATCCTTTCGCTCGCAATAGTCGCAACTTTAATTGATAACGTTGTCATGCGCAAACTGGAGCAATGCTGCAATTAAGCAAAACGTGACAATCCTATTCGTCATGTCGTTTGTTGATTTGCTTAATTTAAGTCATAAAATGTATACAAATTTTTATTTGGTATATATTTTATGGGCATGAAAAAGTTTAACAAACCTAGGCGTTAAACCGTGAGATCAGGGGGATAACTGAGTGAAATCTGCAATGAAAGTAGGTGATTGGCAATTCGCTGCGATTGCCGCAGGCTTTGTTGCTGTTCTGGTTGGCTTTGCCAGCTCGGTGGCCATTGTGCTGCAAGCCGCGGCAGCTGCCGGCGCAAACCAAGCACAAGTGGCGTCCTGGATCAGTATCCTCGGTTTTGCCATGGGCATTACTTGTATCGGCTTTTCTTACTACTGGAAAACGCCCATTTTAACCGCTTGGTCGACACCGGGTGCGGCTTTATTGGCGACTAGCCTTGCAGGTTATAGTTTGCCGGAAGCCATTGGTGTTTTTATGTTTAGCGCTGTGTTAACGCTAGCAATTGGCCTCAGTGGTTGGTTTGACCGCTTAGCAAAATATCTGCCGCTACCTCTGGCTAGTGCCATGCTGGCGGGCATTCTATTGCAGTTTGGTTTCGCGATTTTCAAAGATTTACCGAGCGAGCCTGAGCTTATTGCCGTGATGTTGTTGGTGTATGTACTGGCAAAGATTTTGTTGCCACGTTATACGGTACCTTTGGTACTGCTGGTGTCGACACTTTGGTGTTGGGGTGCTGGTCGTTTGGATTTTCATAGTGTGGAATTGTCGATTGTCGCGCCACTTTGGGTTACTCCAGAATTTAATTGGCAGGCAATGCTGGGTGTTGGTTTGCCATTATTTTTGGTAACGATGTCCGCACAGAATATCCCTGGCTTAGCAGTTCTGCGCACCAGTGGCTATGCGGTGCCGGTGTCGCCATTATTAAGCTGGACTGGTTTGATTACCCTACTGACCGCACCTTTTGGCAATTTCTCGATAAATCTTGCTGCAATTACGGCCGCGATCTGTGCTGGGCCTGAAGCGCATCCAGAACCGAGCCGTCGTTATACTGCGGGCATCGCAGCAGGATTTTTTTACTTGCTGACGGGGATCGCAGGCGCTTCAGTTGTGGCATTGTTTGCGGCGTTTCCAACAGTGTTGGTGGCGGTGCTGGCAGGCCTGGCACTGCTCACCACCATCGCCACTAATTTACAACAAGCTACCCAAGATGGACCTCACCGCGACGCGGCGATGTTAACCTTATTGTTGACTGCTTCTGGAGTCAGTTTTTTTGGCTTGGCATCGGCATTTTGGGGTTTGCTCGTGGGTGTCTTAGTCATGGCAATTCAAGGGTGGTTACGTGGCAAAAACTGAGCTTTATCAAACGATTGTTACCGATATCAGACAGGGGTTTTGGCCGCCTGGCAAGGTATTAACTCAACAAAGTTTGGCCGTACATTACCAGACAAGCCGTATTCCAATTCGTGATGTCTTGGTGCGATTACAAGCCGAAGGTTGGTTAGTTAGTCAGGGCAAGGCTGGGGTCAAAGTACCTGAACTTTCTGCGGAGCAAGCTGAAGAATTGTGCTTGATCCGCTTGCAGCTTGAGCCGCTGATGTTGAGTCTTGCCGCGCCTGCACTCAACTTTCAAATTCTCGGTGCAGCAAGGGATTGCTTGTTGCTTGCAGAACAAGCTAATTTGCCGGCACTCACCCGAGGTGATCTAAATTGGCGATTCCATCAAACATTGTATGAAGCGGCAGCAAAGCCTATGCTCTTGCAGATCCTGAATCAGTTACATCAACGTGTTGCCATGTATTTGGGATTCCAAGAACTGGCGTTAAATTATCAACAACGAAGTAGCGATGAACATTGGCAGTTACTTTCCCTGCTAGAGCAGGGCGACGTGCCCGCAGCTGTTACGCTGTTACATCAACATATTGCAGAAGCAGGCATGTTATTGAAACAGCATCTTGCAAAGGAGCCCGTATGAAAAGTGAGATCTGTCCAGGTTGTGGTCAAGCAAACCGATGCGGCGAAAGTAGCAGTCCTGACAGTGTCTGCTGGTGTATGCAGCAGCCATTCTTGCCTTTGGCGGATGGTTTTAGTTTGCAGGCATGTTGGTGTCAACAATGCCTGCAACAACAACTTATGCAGAAAGGCGACGACGCCAAACCAGCAGACTGAGCAACAAGGTCGCAAAACCCATGCTACCACCTGAACTTTCGGTGGCTGGCTGTTGGTTAATTAAGGTATTCACCTTTGGATTTAGCGTTGATGAACTGTTTGCATCGTTATTGATCACTGAAATATTCTCAATGAACACGATATTGCTCGCAGTGACAACCTTGCTGGCTTGACTATCCGCAGTGGTGTAATTACGCAGCGGTACACCAGGAAATGCTGGGCTTAAGTTCGTTGGTAATTTAGCGATGTTATCAATGATTTCCATACCTTGAGCGCTGATCTGCCCAAACACAGTAAAGCCACCATTTTGTAGATCTAGATTTGAGCTGTTATCAGTTAAGTTTACAAACCATTGATTGGTTGCGCTATTTGGATCGCCTGAGATTTTTGCCATCGCAATAGTACCGCGAACATTCGATAATTTCGGCTCATTGCTGATAGCTGCTCTTTGGGTGACGGCGCTAAAAGGGCTCGCATTATTACCACTGTAGGTAAAACCGCCGCCTTGCACCACAAAGTTTGTCACGCTGCGATGGAAGACTGTGTTGTTGTAACTGCCGGCGTTAACGTAAGTCAGAAAGTTGGTGACGGTTACTGGGGTTGTTTTATCAAATAAATCGACTTCGAAATTACCTAAGCTGGTTTTAACCAGTACTACAGTTGCAGCTGCTGAGTTCGCAAACACTAAACTTGAGGCGAGTAATGCTGGGACTAAATATTTTTGACTAAATTTCATTGAGATAAGCTCCAAAACACAATGTGCAGGAGCTTATCTCAAGTAACAGTCATTAGAATAGTGGCATTACATTTAGTCACGAAATATGCACAGTTTGCCGCATGGTGTTTCTATTAGATGGATCTATTTGGCTTGTTGGAATTTCTGTACGTAACTGTCCCAATTGTTTAGATATTCTGCGGCTTTAGGATTATGTTTAATTTTCGAAAAATGGGCTTTGGCCACAGC
>JACCDH010560760.1_pt1 | contig 11118 bp, 9 predicted proteins | sample 7442481 | NCBI WGS metagenome assembly JACCDH01 (sample SAMN15323433, study PRJNA562643) | freshwater metagenome | isolation source: river surface water | place: USA:Blue River Watershed | collected 2017-08-15 | reverse complement strand
TGCGTAGACTTCCTTTTGATTTAAGTGACTGACCTAGAAAGAAGGCAAAACGATCAGTTACCGAGTTTTAAGAAATTCGGTTGGTTATGAAAACGGCATAACCACCCACAGTCTCATGGCTATTTCACCCGCATTCCCGTATGAGGCATCAGGGAAACGAGCGTCGTCCGGCGAGCGTGAGTTACGCTACAGCGGGAACGAATCCAAACGCGTTGGTGTAAGGACTTGGTACGCTATTCTTTGCACGTACAGGTGCTCGAGTTTTGGGAGTGTCTCGAGCAGCACTCGCATCGCACACGGGGACGACACATATCCGTCGATGCCTAGCATCCCCTCTGTGTGTTCAATCGTATTATCGATTCAGCAAACAGAGGGAACGCTGTACGGTACATATATAAGACGTACGAGCGGGTGTAGTATTACAGTCACTGTAGGGGAGAGGTGGTCTGGGCGGCGATGACGCCGCCCAGAGGGTCATGTATGTTCGATTCTGTCGTCCATACGGCATCACGTAGGGCTTCGACTCATGGGATCATAGAGCGCTTACGCTCAGTGATTAGGTCGCATTGATTGAGCCCGGCTGTTTGCCCGATTACACGCTCCCGAACAGCATGATCTGAGAAGTCTGTCCTTAGTCCGTTTGATCGGTCGAGCATAGACTGTTCTTTTGGAGGCCAAAGCAGATTGATGATGATGTCCATACGCCTAAGGCCAGGGTCGCCGTAACCAAAAAGCGTTACAGGATCAAAGATCTTTGGCAATTCTGCCAACCCCAGTCCACGATTTACGGAACTGTCAGTCAGTACCATCATTCCGATCGGTAGGCCATAGTTGGTTTTTACTCCGGGCAAATCTTTCATGTTTTCTTTCCGTTAATAGGTTTTCACTGCAGTAAGATGGTGCGGAACTTGATCATAGATGTCATGTTCTGCACGGGCATGGTCAGCGTTGCTCGTGCATCTGAGGGAGAGAAACGGCTGACAACAGGCCGTGACTGCTTAGGCCTCCTATCACCTGGTCAGGTGATAGGCATGCTTTTCCTCCTGCCAGGATGCAGGCGTCGAGTAGCGACAGCTTCAATGGCTTGTCGTCGTTGGCGGGTTTTAGTAATCTAAAAACAGTCAATTTTCGTCCCTCTCTGTCCGGTCGGATTTACCGTACCGATGGCGTCAATGGTCTTGGGTAACCATCTTACTGCAGTGAAAATAATTCTATTGTGACTTCAAGGTACGTTCAATCTCTCTCTTGACATCGCGGTCTTTGATGGCTTCGCGTTTGTCTGCCTTCTTTTTACCTTTGGCAATCGCAAAAGAGAGCTTGATATGTCTCCCTTTATTATACAATGATAACGGGACAGCTGTCAAACCTTGCTTGTCGGTGCTTTGTTCGAGCTTGGCCATCTCTTTTGGCTTGAGGAGAAGCTTGCGGGCGCGGTCGGTATCATACCGCTTGCCGGCATTGATTGGTTGCCAGGCAGGGATGGTTGCACCAACCAGGTACGCCTCGCCGCCACGGACGACCACGTACGCACCTTCGAGCTTGCCACGACCATTACGGATCGATTTTACTTCGTTACCGAGCAACACTAAGCCTGCCTCGAAGGTTTCGAGGATTTCGAAGTCAAAATGGGCTCGTTTGTGATTCACGTAGCTCATATATATAGACGGTATCATATCAGAGGGGAGCATATAAGGTAAGTGACGATACAATCAGTGTCATAGTATTGTAGATCCTCGCCATTTGGGGCTTTTTCTGTATAATGTGTCCACTATGTCTGAATTAGAAAAAGACCAGAAGCAAGAGCCTGTTACCAGTAATGAAACCGTGCCAACACCCGAAAGTGGTGCTGATTCTGCTGTACCAAAAGTAAAGAAAACCGCTCGTACCCCAATGGAAAAAATCCGTCAGCAGATGCCGGTTGGTCCTGGTAATTTTTGGAACAATATTCTCTCGACCGTGATGTTCTTGATTTTGATCATGGCGGCCTTTTCGTACCTGACCGAAACCCAGACAACACCAGAAGAGTTGACCTTGTCTCAGGTAGTAGAACAAGTAAAGAAAGGGGAAGTGAAAGAAATCATTGTGCGTGGTAGTACACTCGAAGTGGCGTATACCGATGAGACTCGTAATAAGGGTGAAGCAAAGCGTGAGACTGATGCTGCGGTGTCTGAGACCCTCACGAACCTCGGTGCGACTCCAGAACAGCTCGCTGCAGTGACGATCGATGTCCAGCGCGAAACTGGCTTTGCCTACTGGCTCTCTGTCTTTGCGCCGTTCTTATTCCCACTGATTTTCCTTGGGGTGATTATTTGGTTCCTTACTCGTTCGGTGAAGGGAGCCGGTATGCAGGCATTGTCTTTTGGTAATAGCAAGGCGCGCATGATCGACCCCAATGACACTAGCAAGAAAGTAACCTTTAAGGATGTAGCTGGAGCCAAGGAGGCCAAGCAAGAGCTCGAAGAGATTGTGGACTTCCTCAAGAACCCAAAGAAGTTTCTTGATATTGGAGCAGAGATTCCGAAGGGTGTCATGATGATGGGTGCGCCAGGTACCGGTAAGACACTATTGGCACGGGCGGTAGCCGGTGAGGCGGGGGTACCATTCTTTAGTATTTCTGGATCAGAATTCGTGGAGATGTTTGTGGGAGTGGGGGCGTCACGCGTGCGTGACCTATTCCAAACTGCCAAGAAAAATGCGCCGGCGATTATCTTTGTAGATGAAATCGATGCAGTAGGGCGAGTGCGTGGTACAGGGATGGGTGGGGGTAATGATGAGCGTGAACAGACCCTCAATCAGATCTTGGTAGAAATGGACGGCTTTGAGCCAAACGCGAAGGTGATTGTTATGGCGGCTACCAATCGTCCTGATGTACTTGATCCGGCACTCTTACGACCTGGTCGCTTTGATCGACGTGTCACGATTGATTTGCCTGATCGCAAAGACCGAGTCGATATATTGGCAGTACATGCACGCAAGAAGCAGCTACAGGATGATGTCAATCTCGAGATCATTGCACAACGTACACCTGGATTTTCGGGTGCAGAACTCTATTCACTCATGAATGAGGCGGCGATTCTCGCGGCGCGCGAAGGACGCAAGACGGTGGGACAGTTCGATATGATTCGTTCGATCGAAAAGGTGATGCTTGGTCCAGAGCGCAAGAGTCATGTGATGAGTAAGCGTGAGAAGCTGGTGACCGCGTATCACGAGGTCGGACACGCCCTGGTCGCGTCGGTGCTCGAATACGCTGACCCGGTACAAAAGATCTCAGTTATCTCGCGCGGTCGGGCAGCGGGGTATACACTGAAGCTTCCTGATGAAGATCGAAAGATGCATTCAAAGAAAGAGTTCCTCGATGATATTGCGATGACACTCGGTGGGTACGTGACTGAAGAAATGGTGTTTGGTGACCTGACCACTGGTCCAAGTAACGACCTGCAAGTGGTAGCCAATCTTGCTCGTGATATGGTAACCAAATATGGTATGAGTGAGCTCGGTCCAATTGCCTTTGAAGGAACTGGTGGACGATTGATCGGTGGTGGTGTCTCACGTAATCGTGGATACTCGTCTCAGGTCGCGAAGTCTATTGATGACGAGGTATTAAAGATCATCGAACAAGGTAAGACTCGAGCGCGTGAGATCTTGGAGAAGTACCGCACTGCGCTTGATAATATTTCAAAACGTTTGGCAGAAGTAGAGACGCTCGAGCGTGAAGAGTATGAGGCCTTGCTAAAACAAGAAGGTGTCCAGATCAATGACATCTACAAGAAGCAACGAGATGAAGATGCCAAAGCAGGAGATCCGACTAGTGCACTTGGATAAATAAATACAGGGCTCATCATAAAACACCAGGACTCACGTCTTGGTGTTTTATGATACTATTTACCTATGAAAAATATTTTTATTGTTGGCATAGCATTATGCTTTTTAGTCACATTGATAGTACCTACAGCACATGCTGCTGATGTCTCTGAAATGCAAAGACAGATAGAAACACTCTTGAAACAAATTGAAAAAATAAACGCTTCGAAGAATGCAACTACTACCTTTGTTACGAACAACCCCAATTTAACTATTACACAATTTACTGATAATCAGTCAGGAAAACCAAAAATTACGCTCACTGCTCCGACGAGTCGGAAAAATCAATTTAGTAAAAGTAAAGTATCCGACCCGATTGTCATTAGTTGGACTGCATTGAATGTTCCAGCTAGTACCAATGTGACCATTGATTTGAACACTGTAAAAAGTGCTGGTCCGATTGGTGGTGGTTCGGCACAGTTTGCGCTTCCGGCAGGAGACAGTAAGGGTACATATAAATGGGATATTTACGGTGAAGGTCGAGCATCGGCTGGTACCTATCGGGTACAGCTAGGACTCGAAGAATGTAGTAAGAAAGGTTGTTCATACAATGCTCATTTTCCTGGTCAAGAAGAAGATGTAGAGCTCTATGCGCAGTCACGAAGTGCGAGTGTTAAAATAACTGGTAGTTCTCCTGTACCAGTAGCGACTAAACGAGCTGTTATTACCACTATGGACGATCTCGATACTGCGAATCCAACAATTACCGGTACCACTGTACCTGGTGTTTCGACGGTCGGGTTTTCTATTGGGCAGGGAGATCTGATCTATGGCAGTGGGCCGATTACTGTGTTAAACAACCGCTGGTCACATACAATTAGTGAAGATCTACGTCCTGGTAGTTACACTATTACTGTCTACGTAAATAACGTTAAGGCCGACGAGAAAACATTAAAGGTTAAGTAAAGTCTTCGAATAGAGTACCGTAGTACTTTTGTCCCATATCTCAAAAAAGAAACCCACCAGGGTTTCTTTTTGTTCAGCAGTACGATCTGCGCATGCGAATTATAGCACTGGGTACTCTTTACAAGGCTAATATTTGTGGTATATTAAAACTATGAACAAATATTTTCATTTCCTTTTTATAGGATTATTACTATGTATTCCAGGCAGTTTGTTTGCTGCTACTACCAGTAATGCCGAACAGTCTGTATTAAAAGAAAAACTAGTTCAACTTGAACGACAAGTGCTCGTGCATACAGGGCAGAAAAGTACCAACTACATTGTGCCGAATAGTTATGTAAAGACTACCAAAAAAGTGTCTACTTATCAGACACCCGGTGCAAAGAAACGTCACACGGTGACTAAGGGTCTATCGGGGACAGTGGTCGGTGATTTGCGCCTGATCGGTGATGAAATTTGGTGGAACGTACAATTTAGTGAATCGGTCCGTGGTTGGGTTCAAGAAAAAAACTTGGAACGGATTTCGTCAGTGAGTGTGAATTTTGATTATAATGAAGATAAGACGGTCGACGCTTCGGTGCGTTTGATTGGAAATTACGATTCAAATAAATTTGTTGTGGCACATGAACGAGAAAATGCGTATATGCTAGTACACTATACCGGTAGTCGTCCATTCGTTACTTCGACTCGTGTACTTGCTTCACTAGCTACTAGTTCAACTAACTATAGTAAAACCAACACTAATAAATCCCGATGGGCGTTACAGTGGTATGTAGAAGGTTTGCCAAAGGATGGTTACTCATCCTTTACAATAGAAACAATTCGCACCAAAGCATTTTCGGGTGCAATTGGTGGTTCGGTAGAGGGATGGAAGATTGAACCTGATTTTATTACTGGTTTACACTACATTGATTTACGCAATAGTCTGACTCCTGATCCTGGTGAGTACCAGTCACGTGTCATTATTAGACATTGTGGTGGATATCGCCCATATGGTTGTGGTGTAAACGAGGAAAAATCAATTGCGACTTCAAATTGGGTTCGATACACAATCAATAAGTAACAAAAAAGAAACCCACCAGGGTTTCTTTTTATGCTGCTCTTTTTACAGGCAGTGACGCTCACCAAACAAGGTAAGATTCGTGCTTTTGAAATTTGGCCAAGTGTTGCACCATGTTGGCACGTATCACATAAAAGCACATGACGTACGTGTGTTTTTGTAGTAACATAAAATTATTATTTTTTAAAGAGATTCTCATGAATAAATGTATCGGTGCTTTATTGTGTATTGTCTTACTATTTGGAAGCTTTACCACTCCAGTGCGTGCGGGTTCGGACCAAAACCAAGTTTTGATTGCGCAATTGCAAGCTATGATTATTCTTTTGCAGCAACAGCTTCAGGTTTTGCAGGCTAAAGAAATGAATGCTATCGATAAAGAACTTTCGGTGACTCAAAAGCGTTTTGAGTTTGGTCCGAAAAGAAATGCAATGTCATGTGATAGAGTTGGAACTAAATTATCAGATGGCACGGTCGCGTGTTATGGACTGCATGATTACGGGAATGAATTTGGTGAGGATCAAAACACTTGTGGTGGACTCGATCCGTCACATTACAAAAAAGTACCAACTGGATGTGTTATATCAGCACCGATTTGTAGCAGTGGTAAAGCAATAGCTACTGATTACTTTAGCCCAAGTTCGAAAACAGAATCAGAGCTTCGTACTCTCGCAACAAGGTTTGCTACCACACCATTGGCAGTGACTTCTCAATTGTTAAAATTGTGGGAGTATCGTTGTACTAACAAATCATTGACATCACTTGATTCAGTTTCAATTTATGAGGCAGACCCTGCTTCATCATTAGATATTCATCGTTCTGCTGATTATTCAAAAAAGGATTGGTCTTTTGTGAAGCGTCCTAGTCAAGTTGTGGTAGTGGGAGTCTATCAAGGAGAGATAGAAGGCGGTGGTGATCGTGGCACTGTTGATGTATCGCTTGATTTTATTGAGCCGGATACCTTACTAGTACTTAGTTCTTATGAACCTGTGGTATGGAATCTTGTAGGTGCTCAAGTTAGAAACGTAAAAGGCATCTATTTGACCGGATATAGCGAGCAACGTGTTGCTGGTGCTCCATCAAACGTAAAGGTGTCAGAGGATATTTATCAAGACGGGTCAGATGGATATTTCATTGTGTACAACGGTACTGGAGATGAAGATGACGACTTTTACGAACTTCGTAGTTATATCCATGCTGTCACAAAACAAAAAACATATCTCTACTTTGGTGGATACGAGGCTGGTAAGATTAATGTAAATCTAAAAGGATAGTGAATACACTTGCATATAATGGTATATAAGAAAAACGCAACTGCTACCAGTTGCGTTTTTCTTATGAGTGATTATGGTGAGGTCTTTCTTCACCGATGATGCGTCCATCTTCCATATTGATAATGCGGTCGGCTGAGAGGGCATACTCGTGCTCGTGAGTCACCATGATGATGGTTTGGCCAAAGTCGCGATTGAGGGTAGTGAGGAGTTCGATGATTTGTACACCAGAAGTACTGTCGAGGTTGGCAGTTGGTTCGTCGGCAAAGAGGATCTTGGGCTTGCCAGCGACTGCGCGCGCAACTGATACGCGCTGTTGTTCGCCGCCAGATAGTTGTCCGGGTAAGTTTTTGTATTTGCCGACCAGTCCTACTGCGTCGAGTGAAGCACAGGCGGTGGTGCGCGCTTCAGTCCAGGAGAGACCACGCATCAGGAGGGGAAGCATAACATTTTCTTCGGCACTGAGGTCGGGTACCAGGGCGTAGTCTTGAAAGATGTATCCTAAGGTATTGAGGCGAAAGCGTGTTCGTTCTTCTTCGTTGAGGCTTGTGACATCGGTGTCGTTGATAACGATAGTACCACTGGTGGGTGTATCGAGAATGGAGAGTTGGTACATGAGGGTTGATTTGCCGGCACCAGACTTACCCATAATGGCAACAAATTCTCCTGTCATAACAGTGATATCGATCCCTTTGAGGATTTGTACAGTTAAATCACCTTTGCCAAAGCTTCGAGTGATATTAGTTGCGGTGATGAGAGGTGTCATAGATTATTTGCGACCAAGAATCGAGTTAAGGGTATTCTTTTTAACAATGAGCCACGCTGGTAAAAAACCAGCTACCAACGTTACGCCGAACAAAATCAGAAATCGGTACAAAGTACTCAGTGGTTCGGCGACGAGGATACCGTCGCTAAAAGGGAAGTCGATAGGATTGCGGTCAAAGTAACCAACCAAAAAACCGTAGGTAATCAAGACTCCAATAGCCGAGCCGACGATTGCATAAAAAGCCGCCTGGAGAATATACGCCACCTCGATCACGCGGCGTTCAATGCCGATACCTTTGAGAATACCGATTTGGCGTTGCCTTGAGACGGCATTAATAAAGATAATAATAAAGATAGTGATGGAAGCTACAATAATACCGATCGCTCCAATAAATACTCCGAGAATGTTAAACGTGTTTTTGATATCGACTACGAATTTTGGAATGGCTTCGGTGAACGTGCGGATCTTGGCGTAGTCGGTGAGTCCTAGTTGTACGAGGGTGGCTTTGGTAGCGATGGCGCTATCTGGTGAGACGAGTCTGATGGCAATTTCTTCGGCGTTACGATCAATCCGGCCGCTGAGGCGACGCAGTTCACGTTCGGGGATGTAGATAGCGCTCGACACATCACCGGCCTTGGCATCAACTATTCCTTTGACCACAAATTCCTTCGTGTTGCCGTTGCTTGTTACTCGTACCGTATCGCCGGGATAGATGTTTTCGAGAGAGCCAGTGATATCTGCAAACCCTGCAGTGTAGCGGTCGATATTGAGTGCCCCGAGGAGCAGGTAGCCTTCTTCGGTCGGATCGAGGTATTCACCCTCGACGACATTTTCCGATAACTTAGTGACAGCGTCTTCATGGATTGGATCAATCCCGATAAAGCGTCCAGCCACGATATTGGCATCTTTGGTAAAATCACGCCGAGTTTTGTAGTTGGCTTCGACGCTAGCACTCGTTTTGTAGCGAATTGAGTAGCTGGCGATTTCGGGGAGTTGTTCGAGTTCGCGGGCGAAGGTGTCTGTTTCGAGAATGGTGTCTTCGTTATCGAGCGGGGTAACGATAACATCTCCGAGCGACTTTTCTTGTAAAGCGCGTTCCGAACCAGCAATCAGTCCAACCAAAATTCCTGATACGGCGATGAGATTCATGAAGGTCAGCGCCATGACAAAAATGATGAGGCTGGTTGTCCATAAGTTCGCTCGCTGAATTTGGCGAAACCCCAAGAGTAATCCGATACGGAGTGCTTGCATACGTTATGGAGCAACGATGGTGTCGCCGGGGTTCAGTCCTGTAATAGCCGCAAATCCATCATTACCGATCATCACTACTGATATGGTGGAGGTGGCTATGGTATTGCCAGTCAGTAATTGGACTGAGTATGTACCTGCCTCATTACTAAGGAATCGACGAGGAATCCGGACTACTTCGGTACGAGTGTCGATGACAATGTCGACATCGGCATTGAGACCAGCTCGGAGCCAGGGTGGGGTAGTGGCGAGTACGAGCTTCACCTCGTAATACGAGACTCCATCAATTTCGGTCGGCAACGGAGACACGAAACTTACGGTCGCATCCTGTACTTCATCAGGAGAAGCATCAAAGGTAATGCGAGCTTTTTGATTAAGTGCGATTTTTGTAATATCAATTTCGGGAATACGGGCTACAATTTCAAATCCGTCGGTTGCAAGTAAAGTAATGACTGGTGCTGTACCCGCGGTTTCGCCGGGCAGGATATCAACTTTTGTGACCATACCAGAAAATGGCGCAATGATAGATCGGTCGGCCAAGGTAGCGCTAATTTCGGCAACTCCTGCTCGGGCTTGCGCTACGCGTGCTTCGGCCGCTCTGATATCTGCTGATACCGGTGCTGCATTTTCGAGAGTTTGTTGACGGAGGGCGAGCGCAAGTGCGTCACGAGCGGCCGCAATAGCGGTTATCCGTGTGTTTTCGGCAGCTGTCAGGGCGTTTTTTAGGGTGGTGTAACTTGGGCTAGAAGTATTTGGTATTTCGACAGTCCAGGTGGTGTCGCGGTAGGTATCTGTGGGACTAAATTGTGCAAACAAACCACAGTTACCAAATGCGACAGCTTGGGTGGTGCCGACACTGTAGGTGCCGGTCTCGAGACCAGTCACTGCCATCGAATAACCTGACTGGGCACCAGAGCCGTAGGTACGAATCGTGTATATGCCCGGTGTAGTGCAGGTGTAGGTACCAGAGATTGTGGGTGGCGTAGCATCCTCATTCGTGTTTTTGGTGCGGGCAATTAAAGTTGTAGAATACAATGCACGACGAGCATTATCGACAATCAAGTTTTGTGTAGCGGTCACCCGATCAATTTCAGCTCGAGCTGATTCGACGGTCACATCGGTCACGGCACGAGCTTCGGTACGGACTCCGTTTTTGAGATTATTGAGTGCAGCTTCAGCGATGGCGACATCAGCTTGTGCGCGGGCCAAGGACGCTGCTTGTTGCTGGCTTGCGAGTGTAGCGAGGAGTGTGCCAGCAGACACAACATCACCTTCTGTCACTGGTACGCTGGCGACTACGCCGCTGGTCGGAAAGGCGAGTGAGGCGGCATTGTTACTTTTGGTTGAGCCTGAGACGGAGACAATTTGTTCCACTGTGCCGGTATCGACGGTGGCTAGTGTTAGTCCAGCTAGTGGGTCACGTGTGAGTGAATCTATCAAAAAGTACAGCGCACTACCAATAAGCAGGAGAGCGAATCCGACCAGTACACCGTGCCTAAGAACAAATGAACGCATAATAAATAGTGTATCACGTGTCTGACAACGTCATATACTGGTTATGCCGTTGGAGTGACTCACTGATTACGTATCCTCCTTAGTGTTTCTAAAAAGGATAGATGTGGTATGAAATTGTCCGTCTGCCTGGACTCGAACCAGGGACCACAGAGGTATAAGCTCTGCGCTCTAACCAACTGAGCTACAGACGGAGTCCAGGCATTACTATACCGTGAAATGTCGATTGTCTCAATCATTAAATATGAGTAGAACACAAAAAAGACGAAGCCGGAGCTTCGTCTTTTTTGTGTTCTACTGTGTCTTACATAGTGACAACAATATCTTTTATATCTTTGCGCACCTTAGTATAAGCGGCGGTTGCGTCTTCGGCTGACCGGTATCCGAGTACCAAGAGAGCTGTGGCGCGGAGGTTGTGTGCCGGTAGTCCGAGAACTTCATCAAATTTGTCGGCACTAAAGCCTTCGAGGGCGGCATTGTCAATATGGCGTTCTGAGGCA
>JACCDH011115366.1_pt1 | contig 11123 bp, 6 predicted proteins | sample 7442481 | NCBI WGS metagenome assembly JACCDH01 (sample SAMN15323433, study PRJNA562643) | freshwater metagenome | isolation source: river surface water | place: USA:Blue River Watershed | collected 2017-08-15 | reverse complement strand
CGATTGAGCGCCGATTGAGCGACACCGCGGATCCACTGATCGACACCTTCATCGACGCCCTCTGGCTGGAGGAGGGCCTGTCGAAGAACACCCTGGCGGCCTACCGCCGCGACCTGGAGGGCTACGACCGCTGGCTGCGAGGCCGGGGCGTGGCCCTCGCCGCTTGCGGCGAACCGGATCTCACCGGCTACTTCGCGTACCGCCACGCGCAGACGCGGGCGACCTCGGCCAACCGGCGCCTGGCGGTGTTCAGGCGCTTCTTCCGCTGGGCGCTGCGCGAGAGGCTGGTGCCCGTGGACCCGACCCTGAAGCTGCAGCCCGCCAAGCGGCCCCTGCGGGTGCCCCGCACCCTGACGCAGCCCCAGGTGGAAACCCTGCTGGTGGCGCCCGACGTGGCCACCCCCCTGGGCCTGCGTGACCGCGCGATGCTGGAGCTGATGTACGCCAGTGGCCTGCGCGTGAGCGAGCTGGTCACGCTCAAGGTCCTGAACGTGAGCCAGTCCGAGCACGTGGTGCGGGTCCTGGGCAAGGGGGGCAAGATGCGCCTCGTGCCTTTCGGCGAAGTGGCCAGCGATTGGCTGGCGCGTTACCTGGACGAGGCGCGCGGCGAGATCCTGGCGGGCCAGGCCTCCGAGGACCTGTTCGTGACTGCGCGCGGCGCCGGCATGACGCGGGCCATGTTCTGGGTGCTGGTGAAGAAGCACGCGCAGGCGGCGGGCATCACCGCGCCGCTGTCACCCCACACGCTGCGGCATGCCTTCGCGACCCACCTGCTCAATCACGGCGCCGACCTGCGGGCGGTGCAGATGCTGCTGGGACACGCGGACATCTCCACGACCACCATCTACACCCACGTGGCGCGCGAGCGCCTGAAGCAGCTGCACGCGAAGCACCACCCGCGGGGGTGAAGCGGCTGCCTGCCGCACCCGTCAAGAGCTCCTGAAATCCAGGCGGTCCTGCAAGGCCTTGGGCCAGGCCTCGCGCTTCATGGCGGCGCCTCGCAAGAGCACCAGGGACAGCGAGGGCAGATCACACAGGGTCTCCAGGCTGGACAGTTCGCCCGAATCACGCAGGTCGATTTCAGCCAACTGAGTCCACCCGGTGAGGAAGGCCAGGGAACCTGCGTAGTGGTTGGCCTGCAGGCGCCGCACCTGCGCACACCCGGTCAACTCCTGGGCGTGCTGCTCGGTCAGGGTCTGGCCGATGCGCACGGTGTGCAGGCCTGGAACCTCATGGATCACGGCGAGGCTCGGCAGCTTCACACCCTTGCGGGGGGAGCAATACAGATTGAGCGAAGTCACCGGGCTGCCCGCCAGGCCCTCCAGGGAGCTGCATGCCTCCAGCTGGAACTCCAGGGTGCTGGCGTGACCGACACCGCGCAGGGAGGTCAGGCGGCTGTAGCTCTTGAAGGTCTGCAACGCAGGGGCGCGCAGTTGCGACAGATCGTGCTCGCCGCCCGACACTTCCAGGGTCTCCAGGACGGGGAATTCGCCCTGCCAGACATGGCTCTCCCCCGGCTTGGCCCGGCCTTCCAGGCTGCGCGAGTAGCCGGTCTTGGGATCAGTCAGCTCGATATCCAGCGCCTTCAGGTGCCTCAGGGGCGAGAAATCCTGGTCCAGGGTGTCCAGTTCCAGGGTCAACGACTGCAGGCGAGACAGGGTCGCAATCGGTGACAGGTCAACCCGGCCCTTGAGCTTGAGCTGCAGTGACTCTGCGGACTTGAGTCCAGCCAGGAAGCCCACGTCCGTGAGGGCCTCGTAGCCACTGAGGTTGATGTCACTGGAGCGCAGGCTCCAGCCCGGGAACACGGTCAGGGCGCGCAGGCCGGCCATCGCAGTGAAATCGCGCAGCGCATCGCAATCGGACGCGGTGATCATCGCCAGCTGCGTCGCGCCCTCCAGGCCCTTGAGGGACTGCAGCGACCCGCAGCGCTCCAGTTTCAAGGTGTGCAAGGCCGGCAGCGACTTCATGGACGCCAGGCTTTCCAGTGAGGCCAGCTTGGACAGGCCGACGAGGGATAGCGACTGCAGGGGCCCTACCTCGGAAAGGAAACTCAGGTCCTCGTTGTCGGTCCCTTCGAGTTTGAAGGACTTCAGGGCTTTGAAGCGGTCCAGAGCCAGCGGCCGCGCGGCGTCACGCCCCTGTACCGGACTGACGCTCAGGGTGATGGATTCGATCGCATTGCACAGGGCCTGGGCAGGCGCACAGGCCGCTGGCGCATCCATCAAGACGTGCGTCAGCGCCCAGCGCGCCCACACGCGGTAAGGCGCGCGGATCTCCCGGAACATCTTGCCCAGGGGGGCGTTATCGCCGGTGTACAGGGTGGACGCGTGCACGCCGTCCAGCACTGCGTCGTAGAGGCCCACATCCGCGCAGTCACGCAAGGCGTCCAGGGCGGCTACGACCTGCGCGAAGTCCGTCGAGGTCAGGCCCCGCTTGATATCGGCCAGGCTCGGCCCTCCGGCGGCCGCCGCCTGCTTGGATGCACGGCGCGGCTTCAGGAACTCCGGCACCGGCAGCTGGTGCTTCTTGCAGACGGCACGTTGCAGCGTGCGCACGGCCGCCTCGGTCAGGTGCTCCGACCCCTTGAAGCCGTAGTACTCGCAGGCTTCGTGGCCCACATACAGCTGCTCCAGTTCTTGCAGTTCCAGAAGGAACTGCAGGTCCTTCAGGCTGGTGAATCGCAAATCCAGGCGCAGCGGCTTCAGGCCCCGCACAGCGGACAGCACCCATGCGGGCGTCACGTCCACCCTCGACGCATTGAAGCAACGCAGGCAGGCGTGAGGCAGGCCGCTGATAGCACTGGCGTCGCGCAAATGGGTGTCTACCGCCACTTCCTTGAGCCCAGTCGCGGTTTCGGCTCCCCGCAAGTCGGCCAGCGACGCGACTTCGCGCGCCTCCAGCTCGCGCAAGCTGGCAGGCAGTTGTCCGAGCGACGTAAAGCTCCCCTCGTACAACTCCAGCACGTGCAGGCCTTCACACCAGGCGGCGGGCAGCTGCTGCAGACCGGGGCAACCGCTCACCCTGATGCGTGCGAGGCCAGGCAACTGCCCTAGGGTGCGGATGTCCCGCAGTGACTTGCAGCCGAAGACACGCAGTTCCTCCAGGAAAAGGAGACCCGCCAGGCCCTCCAGGTCGGTCAGCGCCGCGCCGTCGATTTCCAGCTTCTTGATCCCGCGCGCGGCCTCGATTCCGTCCAGGCTGGCCAGTGACGTCATCTCCTGCAGGTACAGGCCATCGATGTCCTGGTGCAACGGGGGCAATCCGTGCAGTGACTGCAGGGAGGCGCACCCTTTCAGGCTGAAAAAGCTGTAGCGGCTGGGGCGTACATGCGGGCCGCACAGCCCCTGCAGCGACTCCAGGCGCTCGCAGCCTTCCAAGTCGAGCACGGTGAGTTCACGGCTCGAGGACAGGGGCTGTAGCGAGCGCACGCGGGCACAGTCCTTGAGGTTCAGGGTGGTCAGTCCGCTGGTGCCGGCCAGCGCCTCGATGCCGCCGACCTGCTCACAGCCCTCGAGATTGAGCTCGCACAGGCTGTCTGCGCTGGCGGCCAGCGCGCCGACCGAGGCCAGCTGCGGGTTACGCGCCAGGTCGACTTCAGACAACTGGCTGGAAGCCTCCAGGCCCTTGATCGACAACAGGCCCAGCCCCGCCAATCGAACCTCGACCAGGGCAGGCGCGTGCAATCCCGTCAGGGACTGCAGGCAGGCCGGACGCTCCTTGGTGCCCCGGTTGGCAATGACCAGCGTGCGCAGGGAGGGCAGGGGGCCCCACGCCGAGAGGTCAGCCCATTGGGCGCCCTCGGGCACGGCCAGTGACAGGGTCTCGAGTCCGTCAAATCCACGAAGTGGCGGCAGCAAGGGGCAGTGCAGATCCAGGCTGCGCACGGCGCTGCGCAGGGTCCCCTCGGGAGTGCCCTCGGCGGCCAGGGAGAGCTGGTGCACCAGCAGCAGGTCCAGATAGGGCTGGACGGCCTGCGTCCCCCGGAAGCGGCTGCTGTAAAGAAGCTCCCCGGCTGCGGTGACCTGCATGCCATCGAGCAGGCCCTCGGCCGGCTGCCCGAGCGCGGTCCCCAGTTCCAGCGCCTGCTCCAGCGTCTGCAGGTGCTGGGCCTCCAGCACCATCTTCAGCAGCTTCGCGCCCTCGCCGCGCAGGGGCTTGAGTCGTTCCGTCATGTCACAGGCCCACCTTCTCCCAACCCTTCTTGATATTCGCGTCGATCATGTCCTGTGCGATCTGCATCGCACCGGCCTCGTCTGGCGCGGGGCGCACCTCGCGGTCCAGTGGCTCGGCGCGGCCTGCGCTGTAGTCGGTCCAGTGCACCACGTACGCCGGGTAGCGATCCGACGCCTCGGACTTGTTCGTCTTCCACACCAGCAGCTTGCGCACCGCCAGCTGGCCCTTGGTGGTCTTGGTCCAGACCTCGCGGCGCAGCACGGTGCTTGCGGGCAGCGCGCCCGCGGCAGCGGCCTGCGTGTCACGCTGCGGGGGCAGGTAGTCTTGCAACTGCGCATGCCGCACGCCGGTGGCGTCGGCGGCCTTGTCCTCGCGCAGGCGCCTGAACACGGGATGGATCAGGCTGGGTGAAGCGGCCGACCCGGCCAGCGTCCATCCTCCGCCGCCGAAGGATGCGACCTGTGCCATCGGCAACTTGCCGTCGGACAGCTCGCCCTGCAGGTCGGTCACGGTGAATTCAGCCACGACCTTCGGCTGCACGAACTGGTACAGGCCGCCGCTGTCGCTGGCGCGCCGGAACCCGCTGGCGGCGGCCAGAGGCTGCAGCCGCCGCAGCCAGTCCTGGCGCTGCGCGTCGTCGCCCAGGTTGCCGCAGGCGCCGGCGATCACGAAGCTGCCGTCCGGCCGCATCATCGCCAGCAGCAGGGAGCGGCAGGCCTGAGGCTGGTCCGCCTTGACCGTGTAGCCCACCACCACCGCGTCGAGCGTGATCTCGGGCTTGACCTTGTAGACGATGCCGCTGGCGTGGCGCACGACCAGGCCTTCGCCGCCGGCCGGCAGTACCTGCGACTCGAAGTGCTGGAAGATCTCCAGCCCGGTGTTCAGCGACAGCGCCTCGATCACGCGCAGGTGGCTTGCCGCGGGCAGGCAGGCGGCCATCGCCTGCAGGCGCTCGTCGTAGGGCAGGGGCAGGGGCTGGCCGGCCAGCTTCACACCGTCGAAGGCGGTGAAGGCGATGCCATCGCCCGCCTGGGCCCCGTCGGCAGCCAGGGCCGCGGCGAGGTCGCCCACGCGTTCGCGCCGGCCCTGTACATGCGCGTGCAGTTCGCCCGCCAGGATGCTGGCCTCGGGCAGGCCCGCCGCCTGTCGCAGGACGGGCAGGTCGCCCGCCAGCACCCGGCCCGCGGGGCTGGCCAGGAACACCTTCCCGCCCTGGCGCACCAGGAACCAGGTCTCGCCGTCGATCTTGCGGGTCACCCACATCGGTGCGGGCGCGATCTCGCCCAGGCGGGAGGGCGGCAGGGCGCGGTAGGCACTGGCCACGCGGCGCTTGTAGGTCTGCAGGGTCTCGAGCAGGCCGGCATCGGACAGGCGCGCGTCGCGCAGTCCCGTGCCAAAGGGCTGGCCGCCGGTGTACAGGCTGGCGCTCATGCTGCGCCTCCTGCGGCCGGCCGCTTCAGCTCCATATCGCTCAGAAGCAGGGTCAGGCGGTAGGACGCGCCCTGCACCTGCCCCTCCAGGAAGCCCCGGTAGGGGCGGCCGTTGGCCTGGAACACCAGCGGGCCGGTGCCCTTCTCGCCGGATCCGAGCAGCATCACGCTGCGCGATTCCCCGAGCTCCTTGGCCATCGCGTGCAGGAACTCGTAGGTCAGGCCGTCGCCGTGACGCAGCTGCAGCCGGCGGCGAAAACTGAACTTGCGGACGGCCTCGGCCAGTGCGATGCGCTTGCCGGTCCATCGCACCGGCAGGGCCGAGGCGGTGTTGGCCTCGGTCTCCTGCGGCGCGCGGCGTTCGCGTTCGCTTCCGTCGGGGTGGGTCAGCACCTCGATCAGGGTCGGCTCCACCGTCAGCACTTCGCCCTCGGGGTCCAGGTAGACGGTCTGCGTGTCCTCGATGAACTGCCCGACCTGCTCCAGGTCCACCTCGGGATCGCCCTCGACCAGTTTCGCGGCGTAGTCGTCGCCCCAGCGCGCGGACAGGGCGGCATGGGTGCCCGACTCGGTGCAGGTGATGTAGCGCCGGAACGCCACCGCCTGCCCGGGCAGGGACAGCTTGGGCGCTGCGGGCGCTTTCAGGGTGGCCAGGGTCACGAAGGCGTTGCGGCCTTTCTCGTTGGCCAGGTGCAGGTTTTGGGCCATGGGGTCCTCAGAGCATTTCGAAGTCGAGGTCGTCGGCCGCTTCGGCCGCGTCTACCGGGGGGGCGAAGCGCGCGCCTTCCTCCACCCAGGGCGCCTGCACCGGCTTGCCCACCAGCGCGAACAGGCCCTGGTCGTTGGCGAGCAGCCAGGCCCGCTCCACCTCCAGGCTGGCGGTGTAGTTGAAGTCGCAGCTGTAGATCTCACCCGCCTGCAGCCGCTGAACGAGCGCGTTGCCGGCCTGCTCGGGTTCCAGCAGGTAGACGCCCAGGAGCTCCAGGTCCAGCACCTGCGCCGGGTCCACCGGTCCCTGCAGCGCCTGCGGTAGGCCCAGGGTGGAGGGCTGGTTCTCCACGACGGCACCTTGTGCGTCGATTCCCACCAGCTGCGCGCGCGGCACATAGCGTCCGCCGCCGTCGAAGTAGCCCTGGCCCGACATGCCCGCCGCCACCAGCAGGCTGCCGTCGGCAGTGAGTGCCGCGCGGGTGCAGGTGCGTCCCTGGGCGTCGGTGGGCACGCGCTTGCGGGCGCCGTAGATGTCTGTGCGTTCGACCTGGCGCAGGCCGAACGCATACGTCTCGGTGCCCAGGGTCACGGTCAGGGGTTTGGCCATGCGTCTGCCTCTCGGGATGAAGGGGAGGCCGCGATAACCAGCTGCCTCACTTCGGTACTTATTTTGATTAGTATGATTATTCCATCCGGTGTGCTTATTCGCCTGCATGCCCCACCAGAGACCCTGAATTTCACCAGCGAAGGCTACGCCACGATGTCCGACTCCTACACCACTTACGGCGCGCAGCTAGATAGCGAGTCCGTCACTCGCGCGCTGGAGCACATCTTCCGCACCAATCTGGCCAACGAGGAAAGAACCGCCGCCACCAGCCCGGGCGGCCAAGGCAAGCGCCCGACTCCCATCTGCATCTGGGGCCTGCACGGGATCGGCAAGACGGCCATCGTCAAGTCCTTCGCCGCGGCCAACGGCTGGAAGTTCCGCTACTGCGCGCCCGCGCAGTTCGAGGAGATGGGCGACCTGCACGGCCTGCCGGTGCGCAACGACCCCAACCCCGAGGTGCAGGGCGACGAGACCACCATCTACATGGCGCCCGAGTGGGTTCCGCGCCTGGAAGACACCGGCCCCGGCATCCTGCTGCTGGACGACCTGAACCGCGCCGACGACCGCATCCTGCGGGGGACCATGCAGCTGCTGCAGGAGTTCGAGATGTTCTCCTGGCAGCTGCCGCCCAAGTGGCAGATCGTGTGCACCGCCAACCCGGAAGGCGGCGACTACTCCGTCAGCCCCATGGACGACGCCATGCTCACGCGCATGCTGCACCTGACCATGGTGTTCGACCTCAAGGCCTGGAGCCGGTGGGCCAGTACCAGCGGCATCGACCCGCGCGGCATCGCCTTCGTCCTGACCTATCCCGAGGTGATCACCGGCAAGCGCACCACGCCGCGCACGCTCACGCAGTTCTTCGACCAGATCGGCGGCATCGCCGACCTGAAGAAGGACATCGAGCTGGTGCGCATCCTGGCGGCCAGCTCGCTGGACGACATCACCGCCACGACCTTCCTGGCCTTCGTCAACGACGACCTGGAGCAGCTGGTCAATCCCTACGACATCCTGGATGCGAAGGACTTCGGGACGGTCGCCAAGCGCATCGGGCAGCTGGCCAAGGGTCCGGGCGCGGCCAAGCGGGTGGACCGGATCGCCACGATCTGCACCCGGCTGTACCTCACCCTGGTCGATCCGAAGTACAAGCCCGAGCCGGCGCATGCCACCAACCTCACGGCCTTCCTGCTGCACGACGACATCCCCAACGACTTGCGATTCAGCCTGCATCGCGACCTGGTGGCGGCCGGTGGGGAGTTGCCGGGTATGCTGCGCTCGCCCGAGCTGGCCAAGCGGGTGCTCGGGGGCCTCTGATGCCACGAGCCGCGGCGGGCGAAGCCGCCAGCAAAGCGCCCTCCAAGGCCGCAGCCAAGGCGTCGGCCACGGTGGCCGACGAGGTGAGCCGCAGCATCGTGGCCCTCCTGCTCAAGGAACCCTTCTACGGCCACCTGCTTGCAGGCGTGGCCCGGCGCATCGACGACAAGATACCCACGGCCGCGGTTTCCCTCACGCCGGGCGGCCTGCACCTGATCGTGAACCCCGAGTTCTTCATGAAGGCGCTGAAGAAGGACGAGCGCGTCGCGGTGATCAAGCACGAGGCCCTGCACCTGCTGTTTCGGCACCTGTACCGGCCGCTGATCGAGCGCGGCGACCCGAAGCTGTTCAACATCGCCGCCGACCTCGTCGTGAACCAGCATGTGGCCCCCTGGCCCCTGCCCGAGATGGCGGTGACCCTGCGCCAGTTTCCGGACATGGGGCTGGAGGCCGACCAGACGCTGGAGTGGTACTACGAGAAGCTGCGTGAACTGCAGCAGGCCATGGACGGCGGCGGGGGGACGGACTCGCCCAAAAGCGAGGAGTCCCTGCAGCGCGCGCTCGGCGAGCCGCAGCAGGGGGACCACAGCTTCTGGTACGCCGGCGGTGGCGAGGGCTTTGGCGAGTCCGGCCCCGACGGCCAGGCGCCGCAGCAGCTGACCGAGGGCCTGCGCCAGGCGCTGGAGGCCGACCTCGAGCGCCACCTGCTGCGAGCCCGCGACCATGCCGCCTCCAAGGGATGGAGCGACCTGCCTGCCGAGATCCGCAACGAGATCGAAGCCATCGCACAGCGCCGCAAGCCCAAGGTCGACTGGAAGCGGACCTTGCGCCTCTTCGCCAGCAGCGGTTACCGCACCGAGGTCGTGCCCACGAACCGACGCATGTCCAAGCGCTTCGGCACCTTCCCTGGCATCCGCATCCGGCGCAAGCAGCGGGTGGCGGTGGTGGTGGATACCTCGGGCTCGATCGGCAACGACATCCTGGGCGAGTTCTTTCGCGAGATCGATGGCATCTGGAAGAACGGTGCCGAAGTGATCGTGGTCGAGTGCGACGCGCGGGTCCAGCAGGCCTACCCCTACAAGGGGGAGCCGCCCAAGGATGTCCAGGGTGGCGGCGGCACCGACTTCGATCCGGCGATCCAGTGGATGCGCCAGCCTCGCAACGGCCCCTTCGATGCGTGCATCTATCTCACCGACGGCGAAGCCGCCGCCCCCGAGGCCGGCACGCGCTGCCCCCTGCTGTGGGTGGTGACCGCCGACGGCAACCCCGGCCCGCACCTGAAATTCGGGCGGGTGATCCAGCTTCCGGCCCGCTGAATTCCACACTTCCCGCAACCAGGCGGGCAAACCCAAGTCCTCCAATGACCGCTCCCGCTCCTCGACTCAAGCCCCTCAAAGGCGAGGCCTCCCGCATCTTCAAGCTGTGCCAGGAAAAGGAACGTGCGACGGCCCTGCAAGGGCTCGAGCTGGCTGCCGCCCTGGGTGCGCCGATGGAGGGTGCGCTTGAAGGCGTGACGGTCGACAAGCAAGGCCAACTGGTACGAAGCAAGCGCTTCATGGGGAACGACACTACGCAGCCCGTGCTCGATGCCCTGCTGCTGCAGCAGCTGGGGCTGGCCCCCAAGGGCAGCCCCGAGGCCAGGTTGCGCGATGCCCTCATTCACCTGAAATGCAAGGTGCCCGTACTGCCGGACCTGTCCGCCTTCGCCCGCCTGAAGTCCGCCGACATCACCTTGAGCCCTGACTTCCGGGGGCGGGATGTCGCGGCCCTGGGGACCCTGACCACGCTGGAATCCCTGACCCTGAGTATCGGTATCGTCATGTACGGCCAGGGCCGCGCGACGTTGGAGAGCCTGGACGGACTGGATGCACCGCAGCTTGAAACGCTGGCTGCACCCTACTTGGGAATCAAGGATATCCAGGCCCTGTCGGGATGCAGGCGACTCAGGAGCGTCGACCTCCAGAGCAATCGATTGCTTGCCTCGATTGAGGCCCTGCGTGCGAGTGTGGGCAGTCTCGAGCGTCTGGACATCAGCTATTGCGAAGCGATCGATTCCCTCGCGCCCTTACGCGGCGCCACCCGCCTGCGGTGCCTCGACATCGGCGGCCTGGAGAAATTGGCCACCCTTTCGGACCTGAAGAAACTCAAGCAGCTGGAATACATCGAGATTTCCGGATGCAGGGCACTCGCCTCGCTGGAAGGCCTTCCGCTGCGGGCCATGGCGGAATTCGGCCGGGATGATGCGCAGCCTCCGGATTCGCTGTACCTCAACGACCTGAGCGCCTTGACCTCGCTGGCGCACCTGCCACCGCTGGCGTCGCAGGTGAAGCTTCTGAGTATCAACCGGGCGCCAGCTCTGGGTGACCTGCACGCCTTGGCCGCGTCGGCGGGATCCCTGCGCGAGTTACGACTGGACCAGCTCGCGATCACTGATCTGGACGCGCTCGCCAGCCTCGTCGCCCTGGAAAGACTGGAGATCGTGAAGTGTCCCGATTTGGCCGACGCCTCGGCACTGGGTACGCTGGAACACCTCACCTCGGTCAAGATCACCTCCTGCGCGAAACTCGAGATCCTTCCCGACGCCTGGAAGTCACAGGTCAGGACCCTGGTGCTCACGGGCTGCGGCGCCCTCAAGCCGATCAAGTCCCTGCCGCCGGGCATCGACTCCAAGGCCATCGAGATCAACGACCGCAAGCTGCTGCCGCGGGCCAAGCCGGCCAAGGCGCTCAAGTCCGACGTGGGCGCCGTGTGGAAGCTGCTGTCCTCGCGTGACATCCCCAACATCCTCTCGGGCCTGGAACTGTCGGCCGCCCTCGGCGAGGACTTCGACGGCCTGGTCGAAGGGGTCACCGTCAAGGACGGCAAGCTGGTGCGCAACAAGCGCT
>JACCDH011724254.1_pt1 | contig 11125 bp, 10 predicted proteins | sample 7442481 | NCBI WGS metagenome assembly JACCDH01 (sample SAMN15323433, study PRJNA562643) | freshwater metagenome | isolation source: river surface water | place: USA:Blue River Watershed | collected 2017-08-15 | reverse complement strand
TCGGTCTGGTCATGGGTGACGTAAATCATCGTATGGCCGAACTCGCGGTGCAGCTGTTTCAGCTGGGTGCGCAGCTCCCATTTCATATGGGGGTCGATGACCGTCAAAGGCTCGTCGAACAAGATGGCGTTGACATCTTCCCGCACCATGCCGCGGCCAAGGCTGATCTTCTGCTTGGCATCGGCGGTGAGCCCGCGCGCCTTGCGGTCCAGCATCGCCTCCATGCCGATCATCGCGGCAATCTGGGAAACGCGCGCCTGAATATAGGCCGCGTCCATGCCCCGGTTGCGCAAGGGGAACGCCAGATTGTCGCGCACCGTCATGGTGTCATAGACCACCGGGAACTGGAACACTTGGGCGATGTTGCGCGCCGCTGTTTCGGCATCGGTCACGTCACGGTCACCAAAGAGGACGCGGCCCTGACTTGGCCGCAAAAGGCCCGAGATGATGTTGAGAAGCGTGGTCTTGCCGCAGCCCGACGAGCCCAAAAGCGCATAGGCCCCGCCGTCTTGCCAGACATGGTCCATTTCCTTCAGCGCAAAATCCGCCTCGCCCTTGGGATTGGGCAGATAGCTGTGAGCCAGGTTCTTGAGGGTGATTTGTGCCATGGTCAGGCCGCGCTCGCATAGGCCGCAGGGGCGGCAAGCCGACCCTCGGTATCAAAGACGTAAACATGGGCGGGGTCGAGCCAGACCGAAACCTCGGTCCCCGGCGCAATGTCATGAACGCCGTGGACAAGACCAACCCAGCGGTCAGACCCATGGCCAAGATGCAGGAAGGTCTCCGAGCCGGTGATCTCTGTCACCCCCAGCGTGCAGCGGAATTCCACCGCGCTGGGCGAGGGGCGATGAAGATGCAGGTGATTGGCCCGAAAGCCCGCCAGATAGCTGCCATCGGCAAGCCCGGCAAAGGCGCCCGTCGCCGGCGCCTCGGCATCAAGGCCAAGGCCAAGCCGCGCGCCTGCCTTTTTGCAGGCGACGAAATTCATCGGCGGGTCCGAGAATACCCGCGCCGTGGTGGCATCGGCTGGCTGGCGATAGACGTCGGGCGTGGGGCCGAACTGGGTGATGCGACCCTCCCACAGCGTCGCCGTATTGCCGCCCAGCAAGAGCGCCTCTTCCGGTTCGGTCGTGGCATAGACAAAGATCGCGCCCGAGGCTTCAAAGATGCGCGGGATTTCGGCGCGCAATTCCTCGCGCAGCTTGTAGTCGAGGTTGGCCAGGGGCTCGTCCAACAGGACCAACCCCGCGCCTTTGACCAAGGCCCGCGCGAGCGCGCAGCGCTGCTGCTGGCCACCCGAAAGCTCCAAGGGCTTGCGCGCCAGCATGGGCGTCAGCTTCAGCATTTCGGCGGTTTCGCGCACGGCGCGGTCAATCTCGGCGCTGGATTTGCCCATCAACCGCAGGGGCGAGGCGATGTTGTCATAGACCGTCATGGCCGGATAATTGATGAACTGCTGATAGACCATCGCCACCTTGCGGTCTTGCACGCGCTGGCCGGTCACATCGGTGCCATGCCACAGGATGCGGCCGGTCGAAGGCACATCCAGCCCCGCCATCACCCGCATGAGCGAGGTCTTGCCCGACAGCGTCGGCCCCAAGAGCACGTTCATCGTGCCCTTTTCCAGCGTCAGGGTGGTGGGATGGATATGCACCTGCCCCTTGACCACCCGGCTTACCGATTGCAATTCCAGCGCCATCCGTCCCCCTTCATTCCGCCGCGGGGCTGACAGCCCCGTGGCCTTGCGCACTGGCCATGAAGCCATCAAGCGCCGCAATCTGCTCTTGGGTCATGCGCAGCCCCAGCTTGGTGCGCCGCCACACCACATCTGCGGCTGTGCGGGCAAATTCATGATCCATCAGCCAGCGCACCTCGGCCTCGGTCAGGGTTGCGCCGAAGTCGCGGCCCAGATCGGCGACCTTGCGGGCTGCGCCAAGCACGGTTGCCGCCTCGGCGCCATAGGCGCGTACCAGCCGACCCGCCCAGTAGTCGGTCAGAAACCCGAACCGCGCGCGAAGATCGGCGGTCAGGGCCGCCACGCCGTCATGGGGAAAATCGCCCCCCGGCAAGGGAACCCGCGCCGTCCACGGGCCGGTGGCCTGCGCAAAAAAGGGCTGCAGCTTTTCCAGCGCCGATTCCGCCAGGCGGCGATAGGTGGTGATCTTGCCGCCAAAGACATTCAGCAAAGGCGCGCCATTGTCATCCAGCGACAAGACATAATCCCGCGTCGCTGCCGTCGCCGACTTTGCCCCGTCATTGTACAGCGGCCGAACCCCGGAATAGGTCCAGACCACATCGTCCACGGTTACCGGCTTTGCGAAATACTGGCTGGCAAAATGCAGCAGGTAGTCGCGTTCCTCATTCGTGCAGGCGGCGTCCTTGGGCGCGCCCTGGTGGTCCTTGTCGGTGGTGCCGATCAGGGTGAAATCCTGCTCATAGGGAATGGCAAAGATGATCCGCCCATCGGTGCCTTGAAAGAAATAGCAGCGGTCGTGGTCATAAAGCTTGCGCGTCACGATATGGCTGCCACGCACCAGCCGCACCCCTTCGGACGAGTTGATCCGCGCGACATTGCGGATCACATCCTCAACCCAGGGCCCGCCCGCATTGACCAGGGCCCGGGCGCGATAGCTGTGCCGCCCCTCTGGCCCGTCGGTTTCGATCTGCCACAGCCCATCCAGCCGACTGGCCGAGACCACGCGCGTGCGCGTCATGATCTGCGCACCACGTTCAGCCGCATCACGGGCGTTCAGCGAGACAAGCTTGCTGTCCTCGACCCAGCAGTCGGAATATTCATAGGCATGGCGGAACCGCGTTTGCAGCGCCTTGCCCGCCGGATCGCGCGTCAGGTCCAGCGTCCGCGTCGCGGGCAGGATCTTTCGCCCGCCCAGAGTGTCATAAAGAAACAACCCGACCCGGATCAGCCAAGACGGCCGCCGCCCCTTCATCCATGGCATCAGCCGCGCCATCAGCCGTCCCGTCGGCGTATCGCCCTCAAAGCGCATGTCCGGGTGATAGGGCAGCACGAAACGCATCGGCCACGAGATATGCGGCATGGCCACCAAAAGCGTCTCGCGCTCTTCCAAGGCCTCGCGCACCAGGCGGAATTCGAAATACTCCAGATAGCGCAGCCCGCCATGGAAAAGCTTGGTCGAGGCCGATGATGTGGCCTGCGCGAGGTCGCCCTGTTCGGCCAGAATAACCGACAGACCCCGGCCCGTGGCATCGCGGGCAATGCCGCAGCCATTGATGCCGCCTCCGATAATGAAGAGATCGGCCACATCGGGCCCCGTCTTCGTGGTCACGCCGGTATCCTCCCCCGGGGAAGAAGATGGGGCGAATCGCGCGCAAACGTCAATCATGTTTTTTCGTTTGTGATCGAAAAGAGAAAAAGCGAACATTTGCGAGTAGATGACGTTGGGTAAACCGCTGATTCAAAACCACTTCTACGGGAAACGCCTGTTTTCGCGCGCAAGCGCGCTGCGTTGCGGCGTCAGTGTTCGTGCATCTGCGGCAGAGATTCCGTCTTGATCGGCAGGGGGGATTTGACGAAACTCGGCGGTCAGCAGCGAAGCTAAAGGAACATTTCGTGGCGCTCAGCTTTCGTCAAAGCGAGATACTGGAAATCGCCCGTGCCGAAGGGCGCGTGGTGGTCGAAGACCTGGCGCAACGCTTTGATGTCACGCTGCAAACCATTCGCCGCGATCTGACCGAGCTGGCTGATCTTGGCCACCTTGACCGTGTGCATGGGGGGGCCGTGCCGAAAACCGGCGTGGCCAATCTGGGCTATGAACAGCGCCGCCGGATGAACGAGGATGCCAAGGCTGCAATTGCTCGGGCCTGTGCAGCCGCGATCCCGGAAAACTGTTCGCTCATCATGAACCTGGGCACCACAACCGAGGCCGTCGCGCGCGAGCTTGTCGGCCATCGCAATATCACCGTGGTCACCAACAACATGAATGTCGCCAATATCCTTGCGGCGAATTCAAGCTGCGAGATCATGGTGGCCGGTGGCGCGCTGCGTCGGTCCGACGGCGGGCTTGTGGGGGAATTGACCACCCAGTTCTTCGAACAGTTCAAGGTCGATTACGCCGTGATCGGCGCATCGGCGCTGGACCGGGACGGCGATCTTCTGGATTTTGATCTGGCGGAAGTTCGGGTGTCCAAGGCGATCATCCGGCAGGCGCGCAAGGTGTTTGTGGTCTGTGACCATTCCAAGCTGGACCGTTCTGCCCCGGCGCGGCTGGCCTCTTTGGCCGAGATTACCACTGTCTTTACCGATCAGCCGCTGCCGCGCGATCTGGCGCTGAAATGCAGCGAATGGGGCACCGAGGTGGTGGTCGCGCCCAGCCCGGACTGACCGGCGCCAAGTCGTGCGGCGCTTGGGGATTTCCCCGCCGAAATCGTCGTTTGATCCCCCCGCCCCCCCATGTTAGCCCCTTGTCCGATTGATTCCCCGGGGCGGCTGCGCGTGTACAAGCTGGAAGAAGAGACCGAGGCCGACTGGTGGGAGGTCGAGGCACTTTATGACCTGTGCTTTGCACCGGGCCGCACGGCGCTGTCGTCTTACCGGCTGCGCGACGGGGTGCCGACGGTGGCCGCACTCTGTCTGGTCTTGCGCGACGATGACGGCACATTGGCCGCCGCGATCCGCTATTGGCCGGTCGAGGTTGGGGATGAAGATGTGCTTCTTCTGGGTCCCGTCGCCGTTCACCCCACCCGGCAGGGCGAAGGTCTGGGCGGGCTTCTCATCAACGAAAGCCTTGCCGAAGCGCGGCGTCTGGGCTGGGAAAGGGTGCTTCTGGTCGGCGATGCACCCTATTACAGCCGCTTTGGCTTTGAAAAACTCGAGGGTGTCGTGATGCCGCCGCCCACCAACCCCGACCGGGTGCTTGGGCTTGCCTTGAAACATGGTGCCTGGGACGGGATCAAGGGGCCGGTGACCAAGGCCACCGGCGTCTGAACGCCCAGGCCTTGCGCCGATCTTGCAAGGCGGTCAGGCCACGACCACATTGTGCGCATGACCGCAAACCTGCCTGCTCTTCCCAGCCCCGACCTTGACCGCGATATCGCTGTGCTGGCGCGTGCCGCGAAACGGGCCAATGGCCCGCTGATGGCGCTGGTCAACAAGCTGGGGGGCAGTGTGGAACAGCAGTTGGCCCTTCTTCCGCCCAGCCTTCGGGTCGAGGTGGAGCGGGTGACGGCCGGCGCGCTGATGGCCGCCCATGGCCTGGCCGGTCTTGGGGGCGAGGCGGGCGGGCGTGGCACCATGGCCGCCGTTGTCGCCACTGGGGCTGCGGGCGGGGCAGGGGGGCTTGTCACCTCGGTTGCAGAACTCCCGGTGACGATCACGGTGATCTTGCGCGCCATCCGGGCCGAGGCGGTCAAGGCTGGCTTTGACCCGGATGAGCCGGGCACGCGTGCCGCCTGTCTTGAGGTCTTTGCCGCCGGAAGTCCGCTGGCGGGCGATGACGGTGTGAATACCTCGTTCCTGTCGGCGCGGTTGACGCTGACCGGCCCGGCGCTTCAGGGTCTGATCGCCACGGTCGCTCCGCGTCTGGCCGCCGCGCTGGGCCAGAAGCTTGCAGCGCAAGCGGTTCCCGTTCTGGGGGCGGTCAGCGGCGCGGCGATCAATGCCGCTTTCTTGCGTTACTACCGCGAAGTGGCGCGCATCCGGTTCGCGCTCATGCGGCTTGCCGTGCAGCATGGGGCCGCCACCGTCGCCGCCCGCTTTGCCGAAGCCACCGCCGCGCCGCGCCTGACGACAAACCGCGCGCGCTAGCAGACCCCGCGCCCGCGCGCGGCCATCTCGCGCAGGACGGCGAGCATGGATTGCACCACCAGATGCGAGATCAGCGGCGCATAGCCCAGAAAGATCAGCCAGTTCCCATAGCTGGCGCTACCGATCAGCACCTCGTTGGTCAAGAGCATGCCCAGATGATAGATCACCATCAACTGGCTCAGCACCCGCCGTGCACAAGGCCGGTCGATGTCGGGCCAGCTGTGGCGGGCCAGAAGAGCGCGCCCATCGACAAGGTCCAACAGGAAAAGCGCAGCCATGACCAGGAAATAGGCAGACAGGAAGCGTTGGCACCAGCTTGGATCGCCGTTCAGCATCAGAAAGGCCAACAGACCCGGACCAAAGATCAGCGTTGCGAGAATGGTCACCCGACGACCCAGCCGCGAATGAGCGGTCAGGATCAGCATCTCGGCCTTGATCGCCAGCCTCAGTGCCACGGTCACCAGAAAGGCGATCAGAAATGCCTCGATCTCGCTTTCCAGCGCCACGCGCAGGATCGGCCACAGCGCTGTCAATACCAGCCCCGGCATCAGGATTTCGGGGGCCACGACAGGAAACCGGCCAAGCGTCTGCACAAGACGGTTCACCGATTGCGAAACGGGTTCACTCATTGCCATACCCCCACGGTCAATCACCAAGGTCAAGCTGCCCCCCAAACCCGACGCCGCGGCGGCAAGAAGATGGCCAGCCTTGGGCCGGTCTGGCGAATTGGTAAACAGATCGTTTCCAACCTCGCGGGATGATTGGTTCAGGCCCCGGGCTTGTCCTCGTCGATGCTATAGCGATCAATCACCCGGGCTTGGGCCATGAAGAAGGCGAACATCGCCACCGGCGTGCCAAAGGTTTCAAGGTTGACCCAGGCTTCGGTCGACATCAACCGCCAGACCGCCTCATTCGCAGCGGCCAGCACGAAGAAGAACAGGGTCAGGCGGCGGGTCAGGATCATCCAGCCTTCGGGCTTCAAGGGCAGGGCTTGGTCCATGACCAGCGACAGATAGGATTGCCCGCGCCACAGCCCAAAGCCCAGGATGGTGCCAAAGGCCACATAGACCAGCGTCGGCTTCATCTTGATGAACCGCTCATCCTTGAGCCAGATCGAGATGCCGCCCATCACCACCACCAGCACCAGCGTCAAAAGCTGCATCCGCGACAGCGTGCCGGTCAGCGCCCAGAAGATGGCCGAGGTAATGGCGATCATCACGATCAGGGCCGCCGTCATCACCAGAAAGCCGGAATACTCGGTTCCGGCGATCGTATAGGTCTGATCCTTCATCATGGTGAAGCCCACGAAAAACAGGATCACCGGCCCCAGTTCCAGCGCCGTCTTGACCAGCGGATTGATCTTTTTGGCCTCAGCCATGGTTTGGCGTCCCTTGTTTGCGTGATGCCTTTTTGCGTGGTGTCCTGCGCCCGTCTGCCGGGGGCCTCATCTGTCCAGCCCCACAAGGGCCGAGGCGAATTCGGCGGGGTCAAACGGGGCCAGATCGTCGATCTGTTCGCCCACGCCAATCGCATGGATCGGCAGGCCGAATTTGTCGGCCAGCGACACCAGAACCCCGCCCTTGGCAGTGCCGTCAAGCTTGGTCATCACCAGACCCGAGACATCTGCGATCTTGCGGAAGATCTCGACCTGCGCGACGGCGTTCTGCCCTGTGGTGGCGTCCAGAACCAGAATTGTGTTATGCGGCGCGGTGGCGTCGATCTTGCGGATGACGCGGACGATCTTGGCCAGTTCCTCCATCAGATCGGCGCGGTTTTGCAACCGGCCTGCGGTGTCGATCATCAAAAGGTCGGCGCCGTCGGCTTGGGCCTTTGTCAGCGCGTCAAAGGCAAGGCTCGCCGGGTCGGACCCTTCCGGCGCGGTCAGGACGGGAACACCTGCGCGGGTGCCCCAGACCTGCAATTGTTCGACAGCGGCGGCGCGGAAGGTGTCGCCTGCGGCAATCACCACCTTCTTTCCGGCGGCGCGAAACTGCGAGGCCAGTTTGCCGATGGTCGTCGTCTTGCCCGAGCCATTGACGCCTACAACCAGCACCACCTGAGGCTTTTGCGGATAAAGCGGCAGGGAGCGGGCGATGGGCTCCATGATGCGGGCGACCTCATTGGCCAGGGCCTGCCGCAACTCGGTCGCGCCGATCTTCTTGCCAAAGCGGCCCTCGGCGATATTGGCGGTGACGCGGGTGGCGGTGTCCACGCCCATATCGGCCTGAATGAGCAGATCCTCAAGGCTTTCCAGCATTGCATCATCCAGCACACGCCGCGGCTCTTCGGACTTGCCGAAAAGGCGGCCCAGAAGGCCAGGCTTTGCCGGTTCAGACGGGGGTGTCGGGGCGGGAGCGGGCGGCGTTGGGGTGGGGCGCGCCGCAGGGTCCTCGGAGACCGGCGCGGCGGCAGGGGCGGTCCTGGTCGGTGGCAGGGCTGGGGTTTCGGTCGGTGCAGTTGGGGCAACCTCTGGCGTAACATCGGGCGCAATCTGGGATGCCTCATCGGCTGCAGGCGCGGGCGCTTCAGCCACCAAAGCCTCCAGCCCCTCGCCGATCTTGTCCGAGGATCGGAACATCCGTTCCTTGAGTTTCTTGAAGAAGGACATGGGCGCGCCTTTGGCTGTTTGACATCACCTAGTCAATTTGCGCCTGAAGGAAAAGGGTCTCGGCAGCAAACCGCCCGCTTGGCCCATGGCATTTTCCCGGCTCCTGCGGCAATATCCCGGCTGTTCGCCTGCTGTGACCGTGTTAGCTTTGCCCCATGCGTGATTTGACCCAACGCCCTTTGCCCATGATGCTTTTCGCGCTGGCCTCGGCCAGCCCGCTGGCACTGTTCGTGCTTGGCATCTGGGCGGGCGGGATCTGGGCCTTTGCCGGGCTTCTTTACATGACCGCGCTGACGGCGGTTCTTGACCAGATGAAGGGCCTTTTCATGGGTGACGCGCCGGAAGGGGCCGAGTTTCCGGCCGCCGATGCGCTGCTTGTCGCGCTGGCGCTGGGCCATCTTGTGGCGCTGCCGATGGTCGTCTGGGCCGTGGCGGGCGACAGCGGGTTGTCGGGTTGGCAGCGCGCGGCGCTGATGCTGGGGGCGGGGCTGTGGTTCGGGCAGGTGTCGAACCCCATGGCGCATGAGCTGATCCACCGGGGCGACCGATGGCTTTATGGCCTTGGGGTCGCAGTCTATACGAGCCTTCTCTTCGGCCATCATTCCAGCGCCCACCGCCTTGTGCATCACCGCCATGCTGCAAGTGCCGATGACCCGAATTCGGCGCGGTCGGGCGAGGGGTTCTACCGGTTTTTCCTGCGGGCCTGGGGTGGGAGTTTTGCCAAGGGCTGGGCCGAGGAAAACGCCCTGCGCGCCCGGTCGACCAAGGGGCGCGCTGTGCATCCCTATGCGGTCTATCTTGGTGGCGCGGCGCTGGCCTTGGCGGCCGCCCTTGTGGTTGCCGGGGTCTGGGGCCTTTTGGTCTGGGCCGTTCTGGCGCTGCATGCCCAGATGCAGCTGATGCTGTCCGATTACGTCCAGCACTATGGGCTTACCCGCGCGCGCCGGGACGATGGGCGGCTGGAACCCGTGGCCGCACGTCATAGCTGGAACGCGCCGCACTGGTTTTCGTCCGGCATGATGCTGAACGCCCCGCGCCATTCCGACCACCACGCCCACCCCGCACGGCCCTATCCCGCCCTGCGTCTGCCGCCCGCCGACGAGGCGCCGCATCTGCCCTGGCCCTTGCCGGTAGCCTGCACGCTGGCGCTGATCCCGCCACTGTGGAAACGCGCCATCCGCCCGCATCTGGCCAAGTGGAGAACCGCATGAAAGCGGCTGTCGTTCTGGTCTTGCTTGGCGTTCTTGCCACCCCTGCACTGGGCGAAACGGCCATCCCCGGCGGCCCGCCCCTGGATGCCCGGGCCTTCGATGCGCTGACGCTCGGCAAGCGGATGGACACCTTCGACCCTTTCACGCTTTACGGCATCGAAGAGTTCCTGCCTGGCCAGCGGGCGCTCTGGAAAGACGCCTCGGGCTGCAAATCGGCCACCTGGGAACAGGTCGGCAATCAGATCTGCTTTTACTATGAAGACGCCCCTGAAGCACCGGATTGCTGGATCTACAACATCCACGAGGGAGAGCTTTGGGGCTGGTATGAAGGCCGGACCGATGGTCCGGTTGTCCGTCTGGTGCCAGGAGACAGCCCGATGAACTGCAGCTTCCTCGGTGCATGACCCTCTGGCAACCGTCTGACAGATACCGTTGCTAGAACAGGCTGCCCTGCTCGGGGCCGCCCTCGGCCTTTCCCTTGCCGCGCGGGGTGCGTGGGCCAAGCGCAAGCTTGCCATCGGCAAACTCGATCTCAAGGCTGATCCCCCGCTCGGCCCCGGTCTTGTTGGTCACGACCTGACCATCGGCACGCACCACGGCAAAGCCGCGCTTGAGCGTCTCGCGATAGCCCAGCGTCAGCCGGGTGCGGTCGATCTGTTCAAGCCGCTTGCCCAGATCGGCCAGCTTGCGCCCCGGTGCCGCCTGCAACCGCGCCTCCAGCGCGGCCAACCGGTCCCGGTCGCGCGCAATGTCCCGCGCGGCCCCCGACAAAAGCCGCGCCAAGGCCGGGTCCAAGCGCGAGGCCCATTTGTCCAACCCCGTCGCCTTGCGCTCGACGGCAAGGGCGGTGCGGTCGCCCAGGCGGCGGGCGCGGCTGTCCAGATCGGTGGCTTTGGTAGCAATCAAGGTGGTCAAGGTCTCAACCCGCAGCCGTGCCGCCCGTTCAAACGCGGCCCGCTTGCGCGCCGCCGCCATCCCAAGCGCTCCGCCAAGACGGCCCGCCCAAAGATCGAGCCGCTGCGCGGGCTGCGCCAAAAGCGCTTCAAGCCGGGGCAGGGCGCGGGCCAGATCGCGCAGCCGCTGGTCACGCGCCATCGCACCCTGCGCCACCGCCCGGCTTTGCCGTGCGCCCAAGGCATCCAGCGTCGCGACCAGTTCCAGCCGCACCGGAACCGCCAGTTCCGCTGCCGCCGTCGGTGTCGGCGCGCGCAGGTCTGCGGCATGGTCGATCAGCGTCGTATCCGTTTCATGACCCACAGCGGAAATCAGCGGAATGCGGCTTGCCGCCGCCGCCCGCACCACGATTTCCTCGTTAAAGCCCCACAGGTCCTCAAGGGACCCGCCCCCCCGCGCCACGATCAGCACATCCGGCCGCGGGATCGGGCCCCCCGGCTCAATCGCGTTGAAACCGCGAATGGCCGCCGCCACCTCGCCCGCGCAGGCCTGACCCTGCACGGCGACCGGCCAGATCAGCACGTGGCGCGGGAACCGGTCGCGCAGGCGGTGCAGGATGTCGCGGATCAC
>JACCDH010615587.1_pt1 | contig 11127 bp, 9 predicted proteins | sample 7442481 | NCBI WGS metagenome assembly JACCDH01 (sample SAMN15323433, study PRJNA562643) | freshwater metagenome | isolation source: river surface water | place: USA:Blue River Watershed | collected 2017-08-15 | reverse complement strand
GCAGCAAGACTAGGGCATTTTATGCTCATAAAGTATTGATAATTATGGCAGAAGCAAAAATTAGTGCTGAATATAACGAAGACTCGATTAGATCCTTAGATTGGAAAGAACATATCCGTTTACGTCCTGGTATGTATATCGGAAAATTAGGAGACGGAACTGCACCAGATGATGGTATTTACGTTTTAATTAAAGAAGTAATTGATAACTGTATCGATGAACATACCATGGGTTATGGTAAACAAGTAGAAATATCAATTCAAGATAAAACGGTAACTATTCGAGATTACGGTCGTGGTATTCCTTTAGGTAAAATTGTTGATGTTGTAAGTAAAATAAATACCGGTGCAAAATACGATAGTAAGGCTTTCCAAAAATCAGTTGGATTAAACGGTGTGGGTACAAAAGCTGTAAATGCCCTAAGTGATGATTTTGAAGTAACTGCTTTTAGAGATGGGAAACAAAAATCGGCAAGCTTTAAAAGAGGTCAATTAATTGAAGAAACGAAAGAGACAAAAACAAGTGAAGCCAATGGTACATTGGTTGTATTTACACCAGATGCTACTATTTTCAAAAACTACCATTTTATATACGAATACATTGAAAGTCAGTTATGGAATTATTGTTATTTGAATGCTGGCTTAGTAATTCATTTTAACGATAAAAAATTTGTAAGTAAAAATGGTTTATTAGACTTATTGGAACGTAAAACCAATCCAGATGAACTAAGGTATCCTATCGTTCATTTAAGCGGGGAAGATATTGAAGTTGCCATATCTCATAATAACGATTATGGGGAGGATATTTTTTCTTTTGTGAATGGCCAGTACACGACACAAGGTGGTACGCACCAACAAGCATTCAGAGAAGCCTATGTAAAAGTGATTCGTGATTTCTTTAAAAAAGATTACGAAGCATCTGATATCAGAACAAGTATTGTTGCAGCAGTGTCTGTTCGTGTTCAAGAACCTGTATTCGAAAGTCAGACAAAAACTAAATTAGGTTCCCAGAATGTAGCGGATGGTGGGCCTAGTATGAAGAATTTTGTGACTGAATTTTTGGCTAAAGAATTAGATAATTTTTTACATAGAAATCCAAATGTCGCTGATGCGCTTAAGAAAAGAATTGAGCAAAATGAGCGTGAAAGAAAAGAATTGGCTGGTATTAAAAAATTAGCGAATGAACGCGCTAAAAAAGCCAATTTACATAATAAGAAATTAAGAGATTGTAGGGTACACTTAAATGATGAAGTGCCAAACAAGAACAAAGAAATATTTATCTCAACACAGCAAAATAGTACGCTTTTTATTACAGAGGGTGATTCTGCAAGTGGTAGTATTACTAAATCTAGAAATGTAGATACACAAGCTGTATTTAGTTTAAGAGGTAAACCATTGAATGCTTTTGGATTAACGAAGAAAGTGGTGTATGAAAACGAAGAATTTAACTTGTTACAACACGCCTTAAATATTGAAGATGGTTTAGAGGGGTTACGTTATAACAATATTGTAATTGCAACCGATGCAGATGTTGATGGTATGCATATACGTTTATTAATGTTGACTTTCTTTTTACAATTCTTCCCTGACTTAGTAAAAAGAGGACATGTTTTTGTTTTAGAGACACCTTTATTCCGTGTAAGAAATAAACAAAAAACAATTTATTGTTATGATGAAGTTGAAAAGCAAAAAGCAATTGCTGAATTAGGAAGTAAACCTGAGATTACTCGATTCAAGGGATTAGGTGAGATTAGTCCAGAAGAATTTGGAAAATTTATTAATGCAGATATAAAATTGGCTCCAGTTATTTTAGAGCAAGGCGATCATATACAGCATTTGTTAGAATACTATATGGGTAAGAATACGCCAGAGAGACAGGAGTTTATCATCAATAATTTAAAAGTAGAACTAGATAAAGCAAATGATACACATAGTATTTAACACAGCAGACATAGCTGCTTTAGAAGCTGCTATTGAATTGGACGAAACCCTTTCTGGTAAAATCATTGAAATTAAAGATGATTATGCTGTTGGGCCATTATTAGATATTTATGAAACCGAAGGTTATCAGAATCGTAGAGATTGGTGGAAAAATGTATTAACACATTCTCCATACGAAGACCAGCTAGATATTGTTGATGATAAATTAACTGTACATCAATTACAGAATGCATTGAACCACGATGAAAATGAATCTATCTGGATTTGGATGGGTCAAAACGCTCATGATGTTTGTGGGTACTATTGGCTGATGAGTCAGTTTAAAGATTACCAAAGTAGGATCCATGTATTGTATTTAAACAATCTTCCATTTTTAAATGAGAAAGGACAATTATTTTATCCAACTCATTTAAGTCAAATATTACCAAAAGAGTTTTTGAAAGCAAAAAAATTGGCTAGACCTATCACTTTAAGTGAATTTGAATTAGATCCTGATGAATGGAAGAAAATATGCAATGAAAATGAAGGCGTACGTTTCCTTGATGGTGGAAAGAAATTGATAAGCATGGGCATTGGTTATTACGATAAAGAAATTCTTTCTCTTTTGACAAAAAATGCTCAAAAATTACAAAGTGCTTTAGGAAACATCTTATCAAAGATGAAGGTGAAGACTGGAGATGCGTTTATAGTTTTTAGATTAAAAGCCTTAGAAGAAGAAGGAAAATTGGTTATCGCAGGTGATTGGAACAAGGGTTGGAAAGATTTAGTAATTCAAATGCCAGGTGGGTCTTCAACTATCATTGAAACAGAAGCCTAAAACATCAACTATGTCTGTACAAATTCAAAAAATAGATATGAAGGCTGCGGATGAACGTGGCGCCCTTCATTATTTTAGTACAGATAGATCTGGTGAATTTTTATTGGTTTATAGAAATGCTGGATCAGTGAGTGGTCAACATTATCATAAGGGCCTAACAAAAGGTAAAAATCCAGAAGATATGTTACTAGTTCAAGGCAAAGCAGAATTACATTGGGTAAACCTTGAAACGAAAGAGGAAAATATAATTGAAATAAATGCACCCATTAGGGTAAAAATTCCTGCTAATTATTGGCATGAACTAATTGCAATTACTGATATTGTTTTTTTAGAATTAAATAGTTTACAAGACGGAAGTGAAGATACTTATCGTCTTTAAAATAGTATAAAGTACAATTGGGTACAATAAGATAGTTATGGCAAAAGAGAAAAATTTAAGTAGGGTTACAGAAAACGAATCAGGTGTCCAGGGGCAATATAAAAACTGGTTCTTGGATTATGCATCTTATGTTATATTGGAAAGAGCTGTTCCAGCAATTGAAGATGGATTAAAACCTGTACAGCGAAGAATCTTGCATGCCATGAAAGAAATGGATGATGGAAGATTTAATAAGGTTGCTAATATCATTGGGCAAAGTATGCAGTATCATCCTCATGGTGATGCAAGTATTGGTGACGCTTTGGTAAATATTGGTCAAAAGAATTTATTAGTAGAAACTCAAGGTAACTGGGGTGATGTAAGAACTGGTGACTCAGCTGCTGCATCAAGGTACATTGAGGCGCGTTTAAGTAAGTTTGCTCTAGAAGTTGCGTTTAATGCTAAAACAACTGAGTGGGCATTAAGTTACGATGGTCGTAAAAACGAACCAGTAACATTGCCAATGAAATTCCCTCTTCTATTAGCGCAAGGTGCTGATGGTATTGCTGTAGGCTTGTCTACTAAAATTTTGCCGCATAATTTCAATGAATTATTGGATGCAAGCATTAAATATTTAAGAGGACGTAAGTTTGAATTATTACCAGATTTCCAAACAGGTGGCATGATTGATGCTTCCAATTATAATGATGGTAAGCGAGGCGGAAAAGTAAGAGTCAGAGCACATATAGAAGAATTAGATAAGAAAACTTTAGTTATTAAAGACGTGCCTTATGGTGTAACCACAACTCAATTGATGGAGAGTATTACCAAAGCAAATGACCAAGGTAAAATCAAGATCAAAAAAGTTACGGATGTTACAGCAGCTCAAGTTGAAATACAGATAGATCTTGCTGCTGGCATTTCTCCTGATATTACAATTGATGCTTTATATGCATTTACTGATTGCGAAATTAGTTTGTCACCAAATGCTTGTGTTATTGTAAATCAAAGACCTCAATTCTTAGGCGCAAGTGATTTATTAAGACATTCCGTTGATCATACAAAAGGTCTATTAAAAGCAGAATTAGAAATTCATTTACAGGAATTATTAGAAAAATGGCATTTCACTAGTTTGGAGAAAATATTTTTTGAAGAAAAAATATACCAAGAATTAGAGAAGAAACATCTTAATTGGGAAAAGGTGATTGATGCGATTGATAAAGCTTTTGAACCATTCAAAAAGAAGTTTAAAAAACCGATAGAAAGAACCGATTTATTGAAACTAACTGATAAGCCAGTTAGAAGAATTTATAAATTAGATATTGAAGATTTAATTGCACAGATTAAATCCATTGAAGAAGAGATTAAAGAAGTCAAACATAACCTAGAAAATTTAGTAGACTATGCTGTAAGTTATTATGAGAATTTGCAAAAGAAGTATGGTAAAGGGAAAGAACGAAAAACTGAATTAAAAGAATTTGATACCATTCAAGTTAAGCAGGTTGCTATTGCTAATACTAAATTATACATCAATAGGGCAGAAGGATTTATTGGAACCAGTTTAAAGAAAGATGAATTCTTATGTGATTGTACAGATTATGATGATATCATTGCCTTTACAAAGGGGGGTACAATGAAAGTGGTTAAAGTCTCTGATAAGATCTTTATAGGAAAAGATATTTTACATGCTGCTGTATTTCAGAAAAATGATGAACGTACTACATACAATATGATTTATGTGGATGGTCCTAGTGGAATAAGTTATGCTAAACGTTTCAATGTTACAGGGGTAACTAGAGATAAAGAATATGTTTTAGCAAAAAGTCTAGAGAAATCTAAAGTGCATTATTTGTCTATCAATGCAAATGGAGAAGCTGAATCTGTTAAAATAGTTTTAAGTCCAAATTGCAGTGCTAGAATAAAAGAGTTTGACTTTTTCTTTGAGACATTAGAAGTAAAGGGAAGAAGTAGTGTCGGCAATCAGGTTACAAAATATCCAATTAAAGCAGTTAAATTAAAGGAAGCTGGGAAGAGCACTTTGGTTGGTCGTAAGTTGTGGTTCGATGATAAGTTTGGTAGATTAAATACCGAAGAAAAAGGGCAATACTTAGGAACCTTTGAAGATGAGAAATTAATTGTAATTACTAAAGAGGGTAATTATGAAGTTACTGATACTGAATTAACTCAAAGATTTGATCCAGAAAAAGTATTATTCATCGAGAAATTCAATCCAGAGAAAGTAATCACTGCAGTTTATTTGGATAAAGAAAAATTACAATTCAACATTAAACGTTTCAAAATAGAAACAACAACTTTAAAAACACCATTTTCTTTTATAAAAGAAGGAAATGGGAATTATGTCGCTGCTGTATCTGCTCATATAGAACCGGTTTTAGTAGTTGTATCAGGAAAAGGTACACAACAAAGAAAAGCAAAGTTCAAGGTTAGCAAAATGGTAGATGTAATGGGTTCGAAAGCTGTTGGTACCAAATTGGTTGATTTTAGCAAATCAATTGAAATGGAATGGGAAACTAAAGTGGTAATTAAAGATCCTAACGACGAACAACCAGAATTGTTCTAATTTTATATAAAATCTATTAAATATGTCAACCATCAATGTAGGTCAATTTAATTTAATGCGTGTAGACCGAAAGGTGGATTTTGGATTCTATATGGATGACGGAGAAGAAGGTGTGTTATTACCTAAGCGATTTGTGCCGTCTGGACTTCAAGTTGGAGATACAATTAGTGTATTTGTTTACCATGATTCTGATAATAGATTAATTGCAACAACACAAGAACCTTTTGCTGTTGTAGGTGATATTGCGGCATTAAAAGTAGTTGCTTTAACAAAGCAGGGCGCATTTATGGATTGGGGATTAATGAAAGATTTATTTGTTCCAGTTTCACAACAATTGTCAAGCATGAGACTTGGCGGAAAATACTTAGTTAAATTATATTTAGATAAACAAACTGGAAGGGTTGCTGCGACTGAGAAAATTGACAACCAAATTAGTAATGACATTCTTACTGTTAAAGAAGGGGATAAAGTTAAGTTACAAGTTTATCGTGAATCTGATATTGGATATGTCGTTATTGTAAATCAAGTGCACCAAGGTTTAGTTTATAAGAATGAAGTATTCACGCATTTGCATATTGGACAATTTATTGATGAAGGTTTTGTAAAAAAGATTAGAGAAGGAAATAAATTAGATATAGGAATAGGCAAACAAGGTGTTGAGAAGTTAGATGATGATCAATTGAAATTAATTCAGCTTTTAAAACTGCATAAAGGATTTTTACCTTACCATGATAAATCATCACCCGAAGATATTTATGCTTTCTTTGGAATTAGCAAGAAAGCTTTCAAAATGAATGTTGGTATGTTGTATAAAGCTAAAAAAATTACCATCGAAGAAGCAGGTATACGTTTGATTCCTGAAAACCCAGAAGCTTAAACTAATAACTATAAAACTACTATTATGTCTAAAGAAGTATTTATCGTTTCCGCAGTAAGAACCCCAATAGGGTCATTTGGCGGAGTTTTAAAAAGCTTAACTGCAACACAATTAGGTGCAATTGCAATTAAAGGCGCTTTGGATAAAATTCAATTGGACAATAATTTAGTTGAAGAGGTTTATATGGGTTCGGTTATTCAAGCAGGCTTAGGTCAAGCTCCAGCTAGACAAGCTTCTAAATTGGCTGGTTTGCCTGATAAGGTTATTTGCACGACAGTTAATAAAGTTTGTGCTAGTGGCATGAAATCAATAGCATTAGCTGCTCAGGCAATACTTTTAGGAGATGCAGATATTATTGTTGCAGGTGGTATGGAAAGTATGAGTAATGTTCCATTTTATAATATGAATCAAAGATGGGGTAATAAATATGGAGATACCTTAATGTTAGACGGTCTAGCTAAAGATGGCCTTGTTGATGTATATGACCAAGTTGCAATGGGTAATTTCGCAGATTTATGTGCAACTGAAAATAATATATCTAGAAATGAGCAAGATGAATTTGCTATTGGTAGTTATAAAAAATCTCAAGCTTCAATCGAGCAAGGCTTATTCAATAATGAAATTGTTCCTGTTGTAATTCCTCAGAAAAAAGGGGATCCAATTACAGTGTCAAAAGATGAAGAGCCCTATAATGTCAAATTTGATAAAATAGCAAGTTTAAATCCTGCATTTACTAAAACAGGAACAGTTACTGCTGCAAATGCAAGTACAATGAATGATGGAGCAGCTGCATTAGTTTTAATGAGTAGTGAAAAAATGAACGCACTAGGTTTAAAGCCCATTGCTAAAATTAGAAGTTTTGCAGATGCAGAACAGGATCCTAAATGGTTTACCACTGCTCCTTCTTTAGCGCTACCGAAAGCCTTAAAAAAAGCGAATCTTACTGCTTCAGAAATTGATTTTTTTGAATTCAATGAAGCATTTTCGGTAGTTGGAATAGTGAATACAAATTTATTAAAATTAGATCCATCAAAAGTTAATATTAGGGGCGGTGCAGTATCACTTGGACATCCACTAGGTTGTAGTGGTGCCAGAATAGTTGTCACATTAGCACATATCTTAAATGATCATAAAGCCAAATATGGTGCTGCTGCAATCTGTAATGGTGGGGGTGGTGCTAGTGCAATGGTTATAGAAAGGCTATAAGTTCATCCATCATAATACCATAGTGACTCTCGTCATAAATGCATTCTCCGTTTTTGATCAAAAGCACTTGTGGTGACTCATGATAGACTTGGAAAAAATCAGCTATTTTTGTCGAAATTGTTCTATAATTCAAAAGATCAAGATAGTGAAAATCAACACCTTCAGGTGTTGTAGCACGTTCAAATCTATCTAAAGCCATTCTGCTAATACTACAGGTTGTACTATGTTTAAAAATCACCTGCGGAACTTTATAAGAAGCAGATTTGATTGAATCTAATTGTTCTATTTCTGTAATTGGGTGCCAATTCATTTCGCCTAATTTAGGTGTAAAAATAGGCAAATCTTTTAAGTATTTAGGTAGAATCTACGATTTAGTATGGCAGAATGATTAACTTCGGAGTATAATATATTTTATGCGTTTACAACTATCACAACCTATCTGTTTTCTTGATCTTGAAACTACTGGAATAAATATAAGTACTGATAAAATTGTTGAAATTGCAATTGTAAAAATCATGCCTGATGGTTCTAAGATTGTAAAAAGAAAATTAGTGAACCCAGAAATGCCAATACCTGCAGCAACAACTGCTGTTCATGGCATATCTGATGAGATGGTAAAAGATGCACCTAGTTTTAAGCAAATTGCAAATGAGATTAAACAATTTATAGAAGGATCAGATTTGGCAGGTTACAACAGTAATCGTTTTGACATACCCATGTTAAATGAAGAATTTTTAAGAGCAGGGATTTCTGTTGATATTGAGTCACGAAAATTATTAGATGTACAGAAAGTATTCCATATGATGGAACAACGCACATTAACTGCTGCCTATAAATTCTATTGCAATAAAAATCTAGAAGATGCGCACACAGCTGAAGCAGATGCTACGGCAACTTGGGAAGTGCTTGAAGCACAATTAGAGAAATACCCAATTCTTGGTAATACCGTTGAATCTGTAGTAAAATTTACCGGAGAAGATCAAATCATAGATTTTGCTCGACGTTTTGTGATGGAGAATGGGGTGGAAGTTTTCAATTTTGGTAAGCATAAAGGAAAATCTGTTGTTCAAGTGCTTAAGGAAGAGCCACAATACTATGACTGGATGATGAAGGGTGATTTTGCCTTACATACTAAACAGAAATTAACAGAGATTCTAAATAGATCAATATTAAATAAATAACTTATATTTACCTAGGTCTCTTTTTTATTATTTTATCCCCCAAATAGAAAGTGAAGAAAATTGTTATCATACCAACTTACAACGAAAAAGAGAATATTGCCTCAATTATACAGGCTGTAATCGTTTTAGGAAATCAATACAATATTTTAATAGTTGACGATGGTTCTCCTGATGGTACTGCATTAATTGTTAAAGAGTTAATGTTATTACATCCTGGTAGAATATTTATACAAGAGAGATCGGGGAAATTAGGTTTAGGCACAGCTTATATACATGGATTTAAATGGGCTTTAGAGCATCAGTATGATTATATATTTGAGATGGATGCAGATTTCTCACATAATCCACTTGATTTAGATAGGTTATTGGCAGCTTGCGAAGCTGGGGCAGATTTTGCGATTGGTAGTAGATATGTTAAAGGCGGAGCTACTGAAAATTGGCCTTTAGATAGACTGATTTATTCTAAAGGAGGATCTCTTTATACAAGAATAATAACAGGAATGCCTGTAAAAGATCCAACTGCAGGTTTTATGTGTTACAAAAACAAAGTTTTAGCAGCAATGAATTTGGACAATATCAAATTCATTGGTTATGCTTTTCAAATTGAAATGAAATTTGCGTCTTGGAAACTAGGGTTTAAATTAAAAGAAGTTCCAATCACCTTTATCGATAGAAAAATCGGTGTGAGCAAAATGTCAAAAGGCATTATTAAAGAAGCAATTTACGGTGTATTAAATATGCAATGGGCTTCATTTACAGGCAGATTTATCAAACAAATTAAGCGTGAAAAGTTTTAAGAAATCCTTAATTCAATTACATCTTTTTGTCTTTTTGGCTGGATTGACAGCCCCAATAGGTAACCTTATACAATTGAATGGATTGGTGCTTGTTTTTTACAGAATGCTATTAACTGTTATTGCTTTAATCCCAATTTATTTATTACAGGGATCAGGAATTAAAGTTTCATTTAATGAAAAAATGAAACTGATGTTAATTGGTGTATTAATAGCTATTCACTGGGTATGTTTTTATGGGAGTATTAAATTAGCTAATGTATCTATTGCCCTGGTTTGTATTTCTAGTGTTGGTATTTTTACGGCGATACTTGAACCTTTATTTAATCAATCTAAGTTTATTTGGAATGATATTTTTATTGGGCTACTAAGTCTTTTAGGCATTTTCTTTATCTTCCAATTTGATATACATTTTAGAACTGGCATTATTGTTGGTTTATTATCTGCTTTATTTGCTTCAATTTTCACCATCATCAATAAAAGATTAACTTCTACCTATACCACTCAAACAATTCAAACTTTTGAAATGTCTGGCGGTTTATTATTTCTTACATTGGTAATTTTAGTTCTAAATGCTTATCAACATAGCGCCTTTATCGTACCCACCCAATCTGATTGGTTTTGGTTAGTTATTCTGGCATTGGTTTGTACAGTTTTAGCCAATTATTTAATGCTGAATGCGTTAAAAAAAATAAGTGCATTTACAATGAATGTAACTTTAAATTTAGAGCCAGTATACGGTATCCTTATCGCCATTATTCTGTTTGATGAGCATAAACAAATGGGTAAGGGGTTTTATATTGGAATCGTTTTGATAGGCATCTCGGTTTTACTCCAAATGAAACGTATCATTAGCCAACAAAACCATAAATAGATTACGCTTTTTTTAAACTTTATCGTAAATTGATTATTCAATTTATCCTTTATGAAGCGTATTTTAAGCCTTTGTTTTTTGCTGTTAAATTTAACAGTATATGCACAAAAAAAACCTTTAGATCATACTATATATGATCAATGGCAATCAATTAAAGATGTAATTATATCAAATGATGGTAATTGGATGTCCTATACAATTAATCCACAAGAAGGAGATGGGCAATTAATAATTCATCATTTAAAGAAAGGTCAACAATTCAAAATTGAAAGAGGTACTCAAGTTCAATTTTCAGAAAATAGCAATTTTTTAATTGCTAAAATTAAACCCACATTCAATGAAACTAGGCTGGCAAAAATAGCAAAGAAAAAGCCGGAAGAAATGCCAAAAGATAGCATAGTGGTTATTGATTTATTAGCTAATGTATCTAATAAAATAGCATCCGTTAAATCATTTCAAATTGCAGAACACAATAGTACTATTTTAGTTTATTTAAAAG
>JACCDH010570644.1_pt1 | contig 11130 bp, 10 predicted proteins | sample 7442481 | NCBI WGS metagenome assembly JACCDH01 (sample SAMN15323433, study PRJNA562643) | freshwater metagenome | isolation source: river surface water | place: USA:Blue River Watershed | collected 2017-08-15 | reverse complement strand
TCGGTGTTGAACACCAGCGGATCGACTTTGCGCTGGGGGATCAGCACGTCCACGATCTCGTCCTTGAATTTGCCCGCATCTTGTGCGGCCGAGGCCTTTTGCTGGCTGCCCAGCGCCAGGGCGTCTTGCATGTCGCGGGTGATGCCGTGGGCCTTGGCCACGTTTTCGGCGGTGATGCCCATGTGGTACTGGTTGTACACGTCCCACAAGCCGTCCACGATCATGGTGTCGGTCATTTTCCAGTCGCCCATGCGCTGGCCGTCACGGCTGCCGTTCAGGACGTGGGGGCTGGCGCTCATGTTTTCCTGACCACCGGCGATCACGATCTCGCTGTCGCCCCAGGCCACGGCTTGTGCAGCCAACATCACGGCCTTCAGGCCCGCGCCGCACACGGCGTTGATGGTCAAAGCGGGGGTTTCCTTGGCCACACCGGCCTTCATCATGGCTTGGCGGGCAGGGTTTTGGCCCACACCTGCGGCCAGCACCTGGCCCATGATGACTTCACCGATGGCATCAACGGGCAAGCCGCTGCGCTCGAGCAGGCCTTTGATGACGATGCTGCCCAACTCGGTGGCGGGCGTCTTGGCCAGTGAACCACCAAACTTGCCGACGGCGGTGCGGGCGGCTGAAACGATGACGATGTCTTCCATTTTTGTCTCCAATAAAAAATCAATCAGGCCTTGGCCTTCACATAGCGGCCTGGTGCCGCCTCGATGGCTTTGAACTTGCTGCCCTTGCCATAGGTTTTAGGCGATGCAATTTGCTTGCCCGCATGGCTTTTGAGCCAATCGGACCAATCGGTCCACCAGCTGCCAGGCTGCTCTTTGGCAGCCGCGATCCAGTCGTTCACGTCGGCTGGGAATTTGCTGCCTTCGCTGAGCCAGTGGCTGCGTTTTTTGGCGGCAGGCGGGTTGATCACGCCAGCAATGTGGCCCGATGCGCCCATGACGAAACGCTTTTTGCCCGGCAGCACTTGGGTGCTGGCGTAGGCACCACCAATCGGCACGATGTGGTCTTCGCGAGAGCCGTAGATGTACACGGGCATGTCGACTTGGCCCAAATCAATGCGCTCGCCGCACACGGTGACCTTGCGCGGCTTGACCAGATTGTTTTCCAAATACGTGTTGCGCAGGTACCAGGCGTAGAAGGGACCGGGCAAATTGGTCGAGTCGCTGTTCCAGTAGAGCAAGTCAAAAGGCGGCGGGGTTTCACCCTTGAGGTAATTGCCCACCACATAGTTCCAGACCAGGTCGTTGGGGCGCAAAAAGCTGAAAGTGGAGGCCAAGTCCTGACCTTTGAGCAAACCACCTTGGCCCATTTGCATCTCGCGGAACTTGACGAAGTTCTCGTCGATGAACACGTCCAAGATGCCGGTGTCGGTGAAGTTGATCAAGGTGGTGAGGAAGGTGGCACTGGCCACGGGCTTTTCGCCTCGGGCAGCCAGCACGGCCAGCGCGGTCGACAAGATCGTGCCGCCGACACAAAAACCCAGGGCATTGATCTTGGGGGCCCCGGTGATCTCTTGCACTGTGCTGATGGCTTTGATCGCGGCTTGCTCGATGTAGTCGTCCCAGGTCTTGTCCTGCATGGACTCGTCGGGGTTGCGCCAGCTGACCACAAACGTGCGGTGGCCTTGGCTCACCGCATAGCGGATCAGTGAGTTTTCAGGCTGCAGGTCCAAGATGTAAAACTTGTTGATGCAAGGCGGGATCAACAAAAACGGCTTTTCATAGACCTTGGCGGTCAGCGGTTTGTATTCGATCAGTTGGAAAAACGCGTTTTCAAAGACCACAGCCCCTTCGGTGGTGGCCACGTTCTTGCCCACCTCGAACAGGCTTTCGTCCGTCATGGACACATGACCTTGCTGCATGTCGTGCATCAGGTTTTGCACGCCTTTGGCAATGCTCTCACCCTTGGTTTCGACGGCTTTCTTTTGGGCTTCGGCATTGAAAGCCAAGAAGTTGCTGGGCGCGGCAGCGGCCACCCACTGCTCGATCGCAAAGCGCACACGGTTGCGGGTTTTGTCATCCGCGTCCACCGCATCGGCCAGGCCCATCAGGGTGCGGGCATTGAGCAAATAGGTGGCGGCGTTGAAGGCGGCCACCGGGTTGGATGCCCAGGCATCGCCAGAAAAACGGCGGTCTTTGACTTGCAAGCTGTTGTGCAGGCTTTGATTCCACAACTCAGATGCGTCTTTGAAGTACTGGCCTTGCAGCGCCTGGAGCTTTTCAGGCGAGAATTTGAGGGCGGGTGCTGCGGCCTCGGGCTTGGCTTGGAGCCCGCCCAGATCCATGGTTTGAAAGTGCTGCATGGCCTGGCCCCAGCTTTTGGTGAGGTTCTGCTGGAACCCTTCGGACATTTGGGTCCAAAATTCGGGGGAAGAAGCGCTCATCCATGTCTCCTGATTGACTGCATTTATTGATTTCTGCTGGAGTCAGTATCTGTCAATTTGATGTCTCCTAAATTACAAGGCCACAACAAAATGTATTTGATCGTCATCGCTTGGCTGTACGTGACCTTGCTCATGGCATTGGCTGAAGCCTTTAGTACCCAAGGAACTGTCTTGGGGGCCATCATCACTTTTGTGCTTTATGGCGTGCTGCCCATGTCGCTGGTGGTGTATCTGGCCGGCACGCCTTTGCGCCGCAAAGAAATCCGCCGCCAAGAAGCCGCCGAGATGCCATCGGCATCTGCACCATCACCGGTCCAACCAGATGCAAGCGGCCATGCGGCCGGATTGACCGAGGACGCGACGGTCTCGGCGGTGCGAAAAGAACCTTGATGCCTGGCTGACAGTGCACCATGACGCTTGGCTGTCATTGCCAAAAATCTGAGTGATCCCCAAACGGTTCAAACGCAGCCGCGCCAAGCCCGCCAAGTCAGCCAGGTATTGACCGCCAGCTTGAGGGGCAAAAAACGCCTCGGCTTGGGGGTCAGCTTCACAAAAAGCGTGGCGCACTTCCGGCCCGACTTCAAAAGCCTGCGGCCCAATGCAAGGGCCCAACCATGCCAGGATGTCGCCGCGCACCAAGGAGGCAACTGCAAATTCGTCTGCGAGAGCGCCTGGCAGCGATGTCAACAATTGTTCGAGCACCCCCACCCCGCCCTGCCCCGCCAAACCGCGCCAACCCGCGTGGGCTGCGGCCACCCACTGGCCTGTGGCATCACACAGCAAGACAGGCAAACAATCGGCCACCATGATGGTGCAGGCCACCGCTGGACTTGTAGAGATGCACGCATCGGCGGCTATGCCATCCGGTGTGTCCGCGTGCAGCGCCACATTGTGGATGCCGTGCACTTGTTGCAAAAAAACGGGGCGGCGGTTCAGCGCCGTTTGCAATAGCGCGCGGTTGTGTTGGACCGCATGGGCTTGATCGCCTACATGGTCGCCCAAATTCATGCGGTCGTAGGGGCGCTCGGACACGCCGCCATGACGGTCGGTCATCACGGCCTGAACGTTCGCGGGAGCTGGCCATTCAGGGCGCAGCCAAGACTGGGGAAAGTCAGGTTTCAATCATCGCTCCAATGGCCGAAAAGCTTCTTGGCAAAACGGTTCGGCATTGCCCAAAGTAACGGTCTCAGCATAAACCGAAAAACCAACGATGTCGGCACACAGAGGCGGTCAGCACCGCCATTTATTGTGTAATCAGCACATGCCCCAACGCTCCGAACCCGAACTGCCCTGGATACAAGAAGGCGAGCCCTTGCCGCCGACGTCGCAAGCCTTGGGCCACGATTCGTCTGCGCCGGGCTTGTTGGCCGCAGGGCAAGACCTCACCGCGAGCCGCTTGATCGAAGCCTATGGGCAGGGAATATTTCCGTGGTTCAGCCCGGGCCAGCCGGTGTTGTGGTGGAGCCCTGACCCGCGCATGGTGCTGCCTGTGCGGCAATTTCGTTTCCACCGGTCCTTGCGCCAAAGCCTCAAACGCCATTTGATCAACCCCGGTTTTGAGTTGTGCTTTGACCGAGACTTTGCCCAGGTAATGCAGCGCTGCGCCCAGGCACCGCGACGAGGGCAAAACGGCACCTGGATCGTGCCCGAGATGATCGCGGCCTATAAAAGCCTGCACCGCCTGGGCCATGCTCACAGTGCAGAGGTCTGGGTCGATGGACAGCTGGTGGCCGGCCTGTATTTCGTGGCCTTGGGCCATGCGGTGTTTGGCGAGTCGATGTTCACCACCATCACAGACGGGTCCAAGCTGGCCCTGGCTGCCTTGGTCAGCGCATGCCTGCAGCACGGTGTGCCCTTGATCGATTGCCAACAAAACACGCGCCATCTGGCTTCGATGGGTGCCCACGAGATCACCCGCGCAGCGTTTGTGCAAAACCTTGAGGCGCAGCGTCAGCACAGTGACATCGACTGGGCCCATCAATCTCTATACTGGGACGCGTTGATGGCCTTGGACACACCGGATTGACGCACCTGAACGACCTCCCCTTGCAGGCCTTGCAGTTTTATGCAACGGCGCCCTACGAATGCAGCTATTTACCGCAGCGTTTGGCACGCTCGCAGGTGGCCACGCCCAGCCACCTGATCCAAAACGAGGTGTATTCCGAGCTGGTGGATCAAGGCTTTCGCCGCAGTGGCATGTTCACCTACCGCCCCTATTGCGATGGTTGCCAAGCCTGCCTGCCCCTGCGTGTGCGGGTACGAGAGTTCCAACCCGATCGCAACCAGCGCCGCGCCTTCAAGCAGCATCAACATCTGCAGACACGGGTGCTGGATCTGCAGTTTGACCCTGAGCACTACGCTTTGTATTTGCGCTACCAAACGGCACGCCATGTGGGCGGCGGCATGGACCAGGACAGCGTGGACCAGTACAGCCAGTTTCTGCTGCAAAGCCGTGTGAATTCACGCATCGTTGAATTCAGGGAGCCCCCCGCAGCCGATGGACTCGGGGCTTTGAAAATGATCAGCATTGTGGATGTGCTCAACCAAGGCTTGTCCGCCGTGTACACCTTTTATGAGCCTGAAGACAAGGCCAGTTACGGCACCTATGGCGTGTTGTGGCAAATCGAACAAGCCCGCCAATTGGCCCTGCCCTATGTTTATTTGGGCTACTGGATCAACAGCAGTCCGAAGATGAACTACAAATCGCGCTTTTTGCCCTGCGACATTCGCTCTGAGGGACATTGGCAAGCTCTGGAATGACCACCTTGGCTTTTCACAGTATAAAATCAATCGGACTTGGCAAGCCCCATGAAAAAAGAACAAACCCTCGCTCCTACCCCCACGATCCAGGTGATTGAACGCATGTTCTCGCTGATCGATGTGCTCGCCTCACGCGAGGAGGCCATCTCACTCAAAGAGATCAGCGAGAAAACCGGTTTGCACCCCTCCACAGCGCACCGGATCTTGAACGACTTGGCCACGGGCCGTTTTGTAGACCGGCCCGAAGCCGGCAGTTACCGATTGGGCATGCGCCTGCTGGAGTTGGGCAACTTGGTCAAAGGACGCCTGAACGTGCGCGATGCGGCCTTGGCGCCCATGCGAGAGTTGCACAAGCTGATCCAGCAACCGGTCAACTTGAGCATGCGACAAGGCGACGAGATCGTCTACATCGAACGGGCCTACAGCGAGCGATCTGGCATGCAGGTGGTGCGCGCGATCGGTGGCCGTGCGCCTTTGCATTTGACGTCGGTGGGCAAATTGTTTTTGGCCGCCGATGACCCGCTGCGGGTGCGCTCTTACGCCACACGCACCGGCCTGTCGGGCCAAACCCGCAACAGCATCACCCAGTTGCAAGTCCTCGAGCGCGAGCTGTCCCGCGTCAAGCAGTACGGCATTGCCCGCGACAACGAAGAGCTGGAACTGGGCGTGCGCTGCATCGCTGCGGGCATCTACGACGACCAAGGCAAATTGCTGGCAGGCTTGTCAATCTCGGCCCCAGCGGACCGCTTGGATGAAGGGTGGCTGCCCAAACTGCAAACGGCCGCCCGAGAGATCTCGGCCACACTGGGCTACAGCGAGGGACGTTAAACCATCTCCCACAAAAAAAGGCCTCGCAAGAGGCCTTTTTTTGTGGGAGATGCGCGATCAGCTGGGCAACTGATCGGTCAGCGCCAGGTGCTTGGAGCCAGACAAAGAAGGCGATTTTTCCACCCAGCGGCGCACACGCTCAGCATCGGCAATACGGCTGAGTTTGCCTGCTGAATCCAGGAACACCATGATCAGCTTGCGGCCTGACACTTGGGCTTGCATGACCAAGCACTGACCGGCTTCGTTGATGAAGCCTGTTTTTTGCAAACCGATGTCCCACTGCGGACTTTTGACCAAACGGTTGGTGTTGTTGTATTGCAAGGTGCGGTGACCCACGGCAATTTCACGGCCAGGCGAGGTGGACAGCTCACGCAAAACTGGTTCTTTGTAGGCGGCACCTACCAGCGTGGCCAGGTCATGGGCGCTGGACTGGTTGTTGCTCGACAAGCCTGTGGGCTCGACGTAACGCGTGTCTTTCATGCCCAAGGACTTGGCGCGAGCGTTCATGCGAGAGACAAAAACATCCAGACCGCCAGGAAATGTTCGGCCCAATGCATGGGAAGCACGGTTTTCACTCGACATGAGGGCCAAATGCAGGAGATCACCTCGGCTAAGGACGCTGCCCACCGCCAAACGGGAAGAACTGCCTTTTTCGGTGTCCACATCGTCCTGGGTAATGGTGATCATCTCCGACATGGGCAATTGGGCCTCAGAAATGACCAGGCCGGTCATCAACTTGGTCAAAGACGCGATAGGCAAGACGGCTTGGTCGTTCTTGCGCAGCAAAACTTCACGCGTGTCTTGGTCAATCACCAAGGCCACGCTGGAGCGCAAATCCAAGGGGTCAGAAGTGGCATGCAAGCCCGCCTTTTGACCAAAAGACGCCCGCATGGGTGCTGCGGCGACCGAGCGTGCAGGGGCAAAACGTTTGGCGTTGGCCGAGCTGACCGTTGCTTTTTTGGCGACTTTGGCCTGCTTGGGCGCACTGGCAGTCACTGGTTTGGATTTTGTCGGTTGAGCTGATGCGTTGGCCAAAGCTGGCGCGCTCAACAAAACGCTCAACAAGCCTGCGCTCAACATCACAACAATTCGTGGTGTTGAGTGGCTGGAGAAGGAGGAAAAAACAGTGGGGATCAGGCGCATTGCAATGGTTTTAACAGCATTCACATTGAATATTACCTCAGAGTTTAATCAAATAAAAAAAGTCACGCAAGAACAATAACTTGCGTGACTTTTGTAAAGTTGAATAGTACTCCCTAAGGTTTCATTTCAACCTTGTGCGGCCACCCTGTCGGCCTTGCTTTGCAGTTTGTTGAGCGCGCTCAGATACGCTTTGGCTGAAGCCACCACAATGTCGGGGTCCGAGCCCACCCCGTTGACGACCCGGCCGCTGTTTTGCAAACGCACCGTCACTTCACCCTGGCTTTCGGTCGACCCGCTGATGGCATTGACCGAATACAGCACCATTTCGGCACCGCTTTTGACGATGGCCTCGATGGCTTTGAGGGAAGCATCGACCGGGCCGTTGCCGTCGGATTGACCATGCATTTCTTTGCCAGCCACGGTGAAGACCACCGACGCCTGAGGGCGTTCGCCGGTTTCGCTGTGCTGGGACATGGAGACAAAGCCAAACTGCTCTTTCTCGGCGGTGACGCTTTCATCGCTCACCAGGGCCAAGATGTCTTCGTCAAAAATTTCACTCTTGCGGTCGGCCAATTCCTTGAATTTGGCGAAGGCGTTGTTGATTTCGGTTTCGCTTTCCAGCACGACGCCCAAATCCTGCAAGCGCTGCTTGAAGGCATTGCGCCCGCTGAGTTTGCCCAACACGATCTTGTTGGTCGTCCAGCCCACATCTTCGGCACGCATGATTTCGTAGGTGTCGCGTGCCTTGAGCACGCCGTCTTGGTGAATGCCGGATGCATGCGCAAAGGCATTGGCCCCCACCACCGCCTTGTTGGGCTGGACCACAAAACCGGTGGTCTGACTGACCATGCGGCTGGCTGCCACGATGTGGCTGGCATCAATGCCCACGTCCAGACCAAAATAATCGCGGCGGGTTTTGACCGCCATGACCACCTCTTCGAGTGAGCAGTTGCCTGCGCGTTCACCCAGCCCGTTGATGGTGCACTCCACTTGGCGGGCTCCACCGATCTTCACGCCAGCCAAAGAGTTGGCCACCGCCATGCCCAAATCGTTGTGGCAATGCACCGACCAAATGGCTTTGTCAGAGTTGGGGATGCGCTCACGCAAGGTTTTGATGAAATTGCCGTACAACTCAGGCACGGCATAGCCCACGGTGTCGGGCACGTTGATGGTGGTGGCACCCTCCGCGATCACGGCTTCGAGCACGCGGCACAGGAAATCCATGTCACTGCGGTAACCGTCTTCGGGGCTGAACTCGATGTCCCCCACCAAATTGCGGGCAAAACGCACCGATTGCTCGGCTTGCTCAAACACCTGGTCGGGCGTCATGCGCAGCTTCTTTTCCATGTGCAAAGGCGATGTGGCGATGAAGGTGTGAATGCGGCCACTGTTGGCGCCTTTGAGGGCTTCGGCCGCGCGAGCGATGTCGCGGTCGTTGGCACGCGACAAAGAACAAATGGTCGAGTCTTTGATCGCGTTGGCGATGGTTTGCACGGCTTCGAAGTCGCCGTTGGAGCTGGCTGCAAAACCGGCTTCGATGACATCCACGCGCAGGCGTTCCAGTTGACGGGCGATGCGCAACTTTTCGTCGCGGGTCATGGAGGCGCCGGGCGACTGCTCGCCATCGCGCAAGGTGGTGTCAAAAATGATCAATTTGTCAGACATATTCGCTCCTGGTCAAAACCCGCAATTCCATGCACCAATGCAAAAGGCCCGTTGCGGATGGCATACGGGCCTTTGAGGACAATGTTCGCGTGCGCTACACATCCCGCCCGTGAGGCGTTAGCAGTAGTGCCAGCAAAGATTTGTTCATGGGTTCACTTTAGCACAGAAAAATCAGCCACCTGTCATGGGCATGACATCACTGATGAAGGCCCCGCTCTTCGGGCTCGTCGGTCGAGGTGCTGATCATGCTGGTCGGCTGGCCTTTGGCTTTGCGCCAGATGTAGATGGCGTAGCCACTGAGGCCATAACCCACAAAAATTGCAAACAGCACCGTGGGCGGATCAATGTTGACCACCGCAATCCCCAGCGCCACCAAAACCAGTGAGACGAAGGGCACTGTCTTCTTCATGTGCATGTCTTTGAAGCTGTAAAACGGCACGTTGGTCACCATGGTCAGGCCGGAGAAAAGTGCCACAGCGAACATCCACCAAGCCACGCTTTGCGGATCAATGGCGTTTTCCATCATGATCCAGATGAAACCCGTCACCAAAGCAGCTGCCGCAGGTGAAGGGAGCCCTTGGAAATAACGCTTGTCCACCACTGCCGTGTTGACGTTGAACCGCGCCAGGCGAAGCGCGGCGCAAGCGCAGTAAACAAACGCCGCAATCCAACCCCAACGCCCCAAACCCTTGAGGCCCCAGACGTAGGCAATCAGCGCGGGGGCCGCACCAAAGGAAACCATATCGGAAAGGGAATCCATTTGCTCGCCAAACGCGCTTTGCGTATTGGTCATGCGGGCCACGCGACCGTCCAGACTGTCGAGCACCATGGCGCACAAAATGCCCACAGTGGCCAAATCAAAACGGCCATTCATGGCCATAACGATGGCGTAAAAACCGCCAAACAGTGCGGCCAAGGTGATCATGTTGGGCAACATGTAGATGCCCTTGGATGGCTTGCGCGATGCCGCCGCGGTGTCGGCATCTTCGGATTTATCGATATCGTTGTTCATCATCCATTCCTGTCCTGATGCGAGTGGTGTTTTGCCCCAAGCCATCAGTTTAAGCGAGTCTGCCAGCCATGAAAAAAGGCCACCGCAGTGGCCTTTTTCAGTTTTACCCAGGGCAAATCAGTTGCGGGTTTGGTCAACCAGCTTGTTCTTGGCAATCCAAGGCATCATGGCGCGCAGTTGAGCGCCGACTTGCTCGATCGAGTGCTCGGCGTTCAAGCGACGGCGAGCCGTCATGCTGGGGTAGTTGGTGCGGCCTTCCAAGATGAACATCTTGGCGTATTCACCAGTCTGGATGCGCTTCAAGGCGTTGCGCATGGCTTCGCGCGACTTCTCGTTGATGACTTCGGTGCCGGTCACGTACTCACCATACTCCGCGTTGTTGGAAATGGAGTAGTTCATGTTGGCGATACCGCCTTCGTACATGAGGTCAACGATCAACTTGAGTTCGTGCAAGCACTCGAAGTAAGCCATTTCAGGGGCGTAGCCAGCTTCAGTCAATGTCTCGAAGCCCATCTTCACCAGTTCCACCGCGCCGCCGCACAGAACGGCTTGCTCGCCGAACAAGTCGGTTTCGGTTTCTTCTTTGAAGTTGGTCTCGATGATGCCGCCTTTGCCGCCACCGTTGGCCATGGCGTAGGACAGGGCCAGGTCACGGGCTTTGCCGGACTTGTCCTGGTACACAGCGATCAAAGAGGGCACGCCGCCGCCTTTGAGGTATTCCGAGCGCACGGTGTGGCCTGGGCCCTTGGGGGCAACCATGATCACGTCCAAATCAGCGCGGGGCACGACCTGGTTGTAATGCACGTTGAAGCCGTGGGCGAAAGCCAGGGTCGCGCCTTGCTTCATGTTGGGGGCAACGTTGTTCTGATACACCTCGGGGATGTTTTCGTCAGGCAACAAGATCATGACCACGTCAGCAGCTTTGACGGCATCATTGACTTCCATGACGGTGAGGCCGGCTTTGGCGACTTTGTCCCAGGATGCGCCACCTTTACGCAGACCCACGACGACTTTGACGCCGCTTTCGTTCAGGTTCTGGGCGTGTGCGTGACCTTGCGAGCCGTAGCCAATGATGGCGACGGTTTTGCCTTTGATCAGGGACAGATCACAGTCTTTGTCGTAAAAAACTTTCATGGGGGTTCTCCTTAGGAATAAACAGGTCAGTGAGTGGGTTTAGACGCGCAGGATGCGCTCGCCGCGCCCGATACCGCACGCACCAGTGCGCACGGTCTCCAAAATGGCACTGCGGTCGATCGCCTCCAAAAAGGCGTCGTTCTTGGTCTGGTCACCGGTCAGCTCAATGGTGTAGCTCTTGTCGGTGACGTCGATC
>JACCDH010289671.1_pt1 | contig 11130 bp, 8 predicted proteins | sample 7442481 | NCBI WGS metagenome assembly JACCDH01 (sample SAMN15323433, study PRJNA562643) | freshwater metagenome | isolation source: river surface water | place: USA:Blue River Watershed | collected 2017-08-15 | reverse complement strand
CCTCGTCTGTGAAGTCTTGAGGTTCGCACCAGCGGAAACACTTGTTGAATGAGTTGGTAAGCACATAGTCCTTGGTAAGCACATAGTCCTTATATGCATCTGGGTACCTTGGAAAGATTGCCCAATCAAGATCAGTGAATGGGTTGTTGTCATGATGAGACTCCTCAATGTGAGGGTTCATGATCTGGTACCCGTGTTCCTTGAGAAATGCAACGAACTTGTTGTGCTCAAGAAGGAATGTCTCAAGGTCAGTCTCGTACATCCGGAGAGTTGTCACTGGATATGGTCCCTTAGCAGAGTCAAAGTTGGAGAGCAATGGGACCGAAATCTTTCGTTTAGTCCATGCGGAACTAGCACAAAGCTGTGCAAACTCACGCCAAGTCTCAACTGTGTTGATGCTAGTAACTTTTCCTGTTTCCTTGTCCTTCTTGCCTGTCACCTTGCAATGAGATTCAAAGTAGCCGGTTCCGTCGACACGACGAAGCTTCTTGGACTTTTCTTGAATGAGACCTTCAGACTTTTCGCGGACTAGGCCTTCAGACTTTTCGCGGACTAGGCCTTCAGACTTTTCGCGGACTAGGCCTTCAGACTTTTCACGAACGAGGCCTTCAGACTTTTCACGAACGAGGCCTTCAGACTTTTCACGAACGAGGCCTTCAGACTTTAGGGCATCTTTGACAGTTTGTGAAAGTTTCCTAGTCCATTCAACTGACTCAGCGTGATCCTTGCAACGAACTAGACACGTAACCATCGGCTGTGTTAGAGACACACCAACGGATGTTCGTGTTGCCATGTAACGAGCATTTAGAAAGCCTCGTTTCAATAGACTTTCTTTGTTAGAATCAACCCATTTTCGTAGTAGGGCATGCTTTTTTGGATTGATGAGCACATGTATCTCAAAAAAGTCACCATCAGATTTTTCTTCTGAGAAAAACCATTGAGTCAAAATGTACTGAACCAACAACAAAGTCAAGGTGGGTATAATGTATGTGATAATCGATATTATTACGTCCATTACAAATCTTTTTTTATAGCTCCCAGTAGGCTTAATTTTTTTCAATTTTTTATGATGTATTTGTTAAAAAATTTATAGACTCATCTATTGTTTTAATAAATAAATTTATATTTTGATCTGCTGGTAGAATGAATCTATCCCTATTTGCTTTTTCTTTATATTTTTCAAGTTTCTTTAATACCACACTTTCTATTATTTTAGTGAATTCTTTATCTGGACAATGTTTATAATAAACAACAGTATGTTCTGAACTTTTATTATAACTACTTAATCTATCTTTTAGCGAAGTGGCTTTTCCAATTATATATGTTCTTTTTAATTTATTTTCATTTGATGTAACGATATAAATACAATTATTTGGAAAGTTCTCTCTTGATTGTTTTTTAAGAAAATTATCTTTTAATACTTTTATTTCATTTTCTTTTAATTTAATTGTATTATTATGTTGATCAATAATATGATTAATTATCAAATTATTAATTAATAACATAAATTTATTTGATATCCATTGAGAAATCATTAATGCAACATCAAAGTTTATCCAATATATCCCATCTGATTTTTCTATTTTTAATCCCATTTCATTCACCAATTCTTGTGTTGAATCTAATGAAAACCAGTCGTTAAATGACAAGTTTGCAATATTACATAATTGTTCTCCATTAATAAATTTATTGTCTTTAACCAATATTTTATGATTATTATCATTCCATAATACTGCGAACTCTTTATAATTTTGTTTAAAGTTGGTATTTATATTTGTTTTGAATTCGGTATCAGTTTTTGCCCCAGTTTCCACATTATCTTTTAAATTTTGTATTTGTGTATCTTTTACTATCAGTTTTTCCATTAAATTATTTATTATATTAGTATTTTCTAATTGTTTTTGTTTTTTGGCATCATTCTCTAATTGAGCCAGCTGTTTTTTTGACTCATTTTCTAATTGTTCCAGCTGTTTTTTTATTATTTCTTTTTGTTTACAAGAGTTTTCTGTGTGAATTTGTGCGCTTTGTTTTGTTGTAAATTTTTTATTACAATATTCACATTCAAAATTACGGGTTTTATTGTCATTAATACGAATATGTTCATTTTTATGATAAATATAATTATGCTTCCATAATGAATGATATGATTTATAATCTTTTTTACAAATATTACAATTAAATTTCATTAATTACAATAAAAAATTTGTTTTTAAATATAAAAAAGAAAAAAATATTATAAAAAATAAACTTTTTTGCTGAAATTGAATAAACTAACAAATCATACAAGTTTATTTTTTATAAAACACTAAAAATATATTTATGTTTAATATAATTTACAGTTTATTATTTATAAAGTTTAAAATGATTTAAAAAAAATAAACTTATTATTATTAATAAATGACTTTTAATTGTAAAATATGTAATAAGGAATTTAAATCATATCAAAGTATTTGGAATCATAATCATAGAATTCATATAAATGAAATTATACATATTGATAAAAATGATGATAAAACTCGTAATTTTGAATGTGAATATTGTAGTAAAAAATTCACTTCTAAGCAAGGTATGGAGACTCATATAGAGAAAACCTGTAAGAAGGTTGAAACAAAAACCCAACAGCTAGAAAAACAGCTAGCAATATTACAAAAAGAAATCAAAGAAATTAAATCATCAAATAAATCTGGAAACAAAACAACAAATAATAATCACTCAAATAATACAACAAACAATAATACAAATAACACCACAAATAATACAACTAACAATAACAATAATGGTACAATTAATAATATTATAGTAATAAATAAAATAGGTACAGAAAATATTTTGGACCTAAATGATAATGAAATCAAAGATATATTTGATAAGAAAATAGAGAGTGTTATTAAGTTTGTCCAACATTTAAATTTTAATAAACGATTACCTTCCAATCATAATTTTTGCACAACATCAATTGATGGGCAATATTTACAAATATATAATACGGACCAATTAGTAAAAGAAAAGGAAAGAAAAAAATATTTCTTTGAAGAATTACTTGGTAGATCAATTTATAAAATGGAACAATTATATGCCAAATATAAAACAAAGTTTAATAAAGAAAAACAAAAGCAAATAGAAGATGATATTGAAACGTTGAAATCAATACGTAGCAAAGATATGAATGATAAATTATTGAAGGAAATGTTGAAAAAATTAAATTTGTTATCATACAATTATAAAAAAATAGTTTTAAATACTTGGAAAAATGGTGATGTTATTAAAAAACCAAAAACATTTGAAGAAGATTTAGAGTCAGAAGACGAAGACATTCGAGAAATTAATGAGCTATTTATTAAACAGTCTGAAATCAGTGAATTGGAAATTGGTAATGAATTTAATAATTGTTCCGAGGAAGAGGATTATGAATCCGACAATGATGATAAAACAAGTGAACGCCCTCAATTAATATTCAATAAAAAACAAAAAAATATTGAGGTTTAAAATTTAATATATTAATATTATTAATAATGAGTAATAATATTAAAGATAAATTAGCTGATCAAACTGATGATCTAAATACTGAAAAACCAATAAATGATAAATTAGATAATAAAACTATTGATAAACCAGAAGATCAAACAAATTGTGATAAATCAGATAATAAAACTATTCAAGATTTAATTGACGAATGTATTAAAAACAGAAATTTGGTCCCATATATTCAATGTATTTGTGGAGAACGAGTTGATAATTTAGAAAATTGTTTTGGATGTCAAAAATCAGGTTGTGAAGAATGTTTAAACATGGTTTGTTGTGATTGCGGTGTTTATTTGTGTGAAAAATGTGAAGATGATGACGATATATGGTGTGGTTGTTATGGTAGTTGCTCTAGTTGTGGAGAAGATGTTGATAGAGGGGGTGATGGTTGGCCTTGTAGTAAATGTGAACAATGGTTGTGTGAAAAATGTAGACCAACAAAAAAGTGTTGGTATTGTGATAGGCATTTTTTCGATTAAATTTCAGTGTTTTTAATTTCAGACAACAACTCATAAATGTTATTTATTAATTGTTTTCTTTTTGCTGGTTTTATTTCAGAAGTTTCAAAATTTTTATATTCTATTTTATTATTTTGATCAGGTTCACCTAAAAGTATTTTCATAAATTCTTCATCGCTATCGTTTTCATAAGATTTATTATCCCACGTATCTTGAATTAAATTTCTTTTATTATATGATAATAAATTAAGATTTCTTATCATTTCGCCCATAATTTTATTATTAAAACTATTATCTCTCATTTTTTTAAGATTATAAATATTATCTTCAATTTGTTGTCTTTTAACTTTATCAAATTTATTTTTAAATTTATCATATAATATTTCATGATTTTGAATGCTTTTACAAATTACTGATTCAAAAAAATATTTTTTGCGTTCTTTGTTTACAGAATTAGTGTCAGTATTATAATATGATAAATAAGCACTTTCTAATGCTGTAGAACAGAAGGAATGATTCTCGGGCTTTAATTCATTAAAATTAATAAGTTCAATTAATTTAATAACACTAAAAATTTCATTATCAAATATTGTACTAACTTCATCATAACTTATTGATTCAATAATTTCATTACCAGTTTTATAAATAATCTGTTTATTACCAATATCTTGATTATTTCCATTTATTAAATTTCCGCTAACTTTATTTATAATTTTGGTTGTTGGTTTTTGATTTTTATAAAGTTCTATTTTTAATTCATTTTTAAGTTCTGTTTTTATTTCTTCTTTTATTTTTATCTTATTTAATTCTTCCTTTTTAATTTTTTCATTACAACTTTTATAATGTCTGTTTAAACTATCGCTTCTAGAAAATGTTTTGTTACAATGATTACAAGTTAGTTTTTCTATATTTGTGGATTTATGTGTAATTGTTGTGGATAATTGTGTATTTTCGCATTGTTCTTGTTTATGAAAGTTTTTGTTGTGAATCCATAGACTTTGATAAGACGAATATTTTTTATTACATTTAGTACATACATATTCCATAAAAGTTTTATTGTTATATAAATAATGTAGATTTTATTTCCTTATATATTTTTTAAAAAGTTATATAAGTTATATAATTAAACACAAGCGCTCTGGGTCCTAAAAAAGCTTTGCTTTTTCACGCGTAATTAAGTTTCACTTGATTAGGTCTGTTGTATGTTATATAAAAATTGATAAAGTTTATATTTGTTCAACAAATAGTAGCATGTTAAATGACAGAAATTAATATGAGCAAGATAACAAGATTTCCTCCAGAACCAAATGGATATTTGCATATTGGACATTGTAAATCAATATTCATAAATTGGGAACAAAACAATTCGTGTCATTTAAGACTCGATGATACAAATCCTTCTGCTGAAAAACAAGAATTTGTTGATAATATTATTGAAGATATTAATTGGCTAGGTTTTGATGTTGGACAAATAACATATACTTCTGATCACTTTGATAAACTACATCAATATGCTATTTTATTAATACTTAATAATTATGCTTATGTTGATTTTTCATCAAAAGAAACTATTAAAAATGAGAGAGCTCAAGGAATTGCTAATGAATATAGGTTCAAACCAGTTGAATGGAACATGGAAGAATTTAATAAAATGACAAATGGTAATTATAAGAATAATGAGTGTGTATTAAGGTTAAAAATTGATATGCAAAATTGTAATCATACTTTAAGAGATCCAATTGCTTATAGAATTAACTTTACCCCACATCATCGAACAAATAATAAGTGGGTAATTTATCCTTCATACGATTATTCTCATGGTATTGTTGACGCTCTTGAAAATATTACACACTCATATTGTACTGATGAATTTTTTATTAGAAGAGATCAATATTATTGGCCAGTTAATAAATTAATTGAATTAGGAGTTGATCTTAAACCAGCTATTGTTCATGAATATGGAAAACTATCAATTCAAAATAATATTTTGTCAAAAAGAAATATTAATAAACTAGTGAATGAAAATTTTGTTTCGGGATATTCTGACCCTAGATTATTAACTATTAAAGGTCTTAGAAGAAGAGGATTTACACCAAGCATGATTAAATCTATTGTTGAAACATCATCAATGGAACGTCACGAAACTGTTGTTAATACCGAATTTATTGACCATGTACTTAGAACAGAATTAGCAAATACAGCAACAAGAATATTTGGTATTATCGATCCATTAGAAGTTACTGTTTTAGAATCAGAAACTTTTACCCAAACTTCTCCACATCCAGATTTTAATAAACCTGATTCTCATTCACATTCAATTAACATTTCATCAAAAATATATATTGAAAAGGAAGATTTTAGACCTGTACATGATAAAAATTATTATCGATACACACCAGAAAATATTGTAAGACTAAGATATAATGATTTTACAAAGTTAGTTGAATATTCTGAGAATAAGCTTATTATAAAAAAAGTAGAACCAGAAAATCCTAAAAAAATTAAAGGTTGTATTCATTGGATTTCAGATGTTGATGCAGTACCAGTATTTTATGAATTATTTTCAGATTTAGCACCAAATGGTGAATTTGATCCGTCTAGTAAAAAAATTCATTGGGGCTACATACAAAAATATGCTCTGGAACCTTCTAATATTAATAAAATATTTCAATTAGAACGAGTTGGCTATTTTAAGTTTGATAGATATGAAAATTATATTCCAGTATTTATCAGGATTGTTGGATTATACGATAAAAATAAGATATAAATTATAAACATAATAAAATAACTGCGAGTTAGATAATAAACAAAACTAAAAATATTTACAGTTTAGCTATCATCGGATTGTTTAGAGTTACTAATTTGTTCAAGTAGATTATCATTTGACCAACCCATTAATTTAATAGTTTTTAATTTTAATTTAGTCAAAAAAAATTAAAAACCAAAGAAAAATACTTTTAACATTGTATCAATTTGTTGATAACTTAGGTTATATTTTTTCTTAGTTGTTTGGTTTTTCATATGTATTACTAGGGTTTTATATGGGTCAAATGAGTAGGTTTCATTTATTGCATCATTTAATTCAAACAAACTTGCTAAAAATTTATCAGTTATTTTTTCCAACTTTCTTTTCTTAAGTTCCTCTGAATTAAAATCTCCATATTTTTGTTCAAATAATTTTTTAAGAACTTGATTATAAAATAGAATTTCATCCAAATAATTATTCATTGTTAATGTTATGTTATTTGGTAATTCAAAACCATATTCTTTAATTAAATTGATTTCATCAAGTAAAATCGCTTTGCTATTATTAATCGGATCCATTAATTAATAATAGTTATAGGATAAGATTTTAAAGTTTCATTTTTTTAACTTTTTGTGAATTATACCATTTTGTGAATTATACCATTTTGTGAATTTTTATTTTTTAAATAATAAATTCATTATAAAGAGATTTTAACATATAAACAATAATTATAAATGACAGATAATTTAAATGACTTTTTACCATGGGTAGAAAAATATCGACCAAAAACAATAGATGAAATTATAAGTCACGATCAAAATATAGAGACAATCAAAAAATTATTAATTGGTGGATCATTACCACATTTATTATTTCACGGATCATCTGGTACTGGTAAAACATCAACAATTATGGCTTTATCAAAAGAAATTTATGGAAATAATGTGAGATTAATGGTTATGAAATTGGATGCATCTGATGATAGAGGAATTAATTCAGTTAGAGAAGATATTAAAGGTTTTGCTGAAAAATCAAATATGTTTCAAAAAGGTGTTAGACTAATTATTTTAGATGAAGCAGATTCAATGACTTTTGATGCACAATTTGCTTTAAGAAGAATTATAGAAAAATATTCAGCAACTATTAGATTTTGTTTAATATGTAACTATGAAAATAAAATTATTCCAGCAATTAGATCCAGATGTGCTAATTTTAGATTTAGTAATATTGATATTAAACACATTAGTTTAAAATTAAATCAAATTGCAAAATCAGAAAATTTAAAGTTTGAACCAAAAGTAATTGAAACAATAAGTATACTCGCTAAGGGAGATTTAAGAAAAGCAATTAATTTACTCCAATCAATTTCAATGCAATCTGATTTTATAACAGTGGATTTGTGTTATGAAACCGCTGGAATACCATCAAATGCTGAAATTAAAAAAATAATTGGGGTTTTAATGAATAAAAAAAGCGACTTTAATGATTCATATTTGGTTATAAGTAACTTAATTAAAAAACAGGGTTATTCTTTGTCAATTGTGTTAAAGGAATTAGTAATTGAAATTTTAAATGATCCAAGTATTTTGATTAAAATACCACAAGTATTATCAGATTTATCAGATTTAGAAAATATGGTTACTAAATCAACTTTTGGTGATATTTATATAACTAGTTTGGTTGGTATATTTAAGAAGAAAAACAGCATAAAACCATAAATCCATAAAACAATAAAAAAATTGAAAAATTAAATCATATTAATGCTATTTAATCAATTCCTATAATGTCGCACTTTTCTACTACCTCGAATAAGAATACCAATACCGGCCTTGCTAGTGCTTTTGCACAAATGGCTTTGGCTAGCGCCCAATCAAATCTGGCAGATGGTGTTACCTGGAATGGTGATGTCAACTTTGCTTTGATGGGTAGCGACTTTAAGGCTAAGTTTTTGGAGTTGGACCAGAAGATGGTAACACCCCAAGACAGTCTTAAGAAGGCAGAACTTGACGCAGCAACAGTTGCACTCCTTGACTCCTATGTGAATCAATTTATCGTGTCCACCAAGACAATGAATGATATTGATCGCTCAAAGACTTGGGGTCTCATGTTCCGTTACCTTTTCTATGTGCGCTCTGTGCGTGCTGCTGGAAAGAAGTCTCGTCTCCTTTTCTACTACCTTTTCTCCCGTCTTTACTCTCAGTTCCCTCGAACTTGTTGTGCTATGCTCAGCCTAGTACCAGAGTTTGGATACTTTGGTGATCTTGATGTCATCATTTCTGACATGGGACACTATCCTGATGTTAAGGATGCTGCTCTAGAGGTTTACAAGAACCATCTTGATGCAGACTGCAAACTTCTTTGGGGCAAGTCTCTTGTTGAACTTCGTGACCCCGAGATGGCAAAGAAGGTTGTAGAGACAAACACTCAACTCAAGACACTCAGTGTGGACGACGTTCGTGCCTTTGTTGGTGCGCGTCGTTTTTCTCTGGCAGCCAAGTGGTTTCCTCGTGAAGGCAAGTCTGGATCAGATTTCCGAAAGGACTTTTTGATCAAGGTGTTCTATCCTTTCGGAGGCATCAAGGAACTCGAGCGCATTAGTCCAGATGAAGCTAAGACTCGTCTCGGCTATCTTCAGATGCTTTTGCGCCGAGTGCTTTCCACTCTCAACCAATGCCTGCTTGTTGGTGAGAACATGATGTGTGAAACCAATGAAGACTCTCGTACCTGGGGTGACATTCCAGTTGCTGTTGCACCAGCCAAGTTCGTGACCAAGTACCGCAAGGCACTTGCTAACGAGAAACTTAAGGAATCAGTTCCTGAGTACATGGTTGAAACTGGAAACCGTTTCCCTCACAACGATGACCGTGTTGTCGCACGTCAGAACCTTCTCAAGGCTCTGATTGATGGCAAGCTGAAGGGTGCAGCTCAAGACATTGACCGTCTTTCCAAGATTGTCTTTAGTCACCTCACTAACGGTTCATATGGTCATGGAAATCGCAAGACCATTTCTTCCAAACTGAGTGCAACCGAGCGCCAAGTTATTGCGACTCAGTGGTCTGACCTTGTCACCAAGGTGAAGAAGGAAATCATTGAGGCCATTGAGGCTTCCAAGCAAGAGGCCGAAGAGTCTGGTTCTCCATTCCTTGATCCTCGCAATGTGATTCCTGTTGTTGATACTTCTGGCTCAATGGAGTCAGCTCGTGTTCAGGATTCTGCAGTTGGTCTTGGAATTCTTGCCACCAGCTTGAGTTCAATGCCAGGATGCCTCATTAGCTTTTCCGAGAAGCCTGAGGTTTTCCATCTTGACATGAGTGGCAAGTCTGATGTCTTTGACCATTTCTTGGCCATCATGAATGGTCCCACTGGTCTCAGCACCAACGTTGATGCAACTTACCGTCTTCTCCTTCAAATGATGGTGAACTCTGGATGCAAGGCAACTGACTTTGCTCTTCTGTTCCTATCTGATGGACAGTTCGACGCACAGTGCTACTGCGAGCCCAGTGCCAGTGACACTAGTTCTAGGTACTTGTACTCGCGTACTTCAAGTGCTGCCAACTTTCAAAAGACGTTCATTGCTCGTCTCGAAAAGGCATTTGCTGACAAGGGCTACAACCTTCCTCGTACCATCTTCTGGAACCTCAATGCTCATGCTCCTGGCTTCTCTGCTACTGCTGACATGAAGGGTCTCCAAATGGTGAGTGGTTACTCACAAACCCTGATGATCCAGGTGTTCACTGGTGACTACAAGTACGAGGTGCAAGCGGATGGGTCTTTCAAGGTCAGTGTGGATCCATGGGAGACCTTCCTCAAGGCTCTTCTCAACCCTGCCTATGACCAAGTTGTGCAGGTGGCTGCAATGGTTGGAGAAGGTTGCATGGTGCACATTCAAAAGGGCGATGAATAAGGGTAGTTGAACAAACAACCCAATCTAACCCAATTCATTTATAACCTTATTTTAAATTAGGTAAAATTAATTTTTTTAATTTAATAATAATTTAAAAAAACAAATAGTTATTTCATTTATTTTTTATTTGGCTTCTTTTTTTTAATGAGTTTATTCATTTCTTCAGTTGGTGGAGACTCAGGGTCTGCATCTTTTTTAGATTGTTTCTTTGTTTTAGGTTTAGCTTGTTTGGTAGGTTCGGATTGTTTAGTAGGTTCAGGTTGTTTGTTAGATTCATCTTGTTTTTGAATTGGTTGAATAGGTTCGGTTGATTGTGCTTTTTTTGTATATTTACGTTTAATATTAGTTTTGGTTTTAGTTTCTACATCAGTTGGTATTTCAGATTTGATTCCGCTATTTTTGTTTTGTTCATTGGATTGGTTAGGTTGATTGGTTTGATTGGATTGATTTGTTTCATTATCTGATTCGTCTTCTGTATCTTCACCAAATTGTATTTTACT
>JACCDH011586282.1_pt1 | contig 11133 bp, 6 predicted proteins | sample 7442481 | NCBI WGS metagenome assembly JACCDH01 (sample SAMN15323433, study PRJNA562643) | freshwater metagenome | isolation source: river surface water | place: USA:Blue River Watershed | collected 2017-08-15 | reverse complement strand
GGTCGACCCGGTGACCGGCATGGCCAGCGCGCCTCGCAGCACCAGGAGCAGGGCCAGTGCCGTGGCCACCCAGACCACCAGGCCCATGGACCAGACCTTGGCGAGCATGATCTCAGCCGGCTTGAGGGGCAGCACCAGCAGGTGTTCGATGGTGCCGTGTTCGCGTTCGCGGATCAGCGCCGCACCGGTCAGGATGATCGACAGCATCGTGACGTTGTTGATCAGTTCCATGACGCCCATGAACCAGCGCTCGTCCTGCGTGGGGTTGAAGCGCATGCGCAGTGCCAGGTCGATGCTGGACGTCTGGGTCTGGCGCTCGCGTTGAACGAACTCGGCCACTTCGGCCAGCGTGATGGCCTGGATGTAGTTGGCGCCAATGAAGGCCTGGCTCATTTGCGTGGCATCCACATTGAGCTGGATGGCCGGGCTCTTGCCCGCCAGCACATCGCGTTGGAAGTTGGGCGGGATGTCCATGGCAAAGGTGAAGCGTCCTGCATCCATGCCCGGGTCCATGTCTTGCAGCCCGATGGTCTGGGGCGGCATGAAGGTGGGCGGGTAAAAGGCACTGACGATCCGGCCGGACATGGGGGACTGGTCCTCGTCGACCACGGCGATGGGGGCTCGGTGCAGCCGGTCGGGTGCGCTCTCGGCTGCGGTGTAGAGGGCGCCCGAGAAGGCCCAGATCACAAAGAGCAAAAGCAGCCGGTCACGCCAGAGGCTGCGCAACTCCTTGATGCCCAGGTGGCCGATGTTGGAGAGGGTGCGACGCATGGCGCTCATGGGTCCTGTTTCCTCAGCATGGCGACGCAGAGTGTGGTCAGGACCGGGATGGCCACGGCCAGTGGCACAAAGCTGGGCCACAGGTCGGCAAAATCAAGGGCCTTGGCATAGACACCTCGGCTGATGGTCAGGAAAGGGCCGGTCGGGTAGATCTGTCCGATCAAGGCACCCACCCCCTCCAGGGTGGACACCGGGGTGAGGATCCCAGAGAACTGGATGGCCGGCAGCATGGTGGCCAGGGCGGTGCCAAAGATGGCCGCGATCTGGCTGCGTGTGAACGTGGACATCAGCAATCCCAGGCCGGTCGAGGCGGTCACGTAGAGCAGGGCGCCCACGCTCAGGGCCCAGAAGCTGCCTTTGAGGGGCACGTCAAACACCCAGATGGCCATGGCCGTCATCAACAGGAAGTTGATCATGCCGGTGGCGATGTAGGGCAACTGTTTGCCCAGCAGGAACTCCAGCTTGGTGACCGGGGTGACGTAGAGGTTGATGATGGAGCCCAGCTCTTTTTCGCGCACCACGCCCAGCGCGGTCAGCATGGCAGGAATGAAGATCAGCAGGATCGGGATGACGGCCGGCACCATGGCGTTCAGGCTCTTGACCTCCGGGTTGTAGCGGTAGCGGATCTCGACGGAGGCCAGTGAAGGGATCTGGCCCAGGGCTTTGGCCTGCCGTTCGAGCAGGTAGCCTGCGTGCAGACCTTGCACGTAGCCGGCGACGGTCTCGGCGCGCTGGGGCATGGCCCCATCGATCCAGGCGCCGATCTCGGTGGGACGCCCTCTGAGCAGGTGTTCGCCAAAGCCGGCAGGGATCTCCAGGGCGACGCTGAGCTCGCCGGTGCGCATGCGGCGGTCCAGGTCCGCCTCATCCTGCAGGGGCGCCTGCTCCAGGAAATAGGGCGAGCCGGAGAGGTTCTGTGTGTAGTCCCGGCTGGCGGTGGTCTGGTCGCGGTCCAGCACGGCATAGCGCAGGTCCTGCACGTCCATGCTGATGCCGTAGCCAATGATGATCATCAGCAACAGGGTGCCCACCAGAGACATGGTCAGGCGGATCGGGTCGTGCAGCAGTTCCAGGGATTCGCGCCGGGCGTAGCTCAGCAGCCGGCCCAGGCTGAAGTGGCTGTATCGGTTGGCGCGCTGGCGCCCGGTGGTGGGAGCCAGTGGCTCAGCCGCTTGAGGGGACCCAGGCATGGTCGGGTCGGAGGCTGAAAGAGGACTCGCTTGCGCCGCCTGCAGGTGCGCAATGAATGCGTCTTCCAGCGTGGCATGCCCGCCCTGAGCGACCAGGGCCGCGGGCGTGTCGCTGGCCAGCACCCGGCCGGCATGCATGAGCGAGATGCGGTCGCACCGTTGCGCCTCGTTCATGAAGTGGGTGGAGATGAACAAGGTCACGCCATCCTGGCGAGACAGCCGGATCATCAGGGCCCAGAACTGATCGCGCGCGATCGGGTCGACGCCCGATGTGGGTTCGTCCAGGATCAGCAGTTCGGGCCGATGCACCACCGCCACCGCCAGCGACAGGCGCTGCCTCAGACCCAGGGGGAGCTGGTCGGGGCGGTCATCGGCCACCTGCGTCAACTCGAACTGAGTCAGCAGATCCTGGATCCGTGATTCGATGGTGTCGGCAGCCACATGAAACAACCGGGCATGCAGGTCCAGGTTCTGGCGCACGGTCAGCTCGCTGTAGAGCGAGAAGCCTTGCGACATGTAGCCCACCCGCTGGCGGACCGCCAGGTCACGCGCATCGACGGGGCGGCCAAACAGTGTGGCCTGCCCCTCGGTGGCGGGCAGCAGACCCGTCAGCATCTTCATGGTGGTCGTCTTGCCGCAACCGTTGGAGCCCAGAAATCCGAAGATCTCGCCCCGGCGGATGCGAAAGCTCACCCGATCCACGGCCGTGAAGTCGCCGAACCGGCAGGTCAGCTCCCGCGCTTCGATGGCGATGTCGTCCTCATGCGTGACCAGCGGTGGCAGCGTCGGGGTCTGGTGCCCGTCGCGCCTGGCCTGGGGCAGCAGGGCGATGAAGGCCGCTTCCAGCGCGCTGCAACCGGTCTGCTGTCGCAACTGAGCCGCACTGCCACTGGCCAGGATGCGTCCGGCGTCCATGGCGATCAGGTGCTCAAAACGCTCCGCCTCTTCCATGTAGGCCGTGGCCACGATCAGGCTCATCCCTGGGCGCCTTTGGCGGATGCGCTCGATCAGCTCCCAGAACTGGCGCCGCGACAGCGGGTCCACGCCGGTGGTGGGCTCGTCCAGGATCAGCAGGTCGGGGTCATGGATGAGGGCGCAGCACAGCCCCAGCTTTTGCTTCATGCCGCCAGAGAGCTTGCCGGCCGGTCGTTGCGCGAACGGTGCCAGTCCGGTGCTCTCCAGCAGGGACTGGATGCGGGCGTGTCGCTCGCTGGCGTCCTGGTCGAACAGCCGGGCAAAAAAATCGACGTTGTCCCACACCGACAAGGTGGCATAGAGGTTCTTGCCCAGGCCCTGAGGCATGTAGGCAATGCGGGGGCAACGCACCCGGCGGTCGGACGCTCGACGCATGTCGCCGCCCATGACCTCGACCTGACCTTGCTGGATTTTTCTGGCGCCCGCGATCAGGGCCAGCAGGGTGGACTTGCCCACCCCATCGGGGCCGATCAAGGCGACGGCACGACCGGCGGGGATGGTGAGGTCCAGCGGGTGCAGTGCCGTGACGGCCTTGTAGCGGTGTATCAGTCCAGTGATCCGGACCACCGGTGCCGGCTCGTTGGGGGGCAGCGAGGCGATCACGGTGGGGTCATGGGGCGGCAGAGGCCGCCGGTTCAACGGGCAGGGCGATGGTCAGCTTCTCGGGCCAGGCTTGCTGCGCATCCACGCGCACATAGGCCATGCCGGGCATGCCGGTCTTGACCTGAGACTGATACCGTTTGAGCAAGTCGGCATCGATCTGCGCCTTGACCTTGAAGACCATTTTCTGGCGCTCTGACTGGGTCTCGACCGTCTTGGGGGTGAACTGCGCATTGCTGGCCACAAACGTCACCTTGGCGGGAATGACGTATTGGGGCGCAGCATCCAGGACCAGGCGAGCTTCGCTGCCAATGGCCAGTCGGCCCGCGGCGATCTCGGGCAGGAAAAAACTCATGCTGACATCACTCAGGTCGATCAGGGACATCACCCGTCCGCCGGGGCTCAGGACCTCACCGGCGCGGGCCGACAGCAGTTGCACACGGCCTGGGCGGGGCGCCTTGAGCTGGGCATCGTTGAGGTCGGTCTGGATGCGGGCCTGGACGGCCAGGGCGGTCTCGATGGCCGACTGCGCCTCGACCACCTGGGCCTGGGCCGCAATGACCGACGCTCGGGCCTCGGCCACCTGTGATTGGGCCGCCTCCAGCGCCGCCTTGGCACTCTGGGTCTGAACCTGAACCTGGTCCAGCTTCTGGGGCGCCAGGAAGCCCTTGCCCACCAGTTCACGCGTGCGCTGGGCCTCTTTGGCCGTGAAGGCCTGTTCGGCCAGGCGCTGCGAGACCTGGGACTGAGCGGTCAGGACCGACTGCTCCCGTTGTTTGAGCACGGCAGCGGCCGTCTCACTGGCATGGCGTGCCTGTGTGACCTGGGCTTGCGCACGGGCCACATCGGCCTGCAGCGATTCGGTGTCCATGATGGCCACGACCTGACCGGCCTGCACCCAGGCGCCTTCCTGGACCAGCACTTCCTTGACGCGTCCGCCCGAGCGGGTGGCGATGTCGATGTCGGTGGCTTCGAGCCGGCCGTTGCCGCTGGCGATGCCGTCGGGCAGGCCTTGAGGCTTGAGCCGGTTCCAGGCGATCACGCCACCCACGGCGGCGGCCAACACCGCCAGTGTCAGCGCCACACGGAGACCGCGGGCGCGCCAAATCGAAGGAGAAGTGCTCATGGGCTCACGTCATCGAAACCGGTCATGAAGCGTTGTATCACGCGATGCCATTTTCCCTCATGAGACAACACAAAGCGTGACGCGGTGGCCAGGGAACCATTGCGCGGTCACCCTACACTGAACATCATTCCCATGACCTGGTCCTCCATGCCTGAACCCAAGCACCTGACTCTCCCGTCTGCTCGCACGTGCCTGCAGGCGGCATGCCTGGCCTTGTGCCTGACCTTGTGGTCCAGCCCGCCGGCCATCGCGGCATCGCCCCGTGCGGCGGCTGCGCCGGCGCCGGCCCAGGCCTCTGCTCTGACAGCCGTCTCCTCCGTGGAGGGCATCACCGAATACCGCCTGGCCAATGGGCTTCAGATCCTGTTGATCCCCGATGACTCCAAGCCGACCACCACCGTCAACGTGACCTACCGGGTGGGCTCGCGCCATGAAAATTACGGCGAGACCGGCATGGCCCACTTGCTGGAGCATTTGTTGTTCAAGGGCACGCCGCGTCATCCCAATGTCTGGGCTGACTTCAACCAGCGCGGCTTGCGAGCCAATGGCTCGACCTGGTACGACCGAACGAACTACTTCGCCAGCTTCGCCGCCAACGATGACAACCTGCGCTGGTACCTGCAGTGGCAGGCCGATGCCATGGTCAACAGCTTCATCGCGCGCAAGGACCTGGACACCGAGATGACGGTGGTGCGCAACGAGATGGAAATGGGCGAGAACGAGCCCGGTCGCATCCTGCTGGAAAAGACCCTGGCCACCATGTACCAGTGGCACAACTACGGCAAGACCACCATTGGTGCCCGCACCGATGTGGAGGGTGTCGACATTGCCCGCCTCAAGGCCTTTTATCAGCAGCACTACCGGCCAGACAACGCCACCTTGATCGTCTCGGGCAAGTTCAACGCCCCGCAAGTGTTGGCCTGGGCGAAACAGTACTTCGGGCCGATCAAGCGCCCTGGTGCCCCTCCGGTGCCGCAGTACACGCTGGACCCGGTGCAGGATGGCGAGCGCACCGTGACCCTGCGTCGGGTGGGGGGCGTGCCCCTGCTGTACGCCGGTTACCACGTCATGCCTGGCGCCCATGCCGACTATGCGGCGGTGGAAATGCTGGGCCTGATCCTGGCTGACACCCCGTCGGGCCGCCTGCACAAGGCCCTGACCGAGCAGCAACTGGCGGCGGCCGTCTTCAGCTTTTCCGAGGGGCTGGCCGATCCGGGCTTTCTGATGCTGGGCGCACAACTGGGCGCCAGCCAGGACCCGGACAAGGCCGCGCAGGCCCTGGTGGCCGTCACCGAGTCCATCGCTCGCGAGCCCATCACCGAGGCAGAGCTGGCCCGTGCCAAGGCCAAGTGGCTCAAGGGCTGGGACCAGGGCTTTGCCGATCCGCAACACGTGGGCGTGGCCTTGTCCGAGGCCGTGGCCCAGGGGGACTGGCGCCTGTTCTTCCTGACCCGTGACCGGGTCAAGGCCTTGAGCGTGGCCGATGTACAGCGGGTGGCGCAGCAAGTGCTGGTGTCGTCCAACCGCACCCTGGGGCAGTACGTGCCCACGGCCGCACCGCAGCGTGCGCCCATGCCGGCGCGTGTGGACGTGGCCCAGATGCTCAAGGGCTTCAAGGGCTTCAAGGGTGAGCGGGCGGCGGCCGAAGCCGAATCTTTTGTGGCCAGCCCGGCCAACATCGATGCACGGACCCAGCGCTCCGTGATCGAGCCTGGGGTCAAACTGGCGTTGTTGCCCAAGGCCACCCGTGGGCAGGCCGTCAAGGCCACCTTGAGTCTGCGCTTTGGCGATGCCGAGTCTCTCAAGGGCTGGGGTGAGGTGCCATCGGCGTTGGGTGCCTTGCTGGACAAGGGCGCGGCTGGCATGACTCGCCAGCAGATCCAGGACCGGCTCGATGCCTTGCAGTCTGACCTGTCGATTGCCGCTGAGGCTGGGCATTTGCAGGTGGCCATTGAATCGCGCCGGGATCAATTGCCCAAGGTGCTGACCCTGCTGGGCCAGATCCTGCGCGAGCCCAGCCTGCCACCCGAGGTGCTGGAAGAAATCCGACGCCAGGCACTGTCCAGTCTGGAGGAGCAGCGCAAAGAGCCTGATGCGGTGCTGGGCGACGCCATGGCTCGACACGGCAATCCCTATCCTCGCGGCGATGTGCGCCATGCCCGAACCTTTGACGAGGTCGAGCAGGACTGGCGCGCCGTCACGGTGACGCAGGTCAAGGCGTTTCACCAGAAATTCCTGGGCGCCTCACACGCCGAGTTCTCGGCCGTGGGGGATTTTGACGCGGTGCAGGTCAAGCGGGCCTTGAGCGAGGCTCTGGCCGGTTGGCGCAGCCCGGCACCCTACCAGCGGGTGGACGATCCGCTGGTGCCCACATCGCCCGCTCGCCTGGTTCTGGTGACGCCGGACAAGCAGAACGCCGTGATGTCGGCCACGCTGGCTTTGCCGCTCAACGACCGTCACCCCGATTACGCCGCATTCATGCTGGCCAATCATTTGCTGGGTGCGGGCGGAGATTCTCGTCTGTGGAATCGAATCCGGGAAAAAGAGGGCCTGTCGTACAGCGTGTACAGCACCGTTCAATGGAATCCGGTGGATGTTCATTCAACCTGGATGGCGCAGGCCATCTTTGCGCCACAAAACCGAGACAAGGTCGAGAAGGCATTCAAGGAAGAACTGGCACGTGCTTTGAGTGAGGGCTTCACGCAGGCGGAATTGGACGCTGGCCGAAAAGGCCTGTTGAACTTCCGGCAACTCTCGCGGGCGCAGGATGGGCGCGTGGCGGCTGGCTGGGTCAGCAACCTGTACCTGAATCGAACCTTTGCAGATTCTGCCCGGGTGGATGCACAACTGCAGTCACTCACGCTGGCGGAGGTCAATCAGGCGCTCAAGCGGTATCTCAAGCCCGAGCAGTTGGTGCTGGGGGTGGCGGGTGATTTCAAGACGCCCTGATTCTGAGCGTGTTGTGGGCACGTGAAGTGCCCACAAAAAAGCCGCAGGGTTGGCCTGCGGCTTTTTCTTGAGGGGCGCGGCGCCCCATCAAGGGTGAAACTCAGATGGTGAAGTCTTCGAGTTTCTTGCCCGATGCCACAGCGGCTTGAACCCACTTGGGTTGCAGGCCACGGCCGGTCCAGGTCTCGCCGGTGGCCTTGTTCTTGTACTTGGGAGCCACTTTGCGGCCAGCGCTGGCCGAGGGGGCCTTGCCAGCCTTGCCACCCAGGTCAGCGACGGTCAGACCGTGCTCGGACATCAGGGTCTTGATCTGCGAGATCACGCCGGCGCGCTCGTGGCGGCGGGCTTCAGCCAGTGCCTTTTCCAGTTCGGCAGCTTGTTTTTCCAGGGCGGTTTTTTGGGCCAGCAGATCTTGGTAAGTGGTCATGTGTGATCCTCAATGTGTGGCAGGGGGTGCCGTTGCAGATAATGGCGCCCAGGTTTCGAAGGATAAACCCGGGCGTGCACTTGTCAATGACGGGATTCTATACCCATTGGAATTGAGCGTGCAATTACTGCAATTGAGTCACTGTGTCCTGAAACTCACTTGAAGCCAACCCGATCGAGCATTTGTTGCACTTTTCCGGTATTGGCCCCCACCACCGACAGGGGGATCAGCTCGTTCTTGAAATTACCCAGAGCATCCAGTGCAGGGTTATTGAGTTTCAGGCCGCTGACGACCGCGTATTCGTTGTTGCCATTGGCAAAGTAGGCTTGCGCATCATCACCTGCCAAGTACTCCAGGAATTTGACAGCGGCCTCACGGTTGGGGGCATGGCGGGCCACGGCGCCGCCTGCGATATTGACGTGTGTACCCCAGGTGGTCTGATTTGGAAACACCACGCCGACCCGTTCAACCACGGCTCGGTCTTCGGGTTTGCCAGAACGCATCATGCGTGCCACGTAATAAGTGTTGCTCAATGCAAGACCGCACTCGCCACTGGCCACCGCCTTGATCTGGTCGGTATCTCCCCCCTTGGGGTCGCGTGCCATGTTGCTCACCACACCCTTGAGCCAGGCTTCCGTGGCGACGGCGCCCATGTGCTCCATCAGCGCGCCAAACAGCGAGAGGTTGTAGGGGTGCGACCCGGAGCGGGTGCACACCTTGCCCTTGTTGCGAGGATCGGCCAGCAACTCGTAGGTGGCGGCATCTTCCTTGCGCACGTTGGCCTTGTTGTAGACGATCACGCGGGCACGGGTGGAAAAGCCGAACCACTGTGAGCCCTTGCCGTCGTCTTTGTCTCGCAGATGTTTGGGGATGCGTTGCTCCAGCACCGCTGACTTGACGGGCTGGAACAGGCCGTCCACGTCGGCGCGCCACAGCCGGGCCGCATCCACCAGCAGGATCACATCGGCGGGGCTGGCACTGCCTTCGCTTTTGAGGCGCGCCAGCAAACCCGCATCGTCGGCATCGACGCGATTGATGCGGATGCCGGTGGTGCGAGTGAAGTTGTCATACAGTGCCTGATCGGTCTGGTAATGGCGGGCCGAATACAGGTTCAGGACCTTGTCTTGCGCTTGCACCGCGCCGCAGAGCAGGGCGCCGCAGACCGAAGCCAGCAGCCCCCGATTCAAAACATTGAGGGAATCTTGAAGAGACCAACGCATCTCGCACTCCTGTATCGATGATGCGCCATCCTATCAGAATGGGAATTATTCTTATTCAATGTGCGGTTGCGCCGCTCAGCTTTTGGGGGCTTTGAGCGCCTCGGTCAGTGCACGGCCCAGTTCGATGACCGCCAGTGCGTAGTAGCTCGACTGGTTGTACCGAGTGATGGCGTAAAAATTGGCCGTACCAGCCACGTAAGTAGGCTCTGCCGTGGCGTTGTAGAGCAGCACCAGGGCCAGAGTGCCTGCCGTGTGCTGTTGGCCGGCTTCATCCAGGGTGGCACCCTGGTTCTGCAGGTCCTGGGCACTGAAAGTTGGCAGGATGTCGGGGGCCAGCAACTTTTGCCGGGCGGCTTCATCGGTGGGGGGCGTCACAGCGTAGTGTGTGGGCACGCCGGGCCGCCAGCCACTTTGCGCCAGATAGTGGGCCACGCTGCCAATGGCATCGGCCTCGCTGTTGCGCAGGTCGATGCGACCATCACCGTCAAAATCCACCGCGTGGCGTCGGATGGAGGAGGGCATGAACTGCGGCAGCCCGATGGCCCCGGCAAATGAGCCCAGCACCGACAGCGGGTCGGTGTTCTGCTCCGCGCATAGTCGCAGGAACTGACCGAGCTCGCTCTGGAAGAACGCGCTGCGATCACTGCGCCCTGTGGGAAAGTCCAGGCTGAGGGTGCCCAGGGCGTCCAGCACACGGAACTGTCCTGTGTAGCGACCATACAAGGTCTCCACGCCGATGATGCCGGCAATGATGTCTGCGGGCACTCCATAGATCGACTCGGCCCGTTTGAGATGGGCTTCGTTGGCACGCCAGAACTGCACGCCAGCCTTGATCCGGATGGGTTCGATGAAGCGTGCGCGATAGGCGGCCCAGTTTTTGGCGCCCGGGTTGCTGGCCGGCATGATCAGGCGAGCCACCTGCTCGCTGCTTTGGCCCTGAGCGATCACGGAGGTCACCCAGGCCTTGTCCAGTTGGAACTGGCTGGCCAACTGATCCGCCAGTGCGGGTAAGAGGGGGTGCAAGGCCAGGCTGCCCGGGCCGGGGGAGGCTGGCATGGGCAATGGTGGAGGCGACAGGGCCGGCAGGCCGGTGTTGGCGAGGAAGGCCGGCGGGGTACTGGCCGCCCCAGCGGCCGCAGGGGCGCTCACGGCCGGTGCGGAGGGTTCGACCATGGCGGGGGGAGCGATGGTGCCGCAGGCGCTCAAACAGGCCACCACGAGCGAGCCCATCAGATGGCTCAGGCGGAGATGCTTGGGGTAACGGGCACGGGCCGTGGCGGCTGGCGTTGATGATTTCAGGGGGGGCATGGAATCCATCGGGCGAGTGTGCATCAGCTTTGCGGCGTGGGAGGCCGATGGACCTTGCTCAGCGATTGCAATTGCCGGGCGATGGCTCGGGCCTGGCGAAGCTGATCTCGTTGGTGGCGAGGGTTGTTCATCGATTCCGGTGGTGGCCCGTATTGCAGATGGTCCAGTTGCCGCAACAGTTGTAGCAGTGCCTGCTTTTGAGGGGCGTCGAGCAAGTTTGCCGGAGTGTTCTGGACAGTTTGCACCCAACTCGACGCGGCGGCGGGTGACGGCCCTCGGGGGGCGGCCAGTCCCATGTCGATCAAGGTTTGGTGAACACGTTGCTGGATCTGCGGCCAGGGTCGGCCAGGGCGCCACCAACGACGAAGTCCCAGCCATACGGGCGAGACCAGGGCCAGCACCCCCAGGCAGACCGCCAGCAGTTGGCCCAGGTCACCCCAGTTGGGAGAGGGCCAGCCCATCTTTCGCATCAGGTTCAACTGCTGCCCTTGAGAGTACTGGAGCACCCAGACGTTCCAGCGGTGGTCCACGGCTTCCCAGGTGGCGCGTAGCCGGCGC
>JACCDH010573466.1_pt1 | contig 11134 bp, 8 predicted proteins | sample 7442481 | NCBI WGS metagenome assembly JACCDH01 (sample SAMN15323433, study PRJNA562643) | freshwater metagenome | isolation source: river surface water | place: USA:Blue River Watershed | collected 2017-08-15 | reverse complement strand
GGTCATCTGCCAGCGATTGCTGCGTCGACGTTTGTATAGCGTAACTTCACCATCACGAATGTGGATTAATTTACCTGTGGCGAGATTTTCTAGTTTTTTAAGGTAAGGACTTAGTCTGGGTTCTTCAGAATTTTCAGGATTTAGAAAAGTAAGTATTTGTGCGTTCACGGCTTTTACTTCGTGAAAAACACAGCTTACTTTCTAAATTTAGTTTTGGACAACCGAAAAATTTGTCGTTTTAAACGACAATCATAATAAGGACAATCGGAATGAAGAAAGATCATTATTTCAGCATCACGAAAAGGAATAAGACTTGGCGGAAGGTAATTTAAATTTTGTAATTCGGATTGAGAGTCGTGAGGCGATGAGATTAGATTGTAGGTTTTTAGTTGTTTTGTAAACTTAATCACCAACTTGCTGTAAAAGTTTTGAACTCATACAGCAAGTTTATTTTCAAGACGTAGGATTGAGCAAAATCAATTAATACTTAAGCGTACTTTAGTAAAACATCCTGAGCTCTAGCCATATCCGTAACAACTTCAAACTCCCACTTACCGAATGATTTTTTACTATTAATAGCGGCAATTAATTTTCTAGTAGCAGACCATTTAGCCTCTTCTTGTTCTGTTACTTGTCCCTTAACTTCTAATATCAAAGTTTTTCCATTGGTCAATCTAATTAAATAATCAGGGATGTATTTCCGCTTAGAGCCATTCCACATGTAATAAATGAAAAATCCAAGATGATCATTTTTAGCATAGGCATCAATATGATCCTTCATGGCATGACTTTCCATAACGTTTGCCACATGAGCTTCCCAGCCCGCATCCACAACAACGCTATTGATTTGTGACTTCGTAGTTGGCTGGCATGGTTTGGTTGTATACCAAGTCCTCATACTTGCTGTTGAGCCGATTGGGTTTTCTTCGTCATAAATTAGCTCTAAACTTTCTTCGTTTTGCTCATCAACATAACGCATCAAGTGTTCAACAATTAAATCGATACTTAGCGCAATAAGAATTCGCTTTTTGAGCGGCTCTTGATGAAACATAGAAGGAATATCCAATTTATCGGTTTCAATAAACCTCTCAATAATCTTAATAAGTTGGAATGCCAAATACTCTTTGCTGCCCTTAAAACCACTATTTGCTTGCATAAAAGCTTTTTGAGCGGCTTTAAAAATTAGCCTCTGCAATCTAAATTCCTCAGGCAGTTTTTCTAAGTCAATTTGGCTAATCATGTCCCAATTAGTTGCGCCACCAATTGCGGGAGCTAACTCAACTGATAAAGGGATTCTAGAGGGATCTAGCTTAAGTGCTGGCGTATTTGAAAAATCAACAGAAAGATTTGGCTTTAGAACAGAATCTACACGCAAGACATTGGGCCACCTAATCTCCAAACCACTACGTTCCACTAGAGAGGCAATCTGCGTAGAAGGCTTTGGAGGCGGAGGTGGCGTACCTCCTTCTTCTCCATCTTGGAAAATTGATAGAGGGACACCAAAAATATTCACATATTCTGGCGTAAATAGCTGACGATCTTTGCCATCTGGGCCAACAACCGTTTCAGTATCGTAACCTACACGACGCAATCCACGACCAATAACCTGTTCGCATAACAATTGGCTGGTAAATGCTCGCAATCCCATGATGTGCGTAACATTTTTAGCATCCCAACCTTCAGATAGCATTGCAACAGAGATTACATTTTGTAAAGCTGAACCAGCTTTATATGGTTTACCAACAGTATCAACTATAGCCCTAAGTCTTTGCTCTTTCTTTTCATCTAACAAAGCGATTTTTTTATCTGCAGGCATTGGAGATGCCTCAATAATGCAATTTAATTTTGCTTCATAGTCTTTATCAACAGTAGCAGACTCACCCATTTCAGCTTTCTCCAAGACCTTACTGTCTACACGTAAAGTCTTTAGAGGCGCTTTTAATTCTGGCCAATGACAATCTCCATTATTAAAAAAATATTCAATTCTTGCGGCAGTTTCAGTCTTATTACAGACAGTCAACATTACTGGTGGAGAATTATGTCCTGCATCTAACCATGAGTTAGCGGCTTCACGCCAATCAGCACCAAGCAATGTGTATGCTTGCTGTACCAACAACGGTAACGGCTCATGTTCTTCGGCGCCACGTCGTGCGAAGTCGTCTTTAACTGAATCATCTCGATATAAATGGTAGAGCTTTGGTTTTAAGGTTGAAGTATCCGGAATAACACCATCACGAACAACAACTCGAGGAGTCTTAACTAAGCCAGCCTCAATTGCATCATTTAAACCAAAGTCACTCAAAATCCAATCAAATAAGCCTTGCTCAGTATTGGTCTTACCTGTTGGAGCAAATGGCGTTGCAGAAAGATCAAAGCATTTTTGAATGCGAATCTCTTTATTAATTCTATCCAACCCCTCAATCCAGCGAGTTGCCTCTTCTGGATCAAAGTTATCATCCTTCTTAACTTTAATATCTGCTGGAATTCGATAGGCATGATGAGCCTCATCATTAATAACAATAATATCTTTATAGTTGCTTATCTTGCCAAGAACTCTCTTACAAAAGGCTTTGTCACTTTCGGCGCCTTTTTTAACAACACTTTTTTCTGGTTGCTTTAAAGGCATTAATGTATGCCAGTTCTCAATTAGAATCTCAGCTTGATTCAGTTTTTGTCTTAATGCATCGCTTGGACAAAGACCAAATTCATCGTAGTAGTTGTTTTGGCCGCTAGGCAATAAAACTTGTAATCGCTCTTTAACTGTTAGGCCAGGAGCTACAATAAAAATGGCTTTAGAAAAGTCTTTATTGCGTTTTGGATAAGCGATTGCATTAAGAACTTGCCAAGTAATGATCATCGCCATTACCGTAGTTTTTCCGCTACCTGTAGCCATTTTGCTACACAATCTTCTCCATTCCCCTCCGTCATTAGGCAAATGGATGCCTTGTTTATAACTATCAGGAGATTCAGTCCACCAAATTAAAGTTTCAATTGCCTCAAGCTGGCAAAAGTAAAACGGCAACATTCTTGCCGTTTTATCATTCCAATGAGCTAGAAGATTGCGAGTAATGCTTGTGACGCCAGCATAGTCTTCTGCTCGCCATTGATCAACTCGCTCACGAATTCTATTGACCAACTCTAAAGGCTCGGTGCGATGCGTATTGTGCCTTGTGTCAAATATTTCATACCCTGCAGGACGACGATTTGATATTAAATCTAAGCCACCGCCACCACGCTTAGGCGTCCAATAATGGGTAGGACGCTCATAAGGTGAATTGATAATTAAAGAATTGCTCATTAATCAATCCTCAAGGTCGAGGATTTTTAATGACTCAATACCCCTGTCATCAACAATCTTAACTGCAACCTTTTTAAAGTCTCCGACGGCAAAAGGTAATGATGTAGTACCACCAAATTTAGAAAGGGCGGTCTCATCTAATTCTGCCTTTATCTCTTTCTTTAACTTGCCCCAACCATCTTTAGAGCCCGCCATTGGAAAAAATACTTGTCGAGGAAACAAGGATCGGCTGTCGTAGTCAGTATCCAACATCCAAGAGGCAATATTTCCTTTTCCGCCACTAATGAGCTCGCCTTTAACGGTATCAAAGTAGTCAAATCCGTGAACCTCAACCTGCCAATTTCCATCTTTTGTCTTTTTGAGTTGAACATCTGGTTGACCCATAAGCCAAAAAGATTGATTACTACTTCTTTGTTTTTTGAGATCATCTGTTAATAAATCAGCATTCATTTTTACTCGTAGGGCAACAATTCCTTTAGTGCTATCAATGTCTTTTGCCGCCTCAGGATCAAAATCAAAACCGCAAAATAAAATCATCTTTGGTCTTGGAAATAATTCACCAGCTTCACGCATAGCCATTTCTACCTGACGTTGTTCAAGCAACGAATACTCAGGGCCAAAACTTACAACAACGCGTTCACCAGTTTCAGATACTATGCCTGAAGCGTGTATATATTTCACGTCAGGTAATGTTTCTAAATCAGCAAGCATTAGCATTTGATTATTTTTGCCACGAATGCCGGTTTTAATTAATTCATCTTTCCAAACATGGTGCCTTTGAGATTCGCCTGATCTTGAAATAGACTGGTCGGCATCTATCATCTCAACTGATTCTTCTAGTGATTGAACCATGGGTGATGGAACGGCCTCAACTGTAAATGGTCCAGTGATTCGTAACTTATTTTTTTCAACTACAGGCTTGTTGAAAATATCCTCACGCTGAGAATTTGAGAGTATCTTGGCATTTGTATCTTCATAAAACTGATCTCGGAGTTGGACTAACTTTTTATGAGATCTTTTAGCTTCATTTGTCCAGTCTTCAAGAGGTAGTTCTGGAATGCTCCAAACACCGTAACTAGAATTAGTTAGTTTATTAAGGCCTTGAACCCCTTCATTTAACCCATCCCATCTCTCTGAAATTAAAATGTCTAAATCTTGATTGCCAGTAATTGACGATGGAGTTACATAAGGTAAAGAGGTATATATAAAATCTCCTTTTAGGCCTTCATGTGGATACTTCAAAGCAAAATAATCAAAAGATGCTGTCATTAACCTTGCTTTAGTCAAAGTTAAAGCAACTCGAGATGAATCACACGTAATCCATCTTCTTCCCAACCTTTCGCTTACTAATGCGGTAGTGCCTGATCCGCAGGTAGGATCAAGCGTTAAATCACCGGGTTTAGTTGTCATCAATAGGCAGCGCTCTAAGATGTCTTCATTTGTTTGAACAACATAAACAGGATTTTTTGCGCCTGCAAACCCATCCCATAAATTATTTAGAGGCTTAAGAGAAAAGTCGCTTAACAGTTTAAGGTACCGAATCGTATTGCCAAAAGGCCTTGCACGCCCAAGTCTCAATAACTTAATTAAAGAGTCTTGTTGCATACCCCACCACCGATTACCTGAGTCGTATTCAACACCCTCCCACATAACCTTATACTTAGACCCAGGGCCGGGCTTAGTAAGACTATCGGATCTTACTAGCGTGTAATCATCGGTTAGCTCCTTTGATCCAATTTCTGAAGCAGACTTAACAAAACCTTGCTTGTCGATAACCATATTAAAACCAGCATCTGTATTATCTTCACGGTCTTCATAGAGCTGTCGATAAAAAACCTTGCTACTATCTTTCGCATACCAAATTAGGTAGTCCAATCGAGTCGATAGACGACTCTTTGTCGCCAATCCACCTGCGGTTTTTGTGAATGAAATTAACCCTTGAAAATTCTTTGCATCAAATACTTCATCACAAATTTCACGAATATGGTGAAGGTTTTCATCTGAAATTTGGATAAAAATACTTCCAGTCTCATTTAATAACTGGTGAGCCAAATGAATGCGATCTCTTAGATAGGTAAGGTAAGAGTGAATTCCTAGTTCCCAAGTATCACGAAATGCTTTAAGCATTTCAGGCTCCTGAGTTAAATCCTCATCTTTGCCATCTTTAACTTCTCTTTTATCAATAAACGGTTGGAAGTTCGACCCATATTTAATCCCATAGGGCGGGTCAAAGAAAACCATTTGAACTTGGCCTGCCATCCCTTCTTTTTGAAGCAAGCTATTCATTACCAACAAACTGTCGCCAGCAATTAGTCTATTTGCCCATCCCCTGTCGTGTTTGTAAAAATCAATTGCATCTCTTAATGGAAGATTTTCAAATGGCGCACTAAATAATCCTAACTGTGCGTTTGGGGGTTGGCCCTTTGCTGATTTCTCCCTCTTCATGCCTTTTCTGACAGCCGAAAGGATGCTTGCCGGATCGATTCGCTCGTGAACATGGAGAGAGACAGTATCAACCTCATAAGAACTTTTCTCGGCCTTACCTGCCCAATTTAAATATGGGTCTTGCTGTCTTTTTAACTGCTCAAGCGCTTGTTGCATAACCGCTTGATCGCCAGAAGCTAACGCATCATCAATTAATTTTTCAATTTGGAATCTTTTGCTATCAAATTGAAGCGCTGGGTCAATATGAGGGTCGTAAGTGTAGGTGGTTTTTGGTTGATCCGGATCAGTATCTGGGCTAACCATTCCTACCTCAGGATTATTTTTACGACGATCAGCATGTCTGTAACTCAAAACCTCTGCTTGTGTGACTCTATTTTTTGTAACCATATTCAATTAAAAAATTAGTTTAGCTTCAATAGTGATTAATTATGTAAATGTTTTTTTACATTATCTTCTAATGATATTTGTAAAGGAATTTATATAAATTAAAAGCCTAATATTTTTGTCGTTTAAAACGACATTTTTAGCATATTGAAAGGTTTTAAGCTCACCCTGTGAGCCTCACGGCTCTTATTCTGTAAATGCACTAAAGGAGGATATATGCCAAAAAAACTAATTAATTTACTAGTTGCCTTTGCTATTGCCATAGGATTTTTCACCAGCCAAGCTGCCCTAGCCTGCACGACGCAGACTTTGATTGTGGGAGGCAAAATGACCGTCTGTACAGTCTGCGGTACGGTTGTATCTTGTATGTAAGGCTTACCATGAAAGATGCTATCAAGATTAGTGACTTATTCATTGTGTATGACAAGCCTGAAATGCAACCCACAGGCTTTTGGTATGAGGTTGGCTATGATTTAAGCCGGTATTTCCAACAATTTCTGGCTTGGCTTAAAAAGCAGAAAAGCTCAACGAATAGAAATGTTGTTCAACAATTAATTCGTTTTAAGACAACTGACTACCGCATTTATGACACACCTACCGTTTATCGCAAATGGAGATGAAATGAAAACTCTGTTATTCACACTGGCACTGATTAGCTTACCCGTACAGGCACAAATTACATTCTTTAATGATTCTTTGGGTATGCCGCTTGGGACGGCTAATCAAATTGGCAATACAACTTTTTATAGCAATTCGTTAGGATTACCTTTGGGAACCGCACAGACGGTTGGTAATACTACTTTTTATAGTGATAGCCTTGGATTGCCACTGGGAACTGCAACTACTCCACAACCAATACCCTCATACACACCGCGCTATAACCCACCGCCCTCGCCAACTTTTCCGACGACACCTTTATTTCCAACGAGTCCAAGAGGTTGGTAATGACTATTTGTAAATTTTTAAGGCTAGATTTAATTTAGTCCTAACTTTATCTCGAAGCTCACTTGGGCTTATAACTTCGACCTCATTACCCTGCCTCAAAATGTCTAAGATCAGTTCGCGATCATCGCTATAGGGTAAGGCCAGAACGTACGAGCCATCTTCGTCAAAGTTACCATTCTGGTTTGGATGCCATAGCTCCTTACTAACCCAGCGAGCCCTAAATGGGGTAAATCGTAGTTTTGCGATCTGGTGATTAGCCCCAGCGAATATTCCATAGCCAGATTCCAGTTCTGCGGCTAAATCTCGTTCTTCAATTGATACAGCAATCTTATCTAAAACATTAGCTCTCTCAATTGCATCCATACTGAAGGTGCGCACCCCATCTCTATCATGGCAAAACGCATCTAAATACCAGTTATCACGGTAATAAACCAATCGTTGTGGCGAAAGCTCACGCTCGCTTAGTTTGGCATCCTTCCTGCCATAATGTGTGATGAATAACCGCTTGCGTGAAAGTAAGGCGTGAGCTACGAGCTCAAAAAACTTGGTTGGGGTATTGCGTTTTGCCAATGTCGTTACTCGAATCCGTCTAGATACTTCACGTGCCGAGTAATCGCCACGTTCTAAAAGTTTTTCTATTCGCTCCCGAATCGGATTGATTTGGGAACCCACGATACCCACTGGATCAATATTTTTCAAAAGTTCAATCATGGAAAGGAGGGAGTGAATTTCAAATTCGTTTAACCATAATCCCGGCAAGGTCGTGAGAGTTTCATCTGCGCCGATATCGAGTCGATAACCATTTTGTTGAGCATCCCACAGAATTGGGGCTCCCAATCTATCTCGCAAGTATTCCAAGTCACGTCGAAAGGTGGCTCGTGAGATTTCGAGTTCTTCTAAGAACTGATTGGTATTGACCAATTTGCGATCAGTCAGCATTTTCTGAATTCGGTAAAAGCGTTCGGTTCGATCCATTCGCAGTCTCACAAAAACCACACTTTGAAATTAATTCTATTTTCTGTAACCAAAGGCTCATGAGGTGACACTGGCTCAATCCAACAATGAATTCTTCTTCAACCAACAAGGGGATTCATATGAAAAGACTGTGTTTACATACAGTAGTAGCAAGTGCATTAACCACGATTGCAATTGGAACTGCTCATGCTCAATCAACATCGTTTGAAGGATTTTTTGGACAAGTAGGCGTTGGCTTTGAGAGTATTAGTCCGAGCTTTTCAAACTCCGGAGTGAATGTGACTGGCTATGGATACTTCCCATACAACACATCAATCAACAGTAGCAATGGATTTACAGGAACACTAACTGCGGGTTACATGATCCCTTTATCAAAAGATTTTTTAGTGGGGATTGGCGCAGAGTATTCTCCGCTTGCAAGTCAATCATCGAATTACACCGTTGGTATTACAGGACTTGGCACCGCACAAGGTAGTTACAAGAAAGAAAACTCTTACAACATCTTTATTTCACCAGCCACACCAATTGGTAACGATGGTTTGCTGTATGGAAAGATTGGTTACACAGGCGCTTCGATTAAATCATCTCTTGGCGGTAGTTCAGGAAGTCAAAGCTATACCGGCTACTCGCTTGGTGCTGGCTATAAGCAGTTCATCAGCGGCGGATTCTATGGATTTGCCGAAGCCAATTACTTTAACTACGGCAATAAGACGAATACTTACAGTGGTACTGTCTTAGGTGCGGCATACACCGAGACATTAACGACCAGTGCTAATGCATACAACTTCCTTGTGGGCGTTGGATATAGATTTTGAAATTCGATCCCTGTAATGCAAATGCCACCGCTAGTCAGTGGCTTTTATTTAAAAATGTCGTTTTAAACGACAGAATCTGCCCATATGATGTGCAACTGTAGACTTAAAAATTAGCTAATTGAAGGCTTTTAAGGTTTTTGTTTGGTTGCAAAAGTACCTAATGCTGTATAAAATTACAGTATATGCAAAGGCCTCTACTTTACTAACTTTTCTACATTTTTGAGCCAAACACAAAAAGTAGAGGCTCTGAGCATATAAGTTGCGGTTTTTATTAACTTATATGAATGAAAGGTAGCTAGAAATGCCAAACAACCCAAAACAAACCAGCAAGTCAATTGCAAAAGTTGCCTCTAAGCTCCTGAAGGACAAAACTGTTCCCAAAAAGCAAAAAGGTCCAATCGCATCTGCTTTGGTCCAAGCGCCTCTTAAGAAAAAATAGTTTTTTCTAAGCAAACCCCAGATACTAGGGTTTGCACCGTGTGACACATCGCCCGCAAAGCTGCGAAGAATAAGGCTTTGCTGGAAAAAACCCTTATGTTATATGGAACCGGGCGGGGAGACTTAAGTAGTCGCTAAGTAGACTTGTTTAAGTCGTTTCAAACGACAAATATTTAAGTTTGGCCACAGTAAGCTTTTCTGGTAGAAAGAAGTACTGTTACTGAATCATTTGAAACTATGCCTACCGTTGATCAAATCCTTACCTTTTTTGGACATCCTATCTTTAATGTTATCGGTGGGATAAGTTTTTTAATTGCCTTTATAACGATTGTGTATAAAACGATTTGTTTTTTCTGGGGCATCACGCCCTTAGTGCTCCGACTTGGAATTGCGCTGTGGAAAAGAAAGGTGGCAATTTTCGCTAACGAAGAAAATTTTAATAGTCTTAAATCATTGCTAATTGACTCAGGTATTTTTAAAGAGGCCAATATTGATAGGGTCTTCTTGAATGATTTAGATAAGGCAAAGAGTGTCGATATCTACCTGGTAGATTGGAGTTCTTCAAAGGAGCATATACAAGAAATTTTTGAATGTAGGCCAAACAATCAAACGCCTGTAATCATATTTGCAGCTCCAAAGACGATTGATGATGAAACTATGAAAGTAGTGGCTAATAAATCTAATACAGTGATTGTTAATTTCAAAGGTCGCCTAATGAATGATTTATTAACTTCACTTGTAACTACCAGTTATGACAAGCCCTAACTTTTATCTTTACCAAATTCTTGATGCTTATAAGGGTCGAGATATTCAGACACACTCTGCTAGCTTGGCCTTTATCAAGGAAGACTTAAGGAAATGGGCCGGTACTTGCTTTATTGAAACTATCAAATCGGGTTCATATGCAAAAGGAACGGCGATCTCCAATTCGTCCGATATTGATTTGCTAGTCTCTCTGAAACATGATTGCAATGAGAATTTAGGTGGACTAAAGTCCTGTTATGAGTCCTTGTATGCCTGGCTAAACAGGTCATATTCAAATGTCCGAAAGCAAAATGTATCAGTCAGGGTTAAGTTCAATAATCTTGAAATTGACATTACTCCAGCTAGAAAACAGGCTGGAAATACAAATGATCACACTTTGTATGTTTCAAAGAAAGATTCGGTTAAGAAAACGAATATCAAAAAACATATCGGCGATATTTCACAATCTGGCAGAACAAATGAAATCAAGCTTTTAAAAATATGGCGTGAACTTGCAGGAATTGACTTTCCTTCAATTTATCTTGAGTACTTATTAATTAAAAAAATTCTAATCAATAAATCTAAAGATATTGATGATCTTTCGGATAATTTGTCTCATGTTTTTTATGAGCTAGCAAAACATCAGGGAAATCCACTTTTTTCTGTTGTTGAAGATCCAGCAAATTCAAATAATCGACTATCGGACTTGCTTTCGGAAAATGAGAAGATTGAAATTATTCTTGGGGCTCAGAAAGCCTATCAGGCAAAGCATTGGGAAGACATTTATTACTAAGGAATTATTTTCTCCGGGTAGTTATGGATCGTGCTAATAAATTACTCAATTCAATCAGCAGCATCTAGTTTGTAAAAGTGGATGAGAAATTAATCGTCGTTTTAAACGACAAATCCACAACCTCACGGATGGGATATTCCCCGGCCTATTACTTACTGGCTGTCCTATCCTTTTACCTTATAATTATTAGTTCGGCGAATTAGCTCAGCTGGTTAGAGCGACGGAATCATGTGCTTCCAGTTTCTCGAAATTTGTCAATCGTTTTACACAATGAATTAATCGTAGTGAGTCCACATC
>JACCDH011529547.1_pt1 | contig 11135 bp, 9 predicted proteins | sample 7442481 | NCBI WGS metagenome assembly JACCDH01 (sample SAMN15323433, study PRJNA562643) | freshwater metagenome | isolation source: river surface water | place: USA:Blue River Watershed | collected 2017-08-15 | reverse complement strand
GCTGCTGGCCAGAACATCCAGAACATCGCGGGTGCCTTCCGGCCGTGGCGTCGCAGAAGAGGTGTGGCCATGTGCCTCGGTGCCTGTATGGGGTGATTTCATACAAGTTCATACCAGTTGGCCGGGAGCTTTTTCTCAGCGTGGTTAGGCGGCTTTCGGCCAAGAGCGGTCATCGGCTTGATCGAACAGGTGGTCAGGTACAGGCTGTTTGCTGTCGATCAACTTTGACACGCCGACGACCGCGTGGACTCAGATACCGGACATTCGCTATTTATCCAACTGGGTGTCTGCGATACACCCGAAAACAGAAATTCCTGGGTTCAAAGGCCGTACGCTCAGATTTGAGTAGCGTGCAACAATGGAGCCCAACCCCATGTAAATGGGATTGGGCGTGAAGACGCGCTTAAAACGAAGAACGCAACACTGTTCTTCTACCTGACGCGGGTGCTCTGTTGGTGAGTAGGTTGTTCAGCCTCTCCCTTTAAGCCACCATAGTTATCTCAGACGACGAATTCCCAACGGCTGTCGCCAAGACCTGCAACGCGTTATGCTCGGACACAGATTCTTGTTGGCTCGTCCAAACCACGAACTCATCCGGTCGGACCAATATCCACCTGGCGGCATAACGTTCTGCTCCGGAGTTGCTTGCCAACGTCACGATCTTTAATGGCAAAGAGAGCGCGTCAGCAGCTGTGCGGAACGTCTGAGCCTCCACATCTGAAGGACCAACGCAAAGAAGCGAGAATTCTTGGCCCAACTTTTCGAAGACATCGCCGCCATTGGCCAAGGGGGCTGGCGGAAGGTGGTGCCCTGCGCGTGCCTCGAAACGGTGTGATCCCACAGCGCTAGGGGTACCAGAGGTTTCGCTCAAAACGACAGGAGAACCTTCATAGTTTGGCTCGAAAGCATGGACCTCTCCAACCGCTCCACGCGCCCGTTCATTCCAAGTTTTCTCAAATGCAGAGCGATCGCTCTCCGGATTGAAGGTGCTGAGGAACTGCCGATCAGTTTCGATCGACTTCGCAATAAAATCCCTTATGGTTGATCCGAAGACCGGCCTGCGCTCAGCGTCGTAGGAGTCGAGCAGTGCTTCGTTCGCCCGTTTATGAATCACTGCGGCAAGTTTCCAGGCCAGGTTGCGGGCATCCTCAAAACCAGAGTTCACGCCGTAGCCGCCATAGGGGGGATGGCTGTGAGCCGCATCACCTGCGATGAAGGCCCTGCCTTTGCGATAGCTGTCTGCGATTGCGAATCGGAGGTCCCAGAAGCCGATGTGCTCGAACTCCATTTCGAACTTCTCGCCAACAGTCTCATGCAGAAAACCTCGGAAGTCGAAGTTGTGCTCGTTAGTTCCAAGAGGAACGGGGGCGTGGAAGAACCAAGTATTCCCCAGATCAACACGTCCGAGGAATTTCCAGTATCCCTTGAGCTCGGGATCCAGCACGTTGTAATAGGACTTGCCGGGGAAACGTTCGAGCAATGCGTGCAGCTGTGGAGATCGAAACACGAGCAGCACCATCAGGCGATCGTGATCTGTACGGGTCTGAGTCAGGCCAACCTGCTCACGGACAGTCGACCGACTACCATCGCAGCCGACAACATATAGGGCACGCACCGTCTTGCGACCCTCTCCGGAACGTTCAACTAACTCGACTGTCACGCCATCACCGTCCTGCGTGACAGTTTCCGCGGTCCATCCGTACAGGTTCTGCACTTGTGCCAGATCGGCAACGCGGCGGCGCAGCACCGCCTCCGTTGCATATTGAGGCAGACGTTCGTTAGCGGTGAAGTAGTACGACTGTACGAGATCGCGCTGTAGCCAGTCATAGGAGTAGGGTCCGAGCAGTGTCCCGTATGCAGTCAATCCACCAATTCCGTACTCCCGCGGGATCGTGCGTGCGGCTCTGAGTTCCTCCTCTGCACCCCAAGCGCGGAAATGCTCCATCGTCCTCTGAGTCAGGTTCTGCCCTTTCGGGATCGGTTGGGGCTGTGTGTAGCGCTCGACCACGATGCAACGTACACCACGTTGTCCCAAGTCGATGGCCAAGCCCATACCAACGGGCCCGCCACCAACAATTACAACCTCGGTTTCAACAATGTTCTGGATATCGTTCATCTCATCCTCAAAAAAATCTTACAAATAACTCACTCCAAGGAGTGTCCACCGACATAGATCCCACCACCGCAGCATGCGAACGAACCACATTTAGTGGTGATTCTTTTGGTGTTTCTGGATTAGAGTTCATGACCTGATATCAATCAAACGGAACATAGTTATGTATCCATCAGAAAAAATGATGCATGTGAACAGCCGACAGCTCATCGCGTTCTTGGAAGTCGTTCGTTTGCGTAGCTTCTCCAAGGCGGCTGAGACAATACCCATGTCTCAGTCAGGCATGAGCATGTTGATCAGAGAGCTGGAGGAGCAGATTGGTGCCAGGTTGTTCGACCGGAATCCGCGATCTGTGACACTCACGGATGCAGGCCGCGGACTTTTGCCTGTAGCTCAGCGAATAGTCCAGGATCTGAGGAGCCTGGGATCGCTAATCGAGGGTTCAGAAGCTGCCACTCGATCCCGACTCGACATCGCAGCAACACCGATGGTGAGCATGAGTCTCTTGCCAGACTTGGTTCGCGAGTTCACCTTTTCATACCCGCACGTCAGTCTGAGTGTCTCGGACGTGGACGTGAACGCTGTTCGGCAACGCGTTCTGGATGGCGAAGCGGATATTGGACTAGGCTTCTTCGTCAAACCAGCCGTGGGCCTCTTGCGTCGACCGCTATGCAAGTTTCGCCTCATGTGCATCAGTCCGCCCGAAACCAAAAATGGCCGCCGACGACATTCACGATCGTGGGCTGCACTGAACGATTTGCCTCTGATTGGATTGCCCACGGACAACCCAATTCAGTCGTTGGTAGAAAGTCACTTGGCTCAAATCCAGCGAGGCGCAGGACAACGCCAATCAGTCAACTTGATCGGAACGATCATCGCTATGGTGCGGGCGGGATTGGGGCACGCTGTCATTCCCTCTTTCGCGATTGATGAGTGCAGACGGCATGGTCTCGAGATCAGTATGCTCTCCGATCCCGCGGTGTATTTAGATCTCTACCTTATCTCGCGCAGAGGGACGCGTCCTAAACCTGCGGCCCTGGAGTTTGCCGCTCGCATAGAGGCCGCGGCGGTAAAGCTGGCTAAGTAGAAAGCTCGCACTTAGGCAGTGGCCATTTGATCAACGATGCTGCATAAAGCTAGAGCGTCCTGGATAGCTAAGCATGTACGAGCAGTGAATGTAGCTACGCAAGCTGCTGCGTTCAGCGCCGCTGCTTACCGGCTGGCATCGTGGCTTGTTTCACGAAAACGCGGTGTACATCCATAGCTCGATTAAAGCGTGTGGCTTACCGCGTTGTCTATACGGTATTGCCTTGGTGTTGAGCCGATCCGACTCTTAAAGAAACGGCAAAAATACGCGACATCGTTGAATCCTACCTCCGTGGATATCTCGGTTATCGAGGACTTCGTATGCGTCAACCGTTGACATGCCTCTCTGAGGCGACGCTCATAGACAAGCTGCATTGGACTCTTTCCTGTTCCCTTGCGGACGATTCTGATCAGTCTCTCGACCTGGCAGTTGAGATGTTCGGCGTACTCCGATAAGGAAAAATCAGACGCAAAGTACCGATCGACGAGCGTCAGAAAACGGGCTAGTTCCGAGTCTGAAGTCGTGGGGCTACCATCTCCGAGAGGCTCCATCTCCTGTCGCGCAAGAAGTAGGCAGACTGCCTTTCCAATCCGATCCATGACTAGATCGTTGCGCTCATGCTTGGTCTGATACTCACGATGCAGTAGTCGAAACATTGCGCTAATGTCTGTCGCCATTTCGGCGTTCGGTGTCAGCGTAAAAACCGATGGGACGGCAACGAAGCGTTTAAAAATTTCACTTGCTACGCGGCTCTCCGAGCAGTGAAAGAACTCCTGACGAACTGTCAAGACAAAACCATCGGTGTCAGTTGCGGCATGGGACGAGTGCACTGCGAACGCCGGAACCACGACGGCAGACGGCCCCTTCAACGTTCTCCAGTAGTCATTGACGCGAACTTCCAATTGTCCGCTAGCTAGCCACGTTACTTGGTGCAGATTTTGGTGGAGATGAGCACCAAATTCTCCATTGAATGCACGACTACGAACCTCAATCGGCTCGATATGCATGAAGACTGGGCTGCTAGTCAGGGGCTCACCGTACAAGCCGTAACTCGGGATTTTTCGCCCTGGAAGAGCATTCTGCGTGTCCACCGGTTGTCCTCTAGAGGTGATTTACTTAACTCTCGCACTCGTCAATAAAGTGCAACAAACTACCGAAGATAGTACAACATTCGGGTGTTTTCTGTACATACAGTGCAATCTCCACAGGCAAACAAAGCCTGCCAAACAGGAGACTGCATGTTTGTTTTTGATCCATACGACCCCATAGTCGATTCCAATCCGTTCCCCCTTTACAGAGAACTCAGGGACAACCATCCCTGCTACTGGAGTGAGGCAGGAAAGATCTGGGTGCTGTCACGGTATGCGGACGTCGTGACTGCCGCCAGCGACTGGCAAACCTACTCTTCACTCAAAGGCAACCTTTTGGCGGAGTTGCCCAGCCGCACGGGTGCGACTCTGGGCACGACTGATCCACCGCGCCATGACAGGCTGCGAGCACTTGTGCAGCATGCTTTCACGCGACGTAACTTATCCGGGCTGGATGAGCAGTTGCGCGAGATTGCAAGAAGTGCTGTCAAGTCATTCGAAGGGCGAAAGCAGTTCGACTTCAATAGAGAGTTCTCGACGGCGATGACGATGAAAACGCTGTCGTTGATCATAGGTTTGCCCCCGACCGATGAGGGCCACCTACGACGGCAAGCCATGCTGTGTGTCCAAACTGACCCCGTAGTTAAGGGGAAGACAGAAGAACACGAGCTTGCATTCAAGTGGATCAACGAGTTTGCCAAATCCGTCATCGAAGAGCGACGTGTTCACCCCAAAGACGATTTGATTTCACACTTCAGCGTGGCGGAGATCGATGGTGATCGCCTGGACGAGCGCGAAGTCATCATGACCACCACGATGCTTATCGTTGCTGGTGCCGAATCATTGGGGGCCTTCATGAGCCTCATGGCAATGAACTTGGCAGACCATCCTGAAGCTCTGGCGCGATGCGTGCAGAACTCCGAGCTTCTACCTGATGCGATTGAAGAGTCACTGCGTTTCAATACCTCCGCTCAGCGATTCAAGAGAACTCTCACACGGGATGTCGAGTTGCACGGTCAACTCATGAAGGCGGGTGATGCCGTCTGTCTCACCTACGGATCTGCCAACAGAGATGAACGTCAATTCCCAGATCCAGACCGATATGACCTCGATCGAAAACCACGTGGCCACCTTGGCTTTGGCAATGGTGTTCACGCGTGCTTGGGCTCCATGATGGCCAGACAGGTGCTCCGTATCGCGTTTGAGGAGTTCCACAAAGTGTTTCCTCGCTACAGGCGCGCTGAGGCCGAGTTGCCCTGGATGCCATCGACAAACTTCCGAAGCCCGATGCGACTAGAACTGATCTTCGATTGATGGCGGACTGACATGACAACTATCACATACATTGACTCAAGTGGACAGTCCGTCACCGTTGACGTTAGTGACGGATGGAGCTTGATGCAGGGAGCCGTCGCCAACGGGATCGACGGCATTCTGGGCGAATGCGGCGGATCGTGCGCATGTGCAACATGCCACTGCTACGTGGAAGAAGCCCGTTTGGGAGAACTCACGCCGGCGGCGAGCGATGAGCTTGACATGCTCGATGACGTGGCTGCGCCACGACGCCCAAACAGCCGTCTGGCCTGTCAGATCAAGGTCCATCCTGCCATGGCCAATCTGAAAGTTCACCTGCCTGACCATCAGAAATGATGATGCCAGAAAAAGTGGTGATCGTTGGTGCAGGCCAAGCCGGTCTGCAAACGGCCGAATCACTCAGAGCCTTGGGGTTCGAGGGTTTGATTACTCTCTTGGGTGATGAGCGCTACGGTCCGTACCACCGTCCACCGCTATCAAAGGCTTGGCTGTCTGGCGAGGCGACCGGGGAACAGCTATCGATGCGATCGCCAGACGCACTAGCTCGAAAAAGCATTGAATTACGCACGGGCGTCGAGGTTTCATCGATCAACATAAAAAATCGAGCACTTCGGCTAGTCGACGGAAGTGAACTGAAATACGACGCTCTTGTTCTTGCCACAGGAGCCAAACCGCGCCCCCTTGATGTCCCTGGAGCCAATTCAACGGGCGTGTTGTCGCTCCGCACTTTGGATGATGCAAAAGCTATTGCTCAGCGCATGGCGTACTGCGCGGAAAGGAATCTGCCGGTTGTCATTGTCGGAGGCGGGTTCATCGGTTTGGAGGTCGCGGCTACGGCGCGCAAAAAGGGATTCGAGGTAATTGTGCTCGAGGCAGCCCCTCGGCTGCTTGGCCGCGTTCTCGCTCCATTTGTGTCGGAGTGGTTTGCGGAACTTCACCAAAGCCGAGGTGTCAAGTTGGTTCTGAACGCGCGTGTTGGAGCTATAGAAACTGACGCCAACAAGCAAGTGTGTGCTGTTCGCTTGCAGGATGGGACTGCTCTGCAAGCAGGAATGGTGATTGTCGGGATTGGAGTTCAGGCAAACGATGGTTTAGCAAGATCTTCCGGATTGAGCTGCGACCAAGGAATCATTGTTGACGAATGCTCTCGAACAAGTGATCCCCACGTCTTTGCAGCGGGTGATTGCACAGCAAGAAGGGGGGGGAATGGAACCCTGATGCGGTTGGAGTCAGTCCAAAACGCTACTGAACAAGGCAGATGCGCCGCGGCGGCAGTGATGGGAAAAGAGAGCCCGTTCAAGGCCGTCCCATGGTTCTGGAGCGACCAGTACGAATTCAAGTTACAGATCGCGGGTCTTTCGGCTGGGGCCAACCGGTGGGAAATTCATGGGGAAGCCGAGAGCGGAAGCTTCAGTGTTTATCACTACCTAGATGACCGGCTGCTGGCGGTGGACAGTGTCAACGCCACGAGGGAACACCTTTTGATTCGCAAAAGGCTGGAAGAAGAAAGCAAGCAGGCTTTATTTACCTACGCAAGTTAGGTGACTCATTCAGGGAGTGACATTTTCAATAGCGACATACCGAGTCGAGGCATACCAAATCAGTAATTCGGGAGCGTTGAGACGCAATGTCGGATTCGAATGCTCAATACAGGAATCAAGAAAATCATGAAGACAGCATTGAACTACATAGATGACAAATGGCAGCCAGGATCGCCGGAGAGAACTGGAACGTGTATCAACCCCGCGACCGGGGAAGTCGCAGCTAAGTACGTCAAAGCGACACTGCCTGAAGTTGAAGCAGCGATCGCTGGCGCACGTCGTAGCTTTGAATCTAGCTCCTGGGCTAGCCAGCCGCAGTTGCGTTCAGATGTTCTGCGGCTCTTTGCCGATCGGCTTGAGGCTCGAAAAGAAGAGATTATCGAAACTCTAGTTGAACTGAACGGCAAACTCCGCCGCGAAGCTCAGGGGGAGGTTCTGGCTGGCATCTCCGAACTTCGATACTACTCAGGATTGGCTAGAAATCTTTTCGGCCGCGTACTGGAACTCGAGCCTCAGATCTATTCAATGATCGAGCGGGAGGCAATTGGAGTAGCCGCCATCATTGTTCCCTGGAACGCTCCAGTCACGCTCTTGGTCAGATCCCTGGCGCCGGCGCTCGCTGCGGGCTGCTCGGTTGTCATTAAGGCGGCGCACCAAACGGCTTTGGTGCATGCCATGGTCCTGGAATGCCTCGTACAGGATGAACGACTGCCGCGAGGCCTGATTCAGTCGTTTGTCGAAGACGGCGAAGATGGCGCTAAGCTGCTTTGCGGCCATATTGAGGTCGATGTCATCAGTTTCACTGGCTCGACACATGTGGGCAAGTTAATTGCGGGTTCAACCGCAAAGAACTTAACGCGGCTCTCCTTGGAGCTCGGAGGCAAGGCTCCCGCTATCGTTCTTCCGGATGCAAATATTGCCGATGCGGTGCGGGGCATCGTACCGGGCGCCTGCGTGATGGCTGGACAGATGTGTACGGCTATCAGTCGGGTGCTAGTTCACGAGTCGATTGCAGAGAATTTCAAGTCGGTGTTTGTGGAGGCCCTTAAGCAGGTCCGTGTAGGTCCAGGGAACCTTCCCACATCCTCAATGGGGGCACTAATCGACAAGCGCAATCAGAAACGTCTGCTGGATGAGGTGCAGTCTGCGCGAGATACCTGCGAAGTGGTGCTTGCCGGCGGAGTCCCCGTAGACGTTCCTAGCAGTGGTGCCTTTCTCAACCCTTCGCTGATTGCGACCCAGGATCTCCAAAGTCATTTCGTGCAGGACGAGATCTTCGGGCCAGTGATCACATTTGAGACCTTTATCGACGAGGAGGATGCGCTAGTAAGAGCCAATGCAACCCGCTATGGCTTGGCCTCGTCTGTTTGGACTCGTGATTTCAAGCGGGCGCGTCAGCTAGCTCGACGATTGAAGTTCGGCAATGTCTGGATTAACGCTCACAACCGACTTTTTGCAGAGGTTGAAACCGGTGGTTACCGGGAGAGCGGAGTTGGGCGCTTACATGGCGTCGATGGACTCAGCGATTTTCTGGAAACCAAGCACGTCTATATGCCGTGCTCTTGAGGATAAGAAGTAATGGCAACTAACAATACAGCAGACAAAAGTAGATCGGTGGTCATCGTCACCGGTGGAGCTAGAGGGATTGGTAATGCTTTTGCACGCAGGCTTGCGTCGGACGGCTACCACGTAGCAATCATGGATCTGCATGGCTCACCCGAGGCTGCTGAACAGATTAGGAAAGAAGGAGGCCTTGCTGAGGGCTACGCTGCCAATGTTGTCGAACCTGGAGACTGGGACAGAGTTATCGACGAGGTCGGCATGCTCAACAAGCGTGTGCGAGGACTGGTAAACAACGCAGCCATGTTTGCCAGCTTGGAGATGCAGCCCTTCGAGAGAGTGGGGAAAGACGAGTGGATGCGTGTCATGGAAGTGAACACCTACGGTCCATTTCTCGCCATTCAGAAGGTTTCCCCCGTTATAGCCAAGGGCGGTGGCGGTGCGATAGTGAACGTGGCGTCAACATCTCCCCTGAAAGGGGTGACTGGCATGCCGCACTACGTGTGTAGTAAAGGCGCTGTCATTGCGATGACTCGTAGCTTGGCGAGAGAACTCGGTGACCGCTCTATCACTGTCAATGCTGTGGCACCAGGTTTCACCCTTAGCGAGGGAATTCTTCAAAACAAGGAGCATGTCGAGAAGTTTAGAGATCTCGGCAAGAACAGCCGGTCGTTAAAGCGCGACCAGCTTCCAGAGGATCTTCAGGGAGCCGTCAGTTTTCTCATAAGTCAGGACGCGACTTTTATTACCGGTCAAACATTGATCGTTGATGGTGGTGCGCAGTTCACCTGAAATTCTCAACTAACTACTAGGAGACATTCGTATGAACATTGATCGTTGATGGTGGTGCGCAGTTCACCTGAAATTCTCAACTAACTACTAGGAGACATTCGTATGAAAAATCAATTCTTAAGAGCACTCTCACTTCTTGTTGCAGCGACGACATTCATAAGCGGATCCGTGCATGCTCAGGCGTACCCGGCCAAGCCAGTGAGGATCGTTACCGCTTTCTCTGCCGGGTCTGGTCCGGATGCCATGCTACGCATGGTTTCTGACAAGCTGGGCAAACTTTGGGGTCAGCCCGTCGTGGTTGATAACAAGCCGGGTGCAAGTGGCTTCATTGCAGTGGCCGAGGCGCGAAAAAGTGGCACTGACGGGTACACGCTCTTGCACATGGACGGCCTCAATTTGACCGCTATTCCTCATATGTATAAAAAGCTTCCGTATAACGCGGAGACAGACATTGAGCCGATCAGTCCTATTCACGGCAGCTACTTTTTCGTAGCAGTCTCCTCAGACTCACCTTGGAACAATATGTCTGACCTTATTAGTGCGGCAAAAGCTGCGCCAGGCGCCGTGACTTACGGTTCTTGGCAAGTGGGCAGTGTTGCGCATCTCTTCGCCGCATCTCTCGAAGCCGCCACCGGGACCAAAATGATGCATGTGCCGTTCAAGGATAACTCTCAACTCTATACAAGTGTTGCACGGAAAGACGTTAGCTGGGCATTCGGCTCAGCAGCGAGTGCGGGTCCGCTTGTGAAGGCTGGAAAACTGAAATTCCTCGCTATCGCTGGCCCAAGCCGGGAGAGTACCTTCCCTCAAGTGCCTACGATGGCGGAGTCCGGTGGTCCGGCAGGTTTCGAGGCGCGGGGTTGGGTTGGTCTCTTTGCTCCGAAAGGTATCCCGATGTCAATTGCGGAGAAGATTTCGGCAGATCTTTCGCGCGTCCTAGGCGAACCTGAGCTGAAGACCAAAATGACTGAGCTTGGCTACGATCCGATGGCAATCAAGCCGGCCGAAACCAGGGCGCTCGTGGCTGCACAGTCGAAGGAGTTCAAGGTTGTCGTGACGCGCAGTGCAGTCGCGCTTGATTGAACAACGCGTAATGTTTCTAGATCGATAACTATTGAATTTACTGTCCACGCGTGGCCTGAGCTGGCGTGGACAGTATCGACTCTAAAGCTAAATAAGAGGTGCCTTGAATCAGAAAAGATCTCCCGGAGAGTTCTTGCTCTAGCCGATTAGCAAAAATCTCCGGCAGAGGTCGCTTGTTGGACGAAATACACCCGAAATAGCGGTCGCTGGACCAAATTGTCGTTACTTGGCATAAATGACCACAATGCGGCCGACACCGTAACGACCGAGTACCGTCTTGAAAGACTGCACCCGCTGCGCTGAAGCCGCCCACGCAACTTGTGTGAATGACCGCTATGGGTCGTAAGCCGCCCGATGTAGGAAAGTTCGAATCCCCGTCCCCACCAAAAACAGGGAGGTCGAAAACTGAGCGAGTTAGTTAAACAATCTCTTCTACCCCGCCAAGATTCATTCGAATTGATTCCAAGTCGTTCGAACAATTTCCAATCCGTTCGGGGCCTCCCAAGGCGCTCTTAGAACGTCTTCCGGACCAGGCTGGCTTCCTCGTAGGCCTCAAT
>JACCDH010567497.1_pt1 | contig 11135 bp, 9 predicted proteins | sample 7442481 | NCBI WGS metagenome assembly JACCDH01 (sample SAMN15323433, study PRJNA562643) | freshwater metagenome | isolation source: river surface water | place: USA:Blue River Watershed | collected 2017-08-15 | reverse complement strand
GTTTGGGGTGCCGGAAACGCGCACATGCCCGTGCCGGGGCACCGTCACACAGATTTCAGGGTCCTTCCTGGCCGAAGTCCTATGCGGGGGGCAAAGGCCCGAGATTTCGCTACCGGCAGCCCTGAAATCCGGGTTCGCAGTTTGCACCGGGTTCGCACTTGCCATTCTTCTGAAATTTTGATGTATCCTTGTTGGTATTACAGAAAATGATGTCGTAAGACAAGGAGCCAAGATGTCGACCACGCTCACGATCAAGGGGCAAGTGACCATCCCCAAACAGATCCGCGATGCGCTGGGCTTGTTACCTGGCACGCCAGTGGATTTCGCTGTCAACAATGCGGGCGAAGTGGTGATCCACCGTGCCGAAGGTTCGGTTAAGCGCAAAACGGACCGCTTTGAAGCTGCCCGTGGCAAGGCTGACGTCAAGTGGCGTACCAAGGACCTGATGGCCCTGCTTCGAGGCGAGGCCTGATGCTGGTTGACACGAACGTTCTGGTCGATGTCTTGGAGAACGATCCGGACTGGGCCGACTGGTCGGTTGCGCAGTTGCAGGCGCAGTCCAAGGTGCATCGGCTGGTGATCAACCCGATCATCTATTCCGAGCTGTCCTTGACGTTCTCAGCCGTTGAAGCGCTGGACCGGGTGCTCGATGGGATGGAACTGCGGATGTTGGAGATCCCCAAACCCGCCCTGTTTCTGGCAGGCAAAGCCTTCGTGCAGTACCGCCGCAATGGTGGGATCAAGAACAATGTGCTTGGGGATTTTTTTATCGGTGCTCATGCCGCTGTCAGCGGTCTGCCGGTATTAACCCGAGATACTCGTCGGTATAAGAATTATTTTCCTACTGTCAGATTAGTGGCACCGGAGTGAGGTTTATTTGTGACACTGGTTAAATCAAAACAGCGTGTTGTCGACCACGGCGAGGTATTCACTCCTCCGTGGATGGTCGAAGCTATGCTCGACCTGGTCAAAGCGGAGAGTGAACGCATTGATGCCAGGTTTCTGGAACCAGCTTGCGGCAGTGGTAACTTTATTGCGCGTATCTTGAGGCGCAAACTGGCAGCCGTCGAGTTGAAATACGGCAAATCCAGTTTCGAGCGGCGGCATTACGCATTGCTGGCCCTGATGTGCATTTACGGTATTGAGTTGCTGGCCGACAACGTTGCCGAATGTCGCGAGAATGCTTTGGAAATTTTCGTTGAATACACCCAGGCAAATAACGAGGACGACCTGTATTTGGCTGCCATGCATGTTTTGAAGGTCAACATCCTGCACGGCGACGCACTGACTATGCGTGCGCGCAACGGCCAGCCCATCGCTTTCGCTGAGTGGGGCTACTTGGGCAAAGGCAAGTTCCAGCGTCGGGATTTCCGGTTGGATGTTTTGACTGGCTCTGCCAACTTCAGCGCCGAAGGGTCGCTTTTCGGTAAACACGAAATCTTCACGCCCATTCAGACCTATGCACCGATGACCTTGCGCGAGCTGGCCGCGCTTGAGACAAACGATCGGCCTCGGGAGGCCACATGAATCAACAAGTCAGTTTCACGCTGCGCGGGCGCAATCCCGATGTGCTGACCTGCATCGCCAATTTGTCAAACGATGAAGTGTTTACGCCACCTGAGTTGGCCAACCGAATGCTTGATTTGGTAGCCCAGGCTTGGGCAGCCGACCATAACGGAGCGGACCTGTGGGCAGACCCGTCGGTGACGTTTCTCGATCCTTTCACCAAGTCCGGCGTGTTCCTGCGTGAGATCACGACTCGCCTCGTCAAAGGTTTGGCAGTTCAAATGCCAGACTTGCAGGAGCGTGTGAATCACATCTTGACCCAGCAGGTGTTCGGCATTGGCATCACCCGTCTGACCAGTCTGTTGGCCCGTCGCAGCCTGTATTGCTCCAAATGGGCCAATGGGCCGCACGCCGTGGCCAAGGGCTTCACCAACGAGGCTGGCAACATCTGGTTCGAGCGCACCGAGCACGCCTGGGTCAACGGCAAGTGCAGCTACTGTGGTGCCAGCCAACAAGCGCTAGACCGGGGTGGAGACATGGAGACCCATGCTTACGCTTTCATTCACACCGACAACATCAAGACTCGCACAGCCGAGTTGTTTGGAGACACAATGCAATTCGATGTCATCATAGGTAATCCACCATATCAGCTCAGCGACGGTGGCTATGGCACGAGCGCAGCCCCCATCTACCAGATGTTCGTGGAGCAGGCCAAACAGCTCGAGCCCCGATACCTGTCCATGATCATTCCGGCCCGCTGGTTCGCTGGTGGTAAGGGACTGGATGATTTCCGGGAGGCGATGCTTTCGGACGATCGTCTGAGGTCGATTGACGACTACCTCAGTGCCTCGGATGTTTTCCCCGGAGTGGGCCTGAAAGGTGGTGTCTGCTATTTTCTCTGGAATCGCGACCATCGAGGCCTGTGCCAAGTCAACACGCACTTTAAGGACTGGCCTGTCTCCACAGCAACGCGCACGCTCCAGGAGAAAGGAGCTGACGTATTTATCCGCTTCAACGAAGGACTGTCTGTTCTCAAAAAAGTGATGGCACTCGAGAGCAGCGTGGGCGTACTTGTTTCAGATGAAGGCATAAGGTTTGACGGGCTTGTAAGCTCGTTACGTCCATTTGGATTCAGAACGTTCTTTCGGGGGCGAAAGACCAAAAAGACAGGTGATGTCCTCATTTACCAAAATGGTGGCACTGGTTATGTGAGCCGAAACGAGGTTGAAATCGGGACGGAGCTAATTGACTGCTGGAAGATTTACGTAGGTCGTGCAGCTCCTGGGACCGGCAACCGAGATACCTATCCGCATCGAATTCTCAGCACGCCATTCATAGGCGAGCCGGGTAGTGTCTGTTCAGAAACCTACCTCTGCATCGGTCCCTTCGCGACAAAAGCAAAAGCCGAAAATGCACTGTCTTACCTGACATGCCGGTTGACGCGTCTCTTGATTCTGTTACACAAGCCTTCGCAAGACACCACGCGCAAGGTTTACACGTTTGTGCCCAAGCAGGACTGGAGTCGGTCTTGGACCGATGCTGATCTGTACGCCAAGTATGGCATTACACAAGATGAAATTGATTTCATCGAAAAGGTTGTACGCCCGATGGATCTGTCGAGCGACCTGTTGGGTGACGTCGAAGTGAGTGAAGCCGACGATGAATAAGCCCACCGTCGAGGACATCCTCGCTCCAAAGCCAACCGCCAGACCGCGCATATACGCGTACACCATCACGGACGATGCCCATGCGGGATTGCTCAAGGTAGGCCAAACCACGCGCGACGTCGCGTTGCGCGTAGCAGAGCAGTTGAAGACTGCCGCAATCAAAAACTACACCATCGTGCTTGACGAGGTAGCGGAGCGGGAAGACGGCAGCATCTTTTCTGACCATGAAGTGCGTGCAGCGTTGGTAAAAAAGGGGCTCGACAACCCCGAACTTGAATGGGTGCGCTGCACGGTCGACGACGTGAAGACCGTACTCACCGAGCTGCGCACTGGCCAGCGACTCACGGGCACTCACCACGAGGCTTTTGGCATGCGTGCCGAACAAGCTGAGGCGGTGAACAAGACGCTGGATTACTACCAGTCTATATGGGCCGAAGATGCGAATGCAGCGCCGCGCTTTCTGTGGAATGCCAAGATGCGCTTCGGCAAGACGTTCACCACTTACCAGCTAGCCAAGCAACTGGGTGCCAAGCGCGTGCTGGTACTGACCTTCAAGCCGGCGGTCGAAGACGCTTGGCAGACCGATCTAGAAAGCCATGTCGATTTCGACGGTTGGCAATACCTGTCACGCAATTCGGGTAGTGATCCCACGCAAATCGACAAGCACAAGCCTGTCGTCTACTTCGGGTCTTTCCAGGACCTGCTTGGCCGCGATACCTTTGGCAATATCAAGCCGCGCAACGAATGGCTTCACACAGTGAACTGGGATCTGGTGGTGTTCGATGAATACCACTTTGGTGCTTGGCGCGACACCGCCAAGGAGCTGTTTGAAGGTGAAGACGATGCAGTGGCCAAGAAAGAGGCCAAGCTCGAATACGGTGGCGAACTCGATGGCGTCAACGAGGACTTGACCGTATTAGCCGACCAAGAAGCTGAGTTCTTGCCCATTACCACACGTGCATACCTTTATCTGTCGGGCACTCCCTTCAAAGCGCTGGCCACCGGCGAATTCATCGAAGAACAGATTTTCAACTGGACTTACACAGACGAGCAGCGCGCCAAGACCGAATTTGCTAATCAGCACCCCGGGCAGCGCAACCCCTATGGCTCGTTGCCGCAGATGCGGCTCTTGACTTACCAGATGCCCGATGAACTGCTGGCAGTGGCCAGTGGCGGCGAGTTTGATGAGTTTGACCTCAATGCCTTTTTTGAGGCCTCAGGGGTTGGTGCGAGCGCCAAATTCAAACACAAGGGTGATGTGCAGAAGTGGCTGGACATCATTCGGGGCGGGCATACAGCACATTCCACTGAATTGCTAAAAGCTGGGACACGACCGCCGTTCCCCTATTCGGATGTGCGATTGCTTCCCTACTTGCAGCATTCATTCTGGTTCTTGCCAAATGTAGCTGCCTGCCATGCCATGGCCAATCTTCTGGCCGAAAAGCAAAACACCTTTTGGCATGGGTATGAAGTGATTGTTGCTGCCGGGTCTTCTGCAGGCATTGGCCTAGAGGCGTTACCACCGGTTCGTCGCGCCATTGGCAGTGGGTTCAAAAGCCAAACCATTACCTTGTCTTGCGGCAAGCTCACGACAGGTGTGACGGTGGCGCAATGGTCGTCCATCTTGATGCTGCGAAACCTCAAGTCACCCGAGACCTATTTTCAGGCGGCATTCCGGGTGCAGTCGCCATGGTCGATCAAAAACCCAAACGGCGACAACCCGAACGAGGAAGAAATTTTGAAGCCCGTGTGCTTCGTTTTTGACTTCGCTCCCACTCGTGCGTTGCGGCAGCTGTGCGAGTACGGCATAGGCCTGTCGCCAAACGAGTCAAATCCTGAAAACGCGGTCAAGGATCTGGTGGCTTTTTTGCCTGTGCTGGCCTACGACGGCGCGAACATGACGCAAATTGACGCGGGCGGCATTCTAGACATTGCGATGGCAGGTACATCGGCTACGCTGCTGGCCCGCAAGTGGGAAAGTGCATTGCTTGTCAATGTAGACAACAGCACGTTGCGCCGGATTTTGGACAACCCAGACGCCATGGCAGCTGTTGAGCGCATTGAAGGATGGCGCACTTTGGGCGACAACATCATCGAGACCATCATCAATAAGAGTGAGAAGGTCAAGGGGCTTAAAAACAAGGCCAAAGAAGGTGATCTGAGTAAAAAGGAAAAGAAAGAGCTTTCAGACGAGGAGCGGGAATACAAGTCCAAACGCAAATTGGTGCAGGAGAAATTGATCAAATTTGCTACCCGCATTCCAGCCTTCATGTACCTCACCGATTTCCGCGAGAACACGCTCCAGGACGTTATCACCAAGCTTGAGCCAGATCTATTTTTGACAGTCACCGGCCTGACGGTCCAAGACTTTCATCTTTTGGTCCGCCTCAAAGTGTTCAACACCGAACAGATGAATCAGGCGGTGTTTGCGTTTCGGCGGTATGAAGACGCCTCGCTGCGTTATACCGGCATACCCAGCCATCAGGGACTGACTCATTACGGACTTTATGACACGGTGGTGGCCATTGATTAATCAGAGATTGGCTACCTACGAGGGAAAGATATGATCGAATCAAAAATGCAATACGCCCTGTGGGATGAGTTCCTATCGGTCTGGCCTGCATCGAGGCTGGCCACGATGACACTGGATGAATACAGTCTTGCAGGATCGAAGGACAGTTTCACCTACTGGATTGAATCGCGACTCGACGAGCTGGGCAGCATCTGGGGCGGCTCATCGTTCAAATTCGGAGTGTTCTCACGCAAAGACACCGAAGATAAAAAATCCGACGCAAAGCTTTCTTACTCGGATACCCATGGTTGGTATTCATCGCTAGGCAATACGGCTGAAGCCGCTTTTAACCAGGTGCGCGGCTTCGTGATGCAGGTGGCTGATTGGGCAGCCAAGGGCGATCTGGATGCTATTGAGTCTTTCGATCATCTTGGTGAAGCTTTCAAATGGAAGATTGCCTTTCACTACCAGAACCGTCAAATGCCGGTAATCGTGGACATCTTCAAGCGTGCGCCGCTGGCAGTTTTCGTTAACGGCACAGCAAGCCAGTCCATGGCCACGTTGCAGAAGGCTACGGTGGCTAAACGGCCTGATGGGCTTGCCATTCTGGAATTTGGACGGCAAGTGTGGGAAGCGTGGAGTCAGAAAAATCTGGCGATCTGGAAGCTTTCGCATGGGTTGAACGATTTCTCCGCTGAGGAACGCAAGAGCTATTTGCAGGCGGAACTGGGCGTGATGCATGGTGAGACCGCCAAGAACCAGGGTGAAAATTTTCAGGAAGCCCCGGTTGGTGATCTGTTTTTCTTGTGCCATGGCAACGACAGCATGCCTCTGGTGGGCCAATTCACGTCCATGCCGGAACCTTGCGATAAAGGCGACGGATGGCTGCAACGCCGCTACCGGGTGTTGAAGCCGGGTATTAAACAAGGCGGCTACCAAGGTGGCCAGAAGGGCTGGACCCCTAACTACAGATCCACCTTTAAACAGGTGCCTGCGCACGATTTGCCCGAATTTGAGGTCTCATTACTCAAACCTTTCTTCGGCACCGATCTGGCCGAGCTGGCAGCACTCGCTGGTGAGCCCATTGAAGACTTGGGCGCGGATAGGAATGCCAGACCTTTAGTCACGCCAGCCACGACACAGGGCGTGGCGTTCCAACCGGGCGCGTCTTGTTTCAACCGCATCTACTACGGACCGCCTGGTACCGGAAAAACTTACGCATTGATGCAACTGCTCAAAGGAAACTATGAGCAACCTGTACAGAACACTGACGAATGGCGAAAGCAATTCATCTTGAACCGGTTTTCAGGATTCAAATGGTGGGAGGTTCTCGCGGCTGCGCTGTATGACATTGGTCGCGATGCTGCCGCTGCAAAAGTGAATGATTTGGTAAATCATCCATTTGTCAAAATTTATAGCTCAACAAAACCATCGACAGCTTACTTGAGTCAGTCTATTTGGCGAATTCTTCAAAATTACACGGTAGAGGATTCAAAAACTGTAAATCTCAAGAGCCGCTTATCTCCAGGAGTTTTTGATAAAACATCAGATTCACAATGGAAATTTTCTGGAGACTGGAAAAATGATTGTGCCCACATCATTGAGCTTGTAGAAGAATACAAAAAAGGGGCGCAATCTACGGGTGCTGTTAAGCGCTACTCATTTGTTACGTTTCATCAATCCTACGGGTATGAAGAATTCGTCGAGGGCTTGCGTCCTGTGCTAACTGGCGATACAGATTCGTCGGCGGTGCAATACGAAATCCGGTCCGGGGTGTTCAAAGACCTCTGCCGTCGTGCCCGACTGGAGCCGGAACAACGGTTTGCGATGGTCATTGATGAAATCAACCGAGGCAACATCAGCAAAATTTTCGGCGAACTCATCACACTGATTGAGGCAGATAAGCGCGAAGGTAATACCAATGCAGTGACAGTGGTGCTTCCGTACTCGGGAGAATCATTCAGTGTTCCAGCCAACCTTGACATCATTGGCACGATGAATACAGCAGACCGCTCACTGGCGCTGCTGGATACAGCGCTTCGCCGTCGATTCGAGTTCGTGTCTATCCATCCCGATACAGGTGATGAGTCAGACGCACCACTCGCGGGCTTGCGCGTCTCGATCAACGATGAAGTCATCAATATTCCCAAGATGCTCGCCGTAATCAATCGGCGCATCGAATCCCTTTACGACCGTGATCACTGCATCGGCCATGCCTATTTCACAAGCCTAAAGATGGTTCCTGATGGTCAACCCAGATTGGATGTCCTGAAAGATGTGTTTCGCAACCGGATCATTCCTTTGCTCGAGGAGTATTTCTTCGAGGACTGGCAGAAGATTCGCTTGGTACTGGCGGACAACCAAAAGTCGCCTTCGGCGCAGTTCATTTCCGAGAGTTCAGATCATGAGGACGATCTGATTGAGCTTTTTGGTCATGACCATGGCCTGGACACTTTCTCGACCAAGAGGGGATTTCAAAAGCAAGAAGATGCATTGGCCAACCCCAGTGCCTACATCGGTATCTATGAGGCCGTGGCCGATTGAGCCCGCTGCAATGAACAACCGTTCCATCTACGAATTCGACGTACTCGTTTCCAATGAGGGCGGGTTTGTTGGCGTGGATGGCGTCCATGGCGTTCCACCTCCTGTGTTCGCATGGCTTGAATCTGAGGCGTTGCGCATTGCTGACCTCGGTGAAGGTTCATGGATTCGGTTGTCTCAGCGCAAAGGCAAGCGGGCTATTCAAGTGACAAGCTTTGTTGGTGTCCTTCGTGCGCCAAACGGATTTCAGATTGAGGTGCTGCCTAAGGTTGGTAAGGTGATCGGTGGGGGGGCTGTGGAGGCTCGGCAGCTATTGATTGACATGCTCTGCTGCCTGCAGCGGTTTAGGCATGTGCAGACTGACAAGGCTAAATTGGTCGCGCGCCGTATGCCCTTGCTTGAGGTCTTCATATCGGAGTTTCTGCGGGCGGTCGAACTGGTGGTCAAGCGCGGGCTTCAAAGTGACTATGCGGCACGACAAGACAATGTTTTTGCTCTGCGTGGCAAGTTGATGATGGCGTCACACTTGCGCCAAAACTTGTTCCGGGCTGATCGGTTCTTCACGGAATTTGATGAATTCACCCCAAATCGACCAGAGAACCGACTGTTGCACACCGCGCTGCAACATGTAATGCGATTGACTGCCTCGCAAGAAAACCAGAAGCTGTCCCGTGAGCTGGCGTTCGTGTTTGCTGATGTCCCGCTGTCAGTCCAGCCTAGTGTGGATTTTCAACGTGTGCGTAACGACCGCAGCATGGGGCATTACGAAGGTGCCTTGGCGTGGGCATGGCTGATTTTGGGCAACGAATCGCCGATGACCGGTTCAGGGAATCACGCTGCGCCCTCTTTGTTGTTCCCTATGGAGGCTTTGTTCGAGGCTTTCGTTGCCAAGCATCTACAAAAGCAGATCACCTCTGGCTTTGTTCTCAAAACCCAGGCACGCAGTCACTACCTGGTTCGCCATCAAGAGAAAAACTGGTTTAGGTTAAAGCCAGATTTATTGGTCCACGATCACCATGCTAATCGACTGGTTCTGGATACCAAGTGGAAGTTGCTTGATGGAGTGAAAGCCAACGGTTCAGACAAGTACGGCTTATCCCAGTCCGATTTTTATCAACTGCAGGCCTACGGCCAGAGCTACTTGGATGGCAATGGCGTCTTGGCGCTGGTCTATCCCAAGACTGCCGCGTTTGATCAGCCTCTGCCCGTTTTCGAGTTTCCAAAATCTGCAGGGCTAAAACTGTGGGTGCTGCCGTTTTGCTTGAAAAACAGAAATTTGTTGCTTCCTGAGGTTGAAAACTTTGCGACTTACTTTGATGGATGCATAAATATGGTTAGGTCACCCAACTATGGGAGATTACATGCATGAATAAATCCATTCGGTCAACAAAAAAACAAGCAGCCTCGATGGTGCGTTCGTCTGCCGCCGAATATCTCACCTTCGTCGCTGCTGCTGGCCAGGGCGGCGTTGAAGCGGTTTTCATCGATGGCACTGTCTGGCTAACCCAGAAGATGATGGGGCAGCTCTACGACGTCAACGTGCGAACAGTCAGTGAGCATCTGAAAAAGATCTTTACCGATACTGAGCTTCAGGAATATTCAGTTATCCGGAAATTCCGGATAACTGCCGCCGATGGCAAAAGCTACAACACCCAACACTACAACCTGGCCGCCATCATCGCGGTAGGCTACAAGGTTAATTCCGAACGGGCGGTGCAGTTCCGAAAGTGGGCCACTGGTGTCATTGAGGAGTTCACCCTCAAGGGCTACACCATGGATGACGAGCGCCTCAAGAATGGTGGCTCCATCCTGACGGACCAATATTTTGAAGAGCAGCTACAGCGCGTCCGGGAGATTCGTCTCTCGGAGCGGAAGTTCTACCAAAAGATCACCGATATCTACGCCACCGCCATTGACTACGACGTGACGGCGCAGGCCACCAAGCGGTTTTTTGCCATGGTGCAGAACAAGCTGCATTGGGCTATACACGGCCAGACGGCGGCTGAAGTCATTTACTACCGCGCCGATGCCGAAAAGGCGAACATGGGCCTGACCACCTGGAAGGATGCGCCCCTGGGCAAAGTCCAGAAGTTCGATGTGGCCATCGCCAAGAACTACCTGACAGGGCCCGAAATGGCTCAGCTCACCCGGCTGGTCAACGCCTACCTGGATGTGGCCGAGAGCATGGCCCTGCGCAAAATCCCGATGACCATGCAGGACTGGGAAAACCGCCTGAACCGATTCATCGAAGCCACCGACCGGGAGGTGTTACAGGATGCTGGCAAGGTCACGGCGGAGATCGCCAAGGCTCACGCCGAAAGCGAATTCGAAAAGTACCGCATCGTGCAGGATCGGTTGTTTGAAAGCGATTTTGACCGGATGGTCCGGTTGGTGAGCAAGAAAGCGCTGCCAGGGTCTGCCGATGAGTAAGCGTGTGTCCCGGCTCATGATCGCGGCGGCTCTCCTGGTTGGGGTCTGGCTTGCTGCCATGGCCATGGGTGCCAGAGTTCTTGTGTCAGAAAAACTTATCAAACCCGGCCAATCGTATGCCGTCGAGGGTTACGGCGATCTGGGAGCCGGCCAAGGTGAAAGCCTTGTATGCCAATATTTCACTGGGCGGAAAATCGTCACTCGGGTTTACAACTACGCCCCAAACAACATCTTTGGCAAGGACGAGTGCCCGTTTTTGACAGTGGAGTAGACGGAACAACAATTGCTCCGATTACTTCCTCTTGCTTTTAAACCAAAATTCCGAGACACTGGTCAAAATCACAGTGATAGAGCTAGTCAGCCACACAGCACCACCATTAAAGGACCTGACTTGCTCAGGTCTTTTTCTTTTTGGGCTGTCCCCCAGTGTTTGCGGGGTTTCGGGCCGGTTGCGTGTGCCACGCTCTGCAACCGTGGCC
>JACCDH010166799.1_pt1 | contig 11135 bp, 10 predicted proteins | sample 7442481 | NCBI WGS metagenome assembly JACCDH01 (sample SAMN15323433, study PRJNA562643) | freshwater metagenome | isolation source: river surface water | place: USA:Blue River Watershed | collected 2017-08-15 | reverse complement strand
CCCGGTGGGGGTCGAACCCACACTTGGACGATTTTAAGTCGTCTGCCTCTGCCATTGGGCTACAGGGGCGAATCAGCGTGGGCAAATCTACCTGCCTTCCGCACAACAAAATCCAATTGGGATCGCGTTAGCTTTCCGGTAAAAGTATTCTGTTGGCTCGGGTGGTAACTCCCAATGACCAATCTAATATTCCCGTCGCTGCCTTGGAACTTGAAATTCGCGCCATGGCCAAACTTTGGGCGCTTTCTAGGTAATTCCTCACCTAACTGGCTCAAAGTTCGAATCGTTGCCTGCCAGGCAATATTTCCAAGGGCTAGATAAGCACGTACTGTCGGGAAAAGTGTCTTTACTTCTTTTGCAAACCAATCCCCACATATGTTTATCTCTTCACTTGTTGGCTTGTTATCCGGTGGCACACAATGAACAGCACAAGTAATTCTTGTGCCAAATAATTCTTGGCCATCATTTAAAGAAATGCTCTCTGCTTGCTTAGCTAAATCTGCGCTAAAAAGCGCTTGATAAAGCCAATCGCCTGAACTATCTCCGGTAAAAATTCTTCCTGTGCGGTTAGCTCCATGTGCACCTGGCGCTAGGCCAACTATTAAGAGCTTTGCATCACTTGGTCCAAATCCTGGAACTGGTTTACCCCAGTAACTTTCACTTTGATATGCCTTACGTTTTGTAATTGCCACCTCGCGTCGCCAAGAAACCAACCGTGGACATTTCTTGCAATTAATTAATTGTTTATCAATGGTTTTAAGATTTTTCGCCAAGGCTCCACGCAATTCCATCGAGGATATCTGATTCTGATGCGACAAACTCTGTTGCGCCGCTCTGCTTAAGAACTCGATCTAAAACTAAAGCTCCTGCACCAATTACATCAACGCGACCTGGATGCATATAGCCAAGCTTGGCTATCTCATCTCGTGACATGGAAAGAAACATTTTGGAAATTTCACTTACTTCAGCTGCTGAAATTCGCGATAGATGAATTGCATATCTGTCGTAGCTATCTAGCCCAAGTGCCGCTGCCGCAACTGTCGTAGCTGTTCCAGCGACTGCAATTAGAGTTTTTGCAGATTTTATTGGAACACTCTGCGCAGCTTCTGCAATCGCTAAATCGATATCTTTTGTTGCCTGCTCAATACTCTCTTTAGTTGCTGGATAAACATTTAAGTGACGTTCGCTCATTCGAACACATCCGATATTTACGCTTCGGGCAAATTCAACAGTGGAATTTCCAAAAACAAATTCCGTCGAGCCGCCTCCAATATCTACAACTAAAAAGGGGGCATCGGAAGGATGCATTTCGCGCACCGCGCCTTGGAATGAGAGACTCGCTTCTTCTTCTCCGCTAATCACTTCAGGTCTGATGCCAAGTATTTTTTCCACGCCATCTATAAATAGATCTCGATTATTGGCATCTCGTGTTGCACTTGTTGCGCAGAAGCGAATTGCTGTGACCCCGCACCGTGTGATCTCAGATCTGAATTTACTTACGGCAGCTAACGTGCGGTCAATTGCGTCTGGATTAAAACTCTTGTTTTTATCGACACTTTCACCAAGGCGCACAATCCCCAGGGTTCGATAAATCTCGCGAAAATTTCCATCACTTACCTCGGCAATTAGCAATCGAATTGAGTTTGTTCCACAATCAATCGCAGCGACTCGACTCACTCTGCGCCTTGCTTTCTTCGCTCAATACAATTCCCGTTCTGCCACCACTTGCCCAGAGCAGAAAGCGCCTCATCTCCTAGCGGATTTACTCCTTTGCCTGCTGCTAGTGAATGAGCAACGAGTGAATGTAAACATTTAACTCGATCCGGCATACCGCCGGCAGAAATTTCTTTTACTTCTGGAACCTCAATTCCAAGAGCGCTCCGTGCGGCGATGTAATCATCATGAGCTGCATGATATTTTCCGGAAAGTTCTGGATCGGATTCCAAACGCTTATTCATATCTTCCATTAATTCACTATTTTCAAGAGTGGAAATCTCAGAAGTTAAATTGGGACAAGTAGCGTAATAAAAAGTTGGGAAAGGAGTTCCGTCACTTAATCGCGGTGGGGTTTCAATAACAGCCGGATTTCCACAAGGGCAACGATAAGCTATTGCATGAACATCGCGAGCAGTGCGGCCAAGTTGTACTGCTAATACTTCAAGATCGCGTTCGCTCGGTTCATTTTTCATAATTAGCTAATCTGAAATCCCGTTATTGCCAACACCTACTGAAGTTATTGAGGAAATTATTCTTGAATACCATGGAACTCCTAACGGAAAATCTTGATTGATTGGCGCAGCCCCTTGGGAGGAGTCTGAAACTTCAGGAGTTGCCCCCAAAATTATGTATTGTCGCTCGCCAGGAAGTACAAAATGTAATCTCGCTCTTGCTTGCGATTTCACATACTCTGGGTCTTTCCAACGTTCTAGTTCGGCACGAGCTTCCTCAAGTTTCTTACGATTTGATTCGACGCTTGATTCCAATGCACTGATTTGCGCGCGCTGGGCAAAATAGTGTTGCGTTGGTGGAGCCAAAGTCACGGCCATTGCAAATAAGACTATAAATAGAATTAAAAGCCTTGTTGATATTCCACGACCTTCTGCAAAATCTGAAAACGCGTTTTTTAATTTAAATTTTCGCGGACTCATTTAAATCTTGGGAAGGCAGACTTTCCTGCATATTTTGCCTTTGCGCCAAGCTCCTCTTCAATTCTGAGTAGTTGGTTGTACTTTGCAACGCGCTCACTGCGAGCAGGTGCACCTGTTTTTATCTGACCCGATGCAGTCGCAACAGCTAAATCAGCAATTGTTGTATCTTCAGTTTCACCTGAGCGATGGCTCATCATGGATCGATATCCAGCTTTATGTGCCATCTCTACGGCGTCAAGGGTCTCAGTAAGTGAACCAATTTGATTTACCTTTACGAGAAGTGCATTTGCAGTTCTTGATGAAATACCACGTGAGAGACGTTCTGGATTGGTAACAAATAGATCATCGCCAACCAATTGCACCTTCTCACCAAGTGCTTCCGTAATTGAGCGCCAGCCATCCCAATCATCTTCTGAGAGTGGATCTTCAATCGAAACCAAAGGATAGGAATCAACAAGCCCCTGGTAATAAGAAATCATCTCTTGAGCTGAAAGTTTGCCACCTTCAAACTCATAGCTGCCATCTTTATAAAACTCGGTAGCCGCAACATCCATTGCAAGCGCAATTTCGGTTCCTAGTTTGAATCCCGCTTTATTAATTGCCTCAACAATAAGATCAAGCGCAGCACGATTGCTATCTAAATTAGGTGCAAATCCGCCTTCATCGCCGATACTTGTAGCAAGTCCGCGCTTCTTAAGTACCGACTTTAGCGCGTGATAAACCTCTGCACCCCAACGTAGCGCCTCTTTAAAATTCTTGGCGCCAATTGGAGCAATCATAAATTCTTGGATATCAACGTTGGTATCGGCATGGGCGCCACCATTAAGAATGTTCATCATTGGAACCGGCAATAAATCGGCGTTCTCGCCTCCAATAAATTTATAAAGAGGCATCTTTTTGGAGTTACTTGCAGCTCTTGCAACTGCTAATGAAACTCCGAGAATTGCATTTGCGCCCAATTTAGATTTATTAGCTGTTCCATCCAAATCAATCATCAATTTGTCAATTGCGCGCTGTGTAAAAGGATCTGCGCCAATCAATTTTGGTGCAATCTCTTTTTGAATATTTGAAATTGCGCTTAATACACCTTTGCCTAAATAACGTTCGCCGCCATCACGAAGTTCTACTGCTTCAAATGCGCCAGTTGATGCACCGCTTGGGACTGCAGCCCTTCCAAACGAACCATCGGAAAGTTCCACATCTACTTCAACAGTTGGATTGCCTCTAGAGTCGAGGATTTCACGAGCTTTAATTGATTTGATTGTGGTCACGATTGGGAATTCTATCCTTTTTGGCTTTCCCTTAATGAATCACGATAACGCAGCGCTGCCTTTCGTAATGCCGCCTCTGGGTCAATATCGCTTGCCACTGCCCAAGAAATTAATGAAAGAAATTCATCTCCCAGTGCATTCTCATCAGCACCTGATTTAGGTGGATTCGCTCTTGGAATATCTAAGCCATTCTTTTCAGCGCGGAGAATCAATTTGGCAGCAAGAGGCAGTGCAGGTTGACCTACCGGGACTCCTTCATCAAATTCGGTACGCCCCTTTTCCTCATTCTTGATCTGCTCCCAATTACGCTTTACATCCGCGCTGGAATTAACTTTTACATCGCCGAAAACATGAGGGTGTCTTGCAATCAATTTATCTGCCACACCTGCAGCAATGTCATCAATATTGAAAGGTTCACTCTGATCCTCCTGCGCAATCTGAGCATGGAAATAAACTTGTAGGAGTAAATCCCCTAACTCTTCTTTTAAGTCTGCGCGATTGCCACTTTCAACAGCTTCAATAAACTCATATGACTCTTCCAATTGATAACGAATTAAGCTCTCGTGAGTCTGCTCAGCATCCCAGGGGCAATCTGAGCGAAGTCTCTTCATCACCTCTACTAGGCGAATCAGATTTTCGTATGCCATAACTACTTATTTGTTACTGCATCGCCTGCTGGATCAGTGCCAAGGACGGAGATTGAAGTTGGATCCCAGACTCCGTACCTTGGATTGACCACAATCTTTAACAACTTAGATTTCTCGCGTACCAAGTTTTGAATCAAATCGTTAATTTCACCATCGGTTGCACCTGAATCGGCTAGCGCGCTGCCAATTTTTCTCAATATTAAATCGCGACGAAGCACATCATCGAGTGCTTCTGGCGCAATTGCTGCATTTACCAAGACTGAAGGAAGCATTTCTTCGCCGCCGATACTCTGGAAGATCTCTGCTTTGTAGGCTTCCAAATCTGCCTTAGTTACTTCAATTCCAGTTTCACCAGCAATGTCATCAAGTATTAGATTAGAAATTAAGAATGTTAGTTGTGAGCGCGTCAATACATCGCCATCTTGAAGCTGCATTTGAGAGGTATCCACTTTTTTTCGCTCTGCCAAAATTGAATCAACGCGGCCTTGTAATGTGGCTAGTTCAATATCGGTTTTGCCAACACTTGCTGCAACATCCATCTGTGAACAACCAGAAACAAATAGCAGTGAGAATCCAAGTAGTGCTGCGACAAGACGCTTCATTTAATTTCCTTCTCTCTGCTTTATAGGCGAATTTAGCTCGGCCAGTGTTTCGTTCACCCAGTTAAGGAGTGAAGTATCTCCTATCTTCTGACTCTCTTGCGACCATGCGGCAACAGTTGGTCTGGCAATCAGCAGGGTGTTAGTCACCGATTTCACAATTGAACCGGGATAAAGACGCTGAATTCGAAGCTGTGCTGATTCAGAAATCTTAAACGGCGCAATCTTTAGATATTTACCCTGCAGTGCTAGATCTTTAATTCCCATCTCTTTAGCTTTTATCCGCAGCTTTGCAACATCAAGTAGTCGCAGCGCCTCTTCTGGAATCTCTCCAAATCGATCTTTAAGCTCTTCTCCAATTGCATCAACATCAGAATCTGCAATCGCTGCTGCCAATCTGCGATACAGATCTAGTCTTAATCGATCCGCTGGAACATAAGCCGTTGATAGATGCGCCGTAACTGGAAGTTCAACTTTACATTCGACTTCTTGTTCTTGCTCATCTATTAAACCTCTCTTAAATTCTGTTACAGCTTCGCCAACCATTCGCATATAGAGATCAAATCCAACATCTGCAATATGTCCTGACTGTTCCCCACCCAACAAATTTCCTGCTCCACGTATTTCTAAGTCCTTAAGTGCAACCTGCATACCTGAGCCAAGTTCACTATTAGTTGCAATGGTATTTAATCTATCCAGCGCCAACTCTGTTAAAGGTTTATCGGCTGGATACAGAAAGTATGCATATGCACGCTCTCTGCTCCGTCCAACTCTTCCCCGTAATTGATGAAGTTGGGATAGACCAAATTTATCTGCGCGCTCGACAATTAAAGTGTTCGCATTAGCTACATCAATGCCGTTTTCAACTATAGTTGTGCAAACCAGCACATCGAATTCGCGATTCCAAAAAGCTAAAACAACTTGCTCTAAGGCGCTTTCATTCATCTGTCCGTGCGCGGTTGCAATTCGCGCCTCTGGAATTAATCTCCGCAGTCGAGCTGCTGCTTCATCAATACTCTCAACCCGATTATGAATATAAAAAACCTGACCATCACGTAATAACTCGCGATGAATTGCGGCAACAACTTGTTTATCATCATAAGCACCTACATAAGTAAGTACCGGATGACGTTCTTCAGGTGCCGTTGCAATCGTCGACATCTCTCTAATCCCGGTGATTGCCATCTCTAAAGTCCTTGGAATTGGCGTTGCCGACATCGCCAAAACATCTACCGTTGCCCGTAATTTCTTTAATTTCTCTTTATGTTCAACGCCAAATCTCTGCTCTTCATCAACAATAATTAAACCTAGATCTCGAAACTTAATATCTTCAGATAGTAAGCGATGAGTTCCAATCACAACATCAATAGTTCCTGCACTAAGTCCAGATGAAGTTTCATTAATCTCTTTTGTTGAGTTGAAGCGAGATAAAGCACCTACTTTGATAGGGAATCCGGAGTAACGCTCGGAGAATGTGGCTAGGTGTTGTTGTACCAATAAAGTTGTTGGAACAAGTACTGCAACTTGCTTTGCATCTTGCACTGCTTTAAATGCCGCTCTTATCGCAATCTCGGTCTTGCCATAGCCGACATCACCGCAAATAATGCGATCCATTGGATATGGCCGTTCCATATCTGCCTTAACATCATTTATCGTTGATAATTGATCTGGCGTTTCAACATATTCAAATGAATCTTCTAGTTCTCGCTGCCAGGTTGTGTCAGGCGAAAAAGCAAAACCGGGAAGACTGGTGCGAGCTGCATATAAGCGAATCAGTTCGCCAGCAATCTCTTTTACCGCTTTCTTTGCCCGAGCTTTACTTCGACTCCAATCACCGCCACCAATCTTGTGAAGTGCTGGAGTTTCACCTCCGATATATCTAGTAACTAAATCTAAAGAATCGGTCGGTACAAAAATGCGATCTGCTGGTTGGCCCCGCTTTGCGGCGGCATATTCGATAACAACATACTCACGCTCCACGCCCCCAACGCTTCGCTTAAGTAATTCTTGATATCTACCAATTCCATGAATTTCATGAACAACATAATCGCCACGCTTTAATTCAAGGGGATCAATCGCTTTTTTACGTCGCGTTGGTAACTTGGTTACTGAAGCTCTGCGATCTTTTACTCCTGTGATCTCAGATTCAGATAGTAAAACAACTTTGTTTTCAACATCTTGAAATCCGAAATTAATTGGTGAAGTCAAAAGATAGACCACATCTCGTACCGGATTTGTTGTTAAATCTGATACAACTTTTGCCGGCAAATCTGCATCAGATAATAATTGCTGGTAGCGCTCGGCTAACCCATGAGAGTGCAGAGAGAGAATTACTAGTTCTTTAGCGGCAAGCCATGTTTTAATATCACGCATCAACTTTTCAAAGTCGCCACGATAAGCCGTTAGCTCTCTAAATTGTTCAATCTTGGGATCATCGATATCGCCAAATAGATTAATACTCCGCCACTCAATATCTTTTTCATCTGCTTTGGCTTTAATATCTTCAAGACTCAAGTAATTGGCACGTTGGAGTTCTGCTCGTAGCGGTGCTGCCACTGAATCGCCAAGAGCCGCATTTGACCAAGATGCTTCTAGAAATTCCTCACTAGTTTTTATCAAATCTAAAGTTCTATTTTTAATTCGCTCTTCTTCCAGAAGAATTACTTCATATCTATTATCGAGAAAATCTAGGAATTGCTTCATCTCTGGGTGTAGCGCCCCGATCAAAGATTCCATTCCCGATACATAGATTCCTTCCGAAATTTTGTTAGTCATCTCTATGAGCTCGGGATAGATATGTCGTAACGCCTGCGCGCGCTCTTTTACCGCATCATCAATTAGGAGCTCTCTACCCGGCAATATTCGAATGGCACTTGTCTCTGGAGTAAAAGTTCGCTGGCTACCAATTTCAAAGCGACGGATTTCTTCAATTTCGTCACCAAAAAATTCAACTCTGATTGGGTAATCGGCAGCTGTTGGATATATATCGATTATTCCGCCACGTACTGCAAATTCACCTCGCCGCTCAACCATATCTACTCTGGTGTATGCCCGATCAACAAGTGACGTGATCAACTTTTCAAAATCAACACTTTGGCCACGATCAAGAGTCAATATCTCCTGATCAGTGATGTTTGAAATTATTGGTTGAACTAGCGAACGAATTGGAAGCACTAGAACTTGAATATTGGCTAAGTTGTAAAGAACATCAATCCTTTTAGCAATTGTGTCGCTATTCGGGCTTAATTTTTCGTGGGGCAAAGTCTCCCATGATGGAAATTCAGAGACTGAATCTAAATATGCACCTAATTCTTTAACCAATTCACCAGCACGCTTACTTGAATGTGACACAAGCACAAGTTTTTTCTCAGCAGCTCTGGCAGCGATAAGTTGCGGGAAAGCCGAAATTGGCGCAATCAATCGATCGCTTTCATTTAGTTTCGCCAGACTCTCCTTAGAGAGTTTGGCAATCCCAGTCAATCTGCCCATTCTTTTCCCCACTCTGAAATGCCGATAAGCCCCGCTTCCCAAAAGGGAGGGGGCTAATCAAAATCTATTGGAAATTGCGGAAATTATCTAACTGTTAAATCTTGTCTGAGCAATTTCTAGTCCATCACTAATGAGCGATTCGATTGCATTAGCACCATTCTCAACAAAATTTGGTAAGTCTTTTCGTTCTTCAGCGCTAAATGGTTTAAGGACAAAATCAGCAGGATCTTGTCTGCCAATGGGTCTGCCTATCCCCATTCTGATTCTGAAATATTCTGGACCCATTACGCCAGTAATGCTTTTCAATCCATTATGGCCATTATCGCCGCCACCTTGTTTTAACCGAATCGCCTGAAATGGAATATCTAGTTCATCATGTACAACGATTAAATGGTCGCTTTTAACTTTAAAGTAATCAGTAAGTGATTTAGTTGGTCCACCAGATTCATTCATATAACAACGCAAAGTGGCAGCTACAACAGAAGTTCCTGCAATTTTGAATTGGGCAACGTTGGCGCGCGATTTATGGTTACTAAACTTCGCACCATTCTCAATGGCAAGTTGGTTGATAACCATTGCACCGATGTTATGGCGAGTGCGTTCGTATTCCGGACCTGGATTGCCCAGTCCGACAACAATCCAACTTTCCTTCGATTTACCAAACATGAAGGAAGGTTACGACTATTTCTTCTCGCCCTCCGCGCCACCTTCTGCAGGTGCTGCGGCTTCACCTTCAGCAGGAGCTGCAGCTTCACCTTCAGCAGCAGCGACTGGAACAACTTCTTCAGCTGCGGCACGTACGGATAGGTGAACAACAACCATCTTCGGATCGCTCTTGAGAGTTACACCTTCTGGAAGAACCACATCTGCTGCAACTTTGGAATCGCCAGCCATTAAGCCAGTGATATCCAATTCGAGAGCTTGTGGAATTGCAGTTACATCCGCTTCAACTTCAATGGTGTTATGTACGTGCTCCAAAATACCTTCTGGATCATGTTTACCGGATGCATGTACCGGAACGTTAACGGTAACGCGCTCGCCGCGACGTACGATAATCAAATCAATATGTTCTAGATTTCCTTTAAGTGGATTTCGAACAATGGATTTTGGAAGAACTAATTCTTGCTTTTCGCCAAGATCAATATTTAGCAGAACGTTAGAGGTCTTGATTGCAATACCAACTTCACGAGCTGGTAATGAGATATGAGTTGGTTTCTCGCCATGTCCATAAATAACCGCAGGTACTGAACCATCGCGACGGATTCTGCGAGATGCGCCTTTACCGAATTCATTACGGATTGCGCCCTTAATTGCTACTTCTGCCATTTTCTTGCCTTTCGTCGATTACGGGGTCTACCCCTCGCCGTGGAGCCGTAGGTTACCTAGCCCCGCTTTATTCGACAAATCGCCGAGAGATTCGGCGGGCAACTCGCCACGAGATAAGTGCAACTAGAACGATTGCTACAAAATGCCAGATGCCAAGAGGAAATCTTCCATGATCAGGTAGCGCCGGATCTTGTTGATTAGCTGCTCGCGGAAGTTCAATTGTCGCAACAACGCCCGCATGATCGGAAGCAAAACATTTTTCAGTTCCACAATCCCAGATAGATGATCCATCTGGATAAATATTTCCAATCATTTTCGATGAAACATTTGCATAAACATTTTTTGTAAATACATAATCTAAACGATCAGTAAAACCGTATTGGTTTCCATCCAGTAGAGCTTGCTTGGCACGGATGGGATCTGGTCCATTTAGTAATGCACTTGCGCCCCAGGAGAAAAACTTTGGATCCTTGGCATCAGGCGATGCGTTGGTAAATCCAGCAGCAATCATGGTTGTAAATGCATTACAGGCGGCATCGCCTGATGTTGGACATGCCTCACTTACAACAGGTTGCTCCCCTGGATTTGGTGCGGTTTTAGGACGGGGATCTCGATAGTCGGCATTGAAATCACCCATCACAATTAACGGCATCTTTGCATCCGCCAAATCAGTCACAAGTTGCTTAGCCTGCAACGCTGAATTTGGAACTTTGTTCTCGTCCCAAATTGATTCCAAATGAGTAGATACAACTCTTACCAAAGAATCTTTAACTTCAAAATCAACCCAGGTATAGCCTCGGTAAATTGTCATGATTGTCGGAACAATTGAATAAGTAGCGTCATATTCAGAATTACCCACTTGAACAATATCTGCCGCTAAATCTTTCCGAACCAGAATTGCATCACCTATTGTGAAACCACAGGCCGCAGATTTCGAACCGAAGATGGATGGGAAAAGCTGCGGGTCGTTGACTTTTGTTAGGTATGGAATAGCAGCGATTGAATAACCGGGGTTATATGCGGTTACGCCATCAGCATTTGCCAGCACATAACTGACACCAGTTCTTTTTGTAGCTTCAATAAATTGCTCTAGAAAATCAAAGACGGCAACCTTGCTACTCCAAAGATTCTTTTTGCAATACCAAGTTGTTGCCT
>JACCDH011391633.1_pt1 | contig 11138 bp, 9 predicted proteins | sample 7442481 | NCBI WGS metagenome assembly JACCDH01 (sample SAMN15323433, study PRJNA562643) | freshwater metagenome | isolation source: river surface water | place: USA:Blue River Watershed | collected 2017-08-15 | reverse complement strand
CGATTCTCGATGAGGCAATCAATGCAGCGCTTCCTGAGTTCTACGGACAGGCAGCTCGCGAACACACACTTCTTGTCATCGGTCGCCCAGTTGTCGATATCAAAGAATTCAAAGATAACGAGAAGCTCGAATTCACCGTTGAAGTTTCAGTTCGCCCAGAAGTAACACTTCCAGATTTCTCTAAGGTCACAATCACAGTTGATAATGCAGAAGTAACTGATGCAGATCTCAACGAGCAGATTGACGAACTCCGCGCTCGCTTTGGCACACTTCACACCGTTGAGCGTGCAACTAAGAACGGTGATTTCGTCACTGTTGATCTCACAGCTCGCATCAATGGTGAAGAAGTTGATGGCGGCAAGGCAAATGACATTTCTTATGAAGTCGGTTCAAACCGCATGATTGATGGCCTTGATGAGGCACTCATCGGCATGTCAGCAGGAGATACAAAGACATTCACAACACAGCTCGTTGGTCAGCAAGATGGCGAGACTGGTGATGTCTTCATCGCACTCAAGGTTGTTAAGGAGCGCGAACTTCCACCAGTAGATGATGCATTCGCAAAGCTCGCATCTGAGTTCGACACTATTGAAGACCTCAAGAAAGATTTCACAGAGCGCCTCACACGTTTGAAGAAGCTCGAGCAGGGCGCACAGGCTCGCGATCTTCTTGTCGAGAAGTTGCTTGCTGATCTCTCAATCGAAGTTCCTGATGATTTGGTTCTTGAAGAAGTAAATAGCCACCTCGAGGGCGAAGGCCGTCTCGAAGATGCTGTTCACCGTGCAGAAGTTGATAAGGAAGTCCGTGACTCAATTAAGTCTGAGTTCCTCCTCGATTCAATCGTGAAGGCGGAAGAAGTTCAGATCACAGAGATTGAACTCACCGAATACCTCGTGCGTATGTCACAGCGTTACGGAATGGCTCCAGAGCAGTTTGCTCAGGAACTCCAGAAGGCTGGTCAAATCACACAGGTTATCGCTGAGGTCACCCGCGCTAAGGCTCTCGCCTCTGTGCTCGGTCGCATCACTGTGGTCGACAAGTCAGGGGCGAAGATTGAACTCGAAGATCTCCGTACCCCTGCCGCTGCTGCTGCAGAAGCAACTGCCGAATAACCTTCCCCTCAACCATTCGCCCAAACCTTTAGCCAATAGCGAACACGGTCGATTTCGGCCGTAATCTCTCATATTTGGGAAGCATTTTCGCTGCGCCATTGTTAAGGTCACTACATGCATTGCGCATCCTCCAGGTTTATCGGGGGCGGCGCTCATAGTCGGAAGGAAGTACCGTGGATTTAATTACCCCACAGAACAGATCAGCAGCAGAGACTCCACTCGGTTTAGGTGACCAGATTTATAGCCGCCTTCTTCGCGAGCGAATCGTCTTTCTCGCTGGCGAAGTTCGCGATGAGATGGCAAATCAGATCTGCGCACAGCTACTTCTCCTCTCTGCCGAAGATCCAGAGAAGGACATCTATCTCTACATCAACTCACCTGGCGGCTCAATAACAGCGGGTATGGCGATTTATGACACCATGCACTACATCAAGAATGATGTCGCAACAGTTGCAATGGGAATGGCTGCATCAATGGGTCAGTTCTTGTTAACAGCTGGAACAAAGGGCAAGCGTTATGCAACTCCACATGCACGTATCTTGATGCACCAGCCACTCGGTGGAATCGGTGGAACAGCAACGGATATTCGTATTCAGGCCGAACAGATGGCGATTACAAAGCAAACAATGTCCGAACTCAATGCCAAGCACACTGGTCAGCCACTAGAAAAGATTATCGCTGACTCTGATCGCGATAATTGGTTTAACGCCAAGGATGCACTTGATTACGGATTTATCGATCACATCGCAACAAGCGATGGTCAAATTGCTGGAGGTAAGTAACCATGAAGCACATTTCAGATTTCGAAGCTCGTTACGTTCTTCCAACGATTGAAGAGAAGACCGCATACGGTTACAAGCGCCTCGACCCATATACAAAGTTATTTGAAGAGCGCATCATCTTCCTTGGTCAGCCAATTGATGACACCGTGGCAAACGATGTCATGGCACAGTTGCTCACACTCGAGTCAATGGATCCAGATCGCGATATCTCGATCTACATTAACTCTCCAGGTGGTTCATTTACCGCGCTGACAGCAATCTATGACACGATGCAATTCGTTCGCCCTGATATTCAGACCATCTGCTTGGGTCAGGCAGCATCAGCTGCAGCAATCATCCTTGCCGGTGGCACAAAGGGAAAGCGTTATGGTCTCGAGCACTCACGTATCTTGATTCACCAGCCTTCATCTGAGGGTGGAGGACAGGCATCTGATATTGAAATCCAGGCACGAGAAATCTTGCGTATGCGTGGACTTCTCGAAACGATGCTCGCAAAGCACTCCAATAAGAGTGTTGAAGAGATTGAGAAAGATATCGAGCGTGACAAGATTCTGACTGCTGCCGAGGCAGTCGAGTACGGAATTATCGATAAGGTTATGGCTTCACGAAAGGCCAAGCCTTCCGCGTAATTAAATAATTTATCGAAAGGACCGGGTGCGATGCTCAAGAAACATTTCGCACCCGGTTCTCTCTTTTCTTACTCTGCATATCGAAATCTCTGGATATCAGCGGTGCTCACAGTGGTCGCTATGTCAGCGTTTCCGATTGCAGTGGCTGTTACCGTTCTTGATGCTGGGGGCAGCGCAACAACACTGGGATTAATTCTTGCGGCCCGAGTTCTCTCCGGCGTCTTGCTTTCGCCAATTGGTGGCGTCTGGGCGGATCGACTTCCCAGAAAAACTGTTTTAATTTTGGCCGATGGCTTCCGCGCAGTAATGGGAAGCACGATGATCTTCTTTGATCCAACAAAAATCTCCATGTGGATTCTTGGTGCAATTGTCGTTCTCATGGGAGTTAGTGATGCTTTTGGTTCGCCTGCTTCGCAAGCGATTATGCCGAGCATCTTGCCGGATCACTTGCTTCCTGCCGGCAACGTAGCAAAGGGAATCGCACAGAAAGGTGGAACCATCGCTGGCCCCGGAATTGCCGGTGTCATTGTTGTTTCACTCGGTACCCATGCAACGTATGTAGCTTGTTCGCTCTTCTTCCTGATTGGCGCAGCGATTCTCTTTCGCATCAAGGAGAACTACACACCTCCGGCGCCAGGAGAAGAGACAAAGTTCTTCGCCGACCTGAAAGATGGCCTGATCATCACCTGGAAGTACAAGTGGATTGCAGCGATGATCGCAATGGCATCGGTTCAATTGATGATGGTGGTGGGTACCGAAAATGTCTTGCTGCCGGTAATCACCAAACGTGATTTCAACACCGCATCGGTCTATGCAACTGCCGCCGCCCTCTTTAGTTTAGGTGGCGCGATATCTGCAATCATTTCAATTCGACTGAAGGTGAAATATCCAGGATTAGTGTGTGTGAGCGTCTGGGGACTCTTTATATTCGCTCCGCTCGTTCTCGCTTTTCCAGCCTCGAAGGAGATGATCTTCGTGGCATATCTCATCGCTGGATTCTCGGTCGGACCATGGGAAGCATTCTGGAGTACTCAAGTTCAACGTGAAGTGCCAGCGGAGTATCAAGGTCGAGTATTTAGTATCGATTACATGGGCTCTGTTGGTTTGATGCCGCTAGGCATGGCGCTGGCGGGACCGTTCGCCAATCTCTTTGGCGAGCGTCCACTCTTGATTGGAATCTCAATCTTCCACTTACTTATCTGTGGACTCGTACTTCTCGTTCCTGGAGTCAAGGAGATGAAACAGCCGGAAGCGTGAAGCGATTCCGGATCGAACAACTAGCCGAGTTCACCTATAGGCGAACAAAGTCGCGCTTGATTCACGCCACATTAAAGGTCGGCAAAAACTATATTTACACCCATGTCCACACGAATTGGCGAGGCTAACGACCTCTTGAAATGCTCCTTCTGCGGCAAGACCCAGAAGCAGGTAAAGAAGCTCATTGCAGGTCCTGGTGTCTACATCTGTGACGAGTGCATCGATCTCTGTAACGAGATCATTGTTGAAGAACTCTCTGAAGCCAACACACTTGGTCTTGCAGAACTTCCAAAGCCACAATCAATATTTGAATTCTTGGATCAGTATGTAATCGGTCAAGATCGCGCAAAGAAGTCTCTCTCTGTTGCTGTCTACAATCATTACAAGCGAGTACAGTCGGGTGAGACTCGTGGTGATGATGGAATCGAACTCGCCAAATCAAATATTTTGCTTCTCGGTCCAACTGGTTGCGGTAAGACTCTCTTGGCTCAATCACTTGCTCGCATGCTCAATGTTCCCTTCGCAATCGCCGATGCAACTGCGTTGACTGAAGCAGGTTATGTCGGTGAGGATGTTGAAAATATTCTGCTCAAACTTTTGCAAGCTGCAGATTACGATGTGAAGAAAGCCGAGACCGGAATCATCTACATCGATGAAATCGATAAGGTGGCGCGCAAAGCAGAGAACCCGTCAATCACTCGAGATGTATCTGGTGAAGGCGTTCAGCAAGCGCTCTTGAAGATTCTTGAAGGCACTGTTGCATCTGTTCCGCCACAAGGGGGACGCAAGCACCCACATCAAGAATTTATTCAGATTGATACCACCAATGTTCTCTTTATCGTTGGCGGCGCCTTCGCTGGTCTCGATAAGATCATTGAAACGCGCAGCGGATCAGCGGGAGTTGGCTTTAATGCCGAACTCGTAAGTGCTGAACAGAAGAACCGTAAAGATGTTTTTGCTGATGTGATGCCAGAAGACCTCCTAAAATTTGGAATGATTCCAGAATTCATTGGACGTCTTCCTGTGATCACCAGTGTTGAGAATCTCGACAAGCCTGCACTCATGCAGATTCTGACTGAGCCAAAGAATGCTCTGGTGAAGCAGTATCAGAAGCTCTTCAACCTCGATGATGTAGAACTCGAATTCACACCGGATGCGCTAGATGCAGTGGCAGAACTTGCACTTTCTCGCGGCACAGGTGCTCGTGGACTTCGTGCGATTATGGAGTCAATCCTCCTTGGTGTGATGTATGAAGTCCCAAGCCGCACCGACATTGCAAAGGTGATTATCGAAAAGGCATGTGTTGAGAGCAATGCGCCAGCCACTTTGGTGGAGCGTGCAGGCGATGTTCCAAAGCGAGCATCACGACGTGATAAGCCTTCTGAGGAAAAAAGCGCTTAGCCTTAACCGCTAGAATGCGCTCCATGACGAAGCGCGAACTCGCTCCATCCTTTGTACCTGCCGATATCGAGCCACGGCTCTATTCGCATTGGGTTGAATCCGGCTACTTCACTGCTGACTCGTCCTCACCTAAAGAGCCTTTCACGATTGTCATCCCACCACCGAACGTAACTGGCAACCTTCATATCGGCCACGCGCTCGACCAAACACTGCAAGATTGTTTGACTCGCATGAAGCGCATGCAGGGTTATGAAGCTCTCTGGCTGCCGGGTATGGATCACGCCGGAATCGCAACGCAGAATGTTGTTGAGAAGCAATTAGCGGCACGTGGACTTACCCGCCATGATCTTGGTCGCGAAGAGTTTGTAAAGAAAGTCTGGGAGTGGAAGGCCGAATCAGGCGGGCAAATCCTGGGACAGATGAAGAGACTTGGTGACTCTGTTGACTGGTCTCGCGAAGCTTTCACCATGGATGAAAATCTTTCGCAGGCAGTTCTGACAATTTTTAAGAAGCTCTTTGATGCCGATTTAATTTACCGTGCAGAGCGAATCATTAACTGGTGCCCACGTTGTTTAACTGCGCTCTCAGATATCGAAGTCGAACACCAAGACGATGAAGGCGAGTTCGTCTCAGTTCGTTACGGAGATGGCGAACAGAGCATTGTTGTTGCCACAACCCGTGCCGAAACCATGATGGGCGATGGCGCAGTTGCAGTTCATCCCGATGATCCGCGCTATCAGCACTTGATTGGCACAGAAGTTCTTCTGCCGCTTGTTAATCGCATGATTCCAATCATCGCTGATGAACTCGTGGATCCTGAATTTGGAACTGGTGCAGTAAAGGTCACGGCAGCACATGACCCTAATGACTTTGAGATGGCAGTGCGCCACAACGTTCCTTTTGTTGTCATCATGAACGAACACGGCATCATGGATGGCACAGGCACCGAATTCGATGGCATGGATCGCTTTGAAGCTCGTGTCGCAGTCGTTGCAAAGCTAAAAGAGCTCGGCCGTGTTGTCGCGGAGAAGCGTCCATATGTGCACGCGGTCGGACACTGTTCACGTTGCGATACAACAGTCGAGCCGCGTCTTTCAAAGCAATGGTTTGTAAAGGTTGCACCTCTTGCAAAGGCAGCGGGAGATGCTGTTCGTGACGGTCGAGTAAAGATCGAACCAGAAGAACTTGCACCACGTTACTTTGATTGGGTCGATAACATGCATGACTGGTGTATTTCACGTCAGTTGTGGTGGGGTCACCGCATCCCTGTTTGGTACGGACCTAACGGCGAGGTAATTGTTGTGGGACCCGGAGAGAGCGCACCTGCAGGGTACGAGCAAGATCCCGATGTACTCGATACTTGGTTCTCATCTGCACTATGGCCATTCTCAACTCTCGGTTGGCCAAACAACACAGCTGACTTGAAGAAGTTTTATCCAACTAGCGTGCTTGTTACAGGTTACGACATTCTCTTCTTCTGGGTAGCTCGTATGATGCTCTTCGGTTTATTTGCAATGGATGGAACTCCACCGTTTGGAACTATCGTCTTGCACGGACTTGTGCGCGATCAATTTGGCAAGAAGATGTCAAAATCAAAGGGTAACGTTGTTGACCCACTTGAGTTTATTGATAAGTACGGAGCCGATGCACTTCGCTTTACCTTGGCTCGTGGATCTAATCCAGGTAAAGATCAGGCACTTGCAGAAGATTGGATTGCGGGTTCACGTAACTTCGCCACCAAACTCTGGAACGCAACTCGTTTTGCCGTGATGAACGGCGCAACAGTAGAGGGCGAACTTCCACCTGTTAACTCGCTCAATGCAATCGATAAGTGGATCCTCTCTCGCCTCTCTGAGACAACTGCTGAATACAGCGAACTTCTTAACACCTATGAGTTTGCTCGAGCGAGCGAAGTCATTTATCACTTTGCTTGGGATGATCTTTGCGATTGGTACTTAGAGCTCTCAAAGGAATCGTTTGCTTCAGGAAATGCACAATCGACTCAGCGAGTTCTAGGTCATGTGCTCGATCAGCTTTTCCGTCTACTTCATCCAATCATGCCTTTTATTACCGAAGAGCTATGGACCACATTCACTAAAGGGGAGTCTTTAAATACTGCGCAGTGGCCAATCGCCAATGCGGCTCACCTCGATAAGTCATCCGAAGAGTTAATTACACAGTTGCAACGTGTAATTACAGAGGTACGTCGATTCCGTAATGACCAAGGTGTGAAGCCAAGCCAAAAGATTCCTGGTCGCTTTATCGCGCCAGCCGATGTCGCGCAGTACTCATCGGCGATGGCATTCTTGCTCAAACTCGAGCTCGTTGAATTTACCGCAAGTGCATCGGTTGAGATTGGCGCAATCAAGTGCGAGCTCGACCTCTCTGGCGCAGTTGACGTAGTTGCAGAGCGCGCTCGTCTCGAGAAAGATCTTGCGACAGCGAAGAAAGATCTTGCCACAGCGGAAGTGAAGTTAAACAACGAGGGCTTTATGGCGAAAGCACCAGAGAACGTCGTTGTGGAAATTCGCGAACGTCAGGCAGCGGTTACTGCCGATATCGAGAGAATTACTGCGCAGTTGGCAGCGTTGAAGTAATGAGCGTAATTTCTCCAGACGATCAAGAGCGCATTGATGCAATTGAACAAGTGTTGCTCAAGCGTTGGCCAGAAACTAAAATTGCACCAACGCTAGAGAGAATTGCAGCGCTCGTTGATGCACTGGGATCTCCGCAGCTAACGTATCCAACAATTCATGTCGGTGGCACCAACGGTAAGACAACGACCGCACGAATGATTGATTCATTGCTCTTTGAAATGGGACTCCGAACCGGGCGCTTCACCTCACCTCATCTTGAAAGTTATCTGGAGCGAATTTCAATCAATGGTCAGCCAATTGATCCGAAGGCGATGATTTTCTCTTACAACGATATCTCCGCCTATCTCGACTTTATGGATAGCAAGTTTGATACTCCCATCTCGTTCTTTGAAGCAATAACCGCGCTTGCTTTCGCTGCATTTGCAGAACACCCCATCGATGTTGGTGTCATTGAAGTCGGCATGGGCGGCGAATGGGATGCTACAAATGTTGTCGATGCCGATGTTTCAGTCATCATGCCGGTGGATTTGGACCATACCGAGTATCTAGGCTCAACAATCGGTGAAATCGCAAGAACCAAGGCGGGCATTATCAAAGAGGGTGGTTACGTCGTGCTGGCGCAACAACAGCCAGAGGCTGCTGTTGAGTTATTGAAGAAGGCAGCAGAAGTTGGCGCTGATGTTGCTCGCGAGGGACTTGAATATGTAATCGAAAGTCGTGCGCTTGCAGTGGGCGGTCAATTGCTCACTATCAAAACACCAAAAGATACCTATGAAGATATTTTCTTGCCGCTTCATGGAAAGCACCAAGCCTCCAATGCGGCAGCTGCTCTCGTGGCGGTGGAAGCGTTCTTCGGCGAACAAGAACTTGATTACGAAGCGGTGCTCGCCGGTTTTGCAAATGTGCAATCCCCAGGTCGCTGCGAGGTATTACATCGTGATCCGACAATAATCATCGATGCCGCACATAACCCTCATGGCGCCAAGGCGCTTACTGAGACCATACAAAGTGAATTTACCTTTGATGAAGTTATTGGAATCTTTGCAGCAATGGGCGATAAAGATGTTGAAGGTGCACTAATTGAACTTGAGAAGGTAATGGATTCGGTCATTGTGACCAAGAATTCCTCTGCACGTTCGATGTCAGTTTCAGATGCAGAAGCGATAGCTTCCAAGATTTTCGGAGCAGAACGAGTTTTCTCAGCCGAGACTTTAGATTTAGCAATTGAGAAAGCGATTAAGGATTCTGTTCGACCACTCAGCGAAGAAACTCTTGGAATTCTCATTACAGGTTCTGTTGTTACAGTTGGAGAAGCGCGATCAATCGTCCGCAAGCATTTTGCAAAGGAATCTCTGTAATGCGCGTTCTTGGATCCGCAGTCTTGGTGATGGAGTTCTTCATCATGGGTTTTGCAATGCTGATAGCAAAGAATCATGAACCATCCACCATTGTTTTCGGCGCTGTAATCGCCATTCTTCTTCTGCTCACACCTGGCCTATTGAAGAAGAAGGCGGGCTGGATTCTTGGTTCACTCCTGCAGCTCGCAATGACGGGCTATGCGGTAGTCGTACCCTCGTTGGCCATAATCTCCCTCCTTTTCAACGGGCTCTGGATTGCGGCCATCGTTGTAGGGCGAAAAGGAGAGGCAATCCGAGCCGCCCTTATCGCTGAGGCGGAAAAATCTGGTGGCGCAGAAGGGTCCTAACCTCCAATAGAATGGCCATGTGAGTACAACAGAGAAGACACTTGTCCTTGTTAAGCCAGATGGGGTTGCCCGAGGTTTGGTCGGCGAAATCATCGCGCGTATCGAACGTAAGGGTTACACAATTTCGCAATTGCGTATGTTGCACGCTGACCGTGCGCTACTCGAACAACACTATGCCGAGCACCAAGGCAAGCCATTCTTCGAACCACTCGTCGAATTCATGATGTCTGGACCAATCGTTGCCTTGGTCGTAGATGGAAACCGCGTCATCGAAGGCTTCCGCAACATCGCTGGAACTACAGATCCAACTGTTGCCGCACCAGGAACAATTCGCGGAGATCTCGCACGCGATGCAGGTACGAAAGTTACACAGAATCTCGTTCATGGCTCAGATTCACCAGAATCTGCTGCGCGTGAAATTGCAATCTTCTTTGGAGGTAAGTAATGGCTAGCAAGATGTCTTTCATCGGTCGCGATATGGCGGTCGATCTCGGAACCGCAAACACACTCGTTTATGTTCGCGGTCGCGGCATTGTTCTCAACGAGCCATCAGTAGTTGCTGTTAATCAAGATACAGGCGGAATTCTTGCCGTTGGTATTGAGGCAAAGAAGATGATTGGTCGCACCCCGGGCAATATCGTGGCGATTCGTCCATTGAAGGATGGCGTGATTGCTGACTTCGATACAACCGAGCGCATGCTCCGTTACTTTATTCAAAAGGTGCATAAGCGCAGTTATCTCGCGAAGCCACGTATCGTTGTATGCGTTCCCTCAGGTATTACTGGCGTCGAACAACGCGCGGTTAAGGATGCTGGTTATGCAGCAGGTGCGCGCAAGGTTTACATCATCGAAGAACCAATGGCAGCTGCAATTGGTGCTGGCCTTCCTATTCACGAGCCAACCGGAAACATGGTTGTTGATATCGGAGGCGGAACGACTGAAGTTGCTGTGATTTCTCTTGGTGGAATTGTTACAGCGCTCTCAATCCGTGTTGGTGGAGATGAGCTCGATCAATCGATTATCAACTGGGTAAAGTCCGAATATTCACTACTTTTGGGTGAGCGAACAGCCGAAGAGATCAAGATGGCTATCGGATCTGCCTATCAATTACAGGGAGAGAACGATGCAGAGATTCGTGGCCGTGACCTAGCAACTGGTCTGCCAAAGACAATCGTTGTTACTGCTGCAGAGATCCGCAAGGCTCTCGAAGAGCCAGTGAAGCAGATCGTAAATGCTGTTAAGGGAACACTCGATAAGTGCCCACCAGAACTTTCATCAGATTTGATGGATCGTGGAATTGTTCTCACCGGTGGAGGAGCGCTTCTTAAGGGTCTTGACGAACGCCTCCGTCGCGAAACGGGAATGCCAATTCATATCGCTGACCGTCCACTCGATGCAGTCGTTGAGGGATCTGGTAAGTGCATTGAAGAATTCGAAGCCCTTGAAAAGGTTTTGATTTCCGAGCCACGTCGCTAAAGGTCTCACAACGTGCGTTATGGCGGCGACAGTCGCGGTCGCCTTTTACTCATCGTCCTTATTGTTACATCGCTCTTTCTGATCACTCTTGATCTGCGCGGTGTGCAGGTAATCGAGGGTATTCGCACGGGAACTCAAACAGCGCTTACTCCAGTTCAAAAAGCTGGATCTTGGGTTGT
>JACCDH010916492.1_pt1 | contig 11140 bp, 14 predicted proteins | sample 7442481 | NCBI WGS metagenome assembly JACCDH01 (sample SAMN15323433, study PRJNA562643) | freshwater metagenome | isolation source: river surface water | place: USA:Blue River Watershed | collected 2017-08-15 | reverse complement strand
CTGTTGAAAATGCAGTTTGAAATTCAAACAAACTAAGGTCGATTTCTCTTTTGCCTATCATTTTAATCTTATTTTTTCAATAAAGTTAAGAATTTATTTGTATTTACAAAATGGATAAGTCAATAAACCAATAAGATGGAGTTTCCAATACTCTTTCTTTAAATAGTATAAATAAAAAAAAACGAGATAAAGTAGTTATAGATAATCCAATAAGCAAGAAATTGAATAGGGGTTTTAGAAAAATTGCTCTTTTCATTTATTTTAAATCCTGATTAGTGATATATTATAAAAGTAGGTTCTCAAATAAAATCAAAGAAATTATTTTCCTTAATATTTGATTAATATATTTTGTCTTGCTATAAGTCTGATTCTATTATGGATTAAATTTAAAACTCAAAACCACAGTAGTCCCCTTGTTGATTTCGCTTTGGATTTCGAATTGGATGTTTAACAAATCAGCCAAACGTTTTACTATGGAAAGCCCTAATCCAGAACCTTTTATATCTGGATGATGTGTGGGATTGGAACGATAAAAAGGATTCAAAATTTTGTTCAAATCTTCTTTTGAAATACCTATTCCATTATCTGAAATAGTGCAAATTATAGTGTTTTCATTTTGTGAAAGCGAGATAAAAATCACCCCATTTTCATTCGAATATTTAATGGCGTTGCTGATGATATTACTGATGATTATGGAAACCAAATAATTATCCGACTGGATATAATACTCTTTTGAAAAAGAATGATTAACGCTAATTTTTTTGGCGTTCATTTTCAAGGAATACCGAGTGAGAATATCCAAAATCAGGGCATTCAAATACACTTTTTCGGTTTTTAAACTTTGAATTTGATTTTCGAATCGAGCTAATATCAACAACTGGTCAACCAAATTATTTAATCGATTGACTTCTGAAATACCGTATTTGATTTTGGCTTCGTATTCTGCTTGATTCCTAGGTTTTCTTATCAACACTTCCAATGTACCTTTCAAAACCGTTAATGGGGTTCTGAGTTCGTGAGAAGCATCCGAGGTGAATTGTTTTTCTCTTTCAACTGCATTTTCGATTCGATCTAATAAATCATTAATAGTTTTTGAAAGTGTATAGAGTTCGTCTTTGTTTTGTGGCAAATCGATACGTTCTTTCAAATTATCTTTAGTAATTCGGCTAGAGGTTTTGGTGATTAAAGTAACGGGCTTGATACTTCGTCCAGCAATTAATCGTGCTATCAAAAAAAGAAAAATTAATATTAGTGGAAAGGCAATCAAGAGGGTTTCTTGCAAATTATGCAAAATCATTGTGGCATCATCGAGAGACATTGCTATAAACAAATATCCTATCACTTTGTTTTTATCTAAAAGTGGTACTTGAATTTGTCGAATTGGCTTTTTATTCAAGTAAGTATCCATCAATGTATTATCGAATTGAGACGGAAACATTTTGAGTTGCAGCCCTTTGAGATTAGGAGATTTGTCAATCAATTGGTTATTTTTATCAAAAAACTGAACAAAAACTGGATTTACGCTAACCGTATTATGCTCTCTTGCTCTCCATTGATCTACTTGAATTAAATAAGTATCGTTAGGATCAATTTCTATCTCTTCTAAATGTTTTGAAATTTCATTTTTTATATTATTGTTTATACGTGAATTTACTGTGAAAAATACAATTTGATAAATCACATAAAACACTACTGAAATTAACAATCCAGTACTAATAATATAATGTAAGGCAATCCGATCTTTAAAAGAAAATGAAAACATTTATTTAGTTTAATTCATTTGCTATATAGCCTACTCCTCGTATGGTTTTAATATAATCTTTGTCTATTTTTAAGTTGAGTTTTTTACGAATAGCATTTATAAAAACATCTATTACACCTGTATCATAATCAAAATGAATATCCCAAACATCTTCAATAATTTGAGTTCGTGTGCAAACTTTTCCCTTATTCCGAACTAGATAACAAAGCAACTCGTATTCTCTTTGGGTCAATATAGCTTCCTTGCCCTCTACTTCAACAAGACGTTTATTGAGATGAATTTCAATAGGTCCTAGTTTCAGTAATTCAGGCTCAGTTTGGTCTCTGAAATGAATTTTTATCCGTTCAACCAATTCATCAAAACAAAATGGTTTTTTGATATAATCATTGGCTCCAGCTTTGAGTCCTTCTATAGTGTCTTGAACTGTATCTCGTGCTGTTAAAAAAATAATTGGGGTAGTAGTATCTATTTTTCGAATGGATTTACACACTTCAATTCCTGTCATTTTTGGCAATATCCAATCTAAAAGAATGATGTTTATCTTTTGACTTAAAGCTAATTCTAAACCTGTTTTTCCATCATTGGCAACTAAAATAGAATATCCTTCTTCCTCCAAACCTTGTTGAAGAAAATTGGCAATTCCTATTTCGTCTTCCACTATTAGAATTTTCATTTATTATTGCGCTATAAACTTGAATCCAATGGTAGCTATATTGGCTGTTAAGTTATCACTTCTTTGGTAATGATTGAACCGTAAATCGATATTTTTTAATCCTAATTTCCATATTTTACCTCCAGTAAAAATATCGGTATAATTAATACCAAAACCATATTGATTATCATCAAAATTGCTTAAATCGGCATCGGATGTATAGTATTTTTCAGTTGAAAAATGCATTTCGTAAGGAGCATAATACTTAGATTGAGTTTGAGTATAAAAACGATAGGTTGGAAAAACCGTAAATCGTTCGGACACTTTGATAGGTAACTCAATATTAGCAGTATGCGATTTTATATCCCAATTATCCATATAATACCTGTAGTAGGTTCTCAAAACAAATCGTTCGTTGATGTAATAATTCAGTCGTGCACCAATGGGTAATTTGAATCTACTATCGGGTAATCTTTCGATATCGTCTGCCAATTTATAAACTCCCAGATTGCTTTCGTTTTCATATTCTGGGATATATTGTGCTTGGCCAATGTAATAATTGGCTTTGTCTGCAAAATAAATTCGGTGATAGGGTGTTGATAGTAATCCTTGTTGTTGCAAAACATCAAAGAAAACGGAAACCTGCAATTTTTTGGTTAGCACTTGTGAGAATCCAAACGAAGCGGAATAGGAATTTCTATTAACGGAACTGATGGTTTGAAAAGCAGATGGAAAATAATTAGTGGTCGCTTGACCGTTTTGATCCAAAACAGTCACTCCATTAAAATAACCTTGATACAAGAAATCAGAACCATATTTTGAATATTCGTGCAATTCAGTCGGGTAAATTGGCTGCCATTTATCAAAATAAGCGTTGGCTTTTAAGCTAATTTCTGAATTTTTATCGTTAAAAAGATGCGCTACTCCCCCACCAATACCTACAGAATTGTAATCGTATTCATTTGAAAATGAAACATCGACATTCCAAATAAAATTACGCGAGTCATTGGTATTAGAATAATTTGCAGTAATTGATAATAACTGATCGCTTTTTGAAGCTCCTGAAGAGGCTTGCCAAGGTGTTCCATAAGGTTCATTTGTTTCTGCTTGTGTTTTTTGATTCTTTTTTTTATAAACGTCTTCATCACCATAATTTCCTGACGCTCCAGATGAATTAAAGGGATTTATGTTACTAGATGAAGCAGAGGAATAGGCTGAAATTCCTACGTCAACAGTAAGTACATCATCATCATTCAAAGGCATTGCAACAACAATATTAGAGGCTAAATCTGTTAATTCCTCAGACCCAATTCCACCTGAAACTGCTGATTTTGAACCATCTTGTTTATAGTAACTTAGTAAAAAATCAACTTCAGTACTTTCTAAAACTCTTTTTTTAAACTGAATACTATCTGTACTCTCCTGGGAGAACACAGTGAATCCAACTAGCAAAAAAAGAAATGTAATGTGTATTTTCATCAGTAATTAATGTAAAAAAATAGATTTTTTTTGGAAACAACTTAGTTACAACCACATCCCCCACCCGATTTTCCTCCGTTGGCACCTGCTGCTGCTTCTCTATATACCTGAAAAGTGGTTTCATAACGTTCCGATGTTCTAGCCGAAAGCTTCATATCGGGATCATTTATAGCTACCTTTTCATATTCCTTGACTGTGTTACAAGATTGAAACACAAAAACTAATAATACTCCCAAAATTATTTTCTGTATCATTTTTCAAATTTTTTGATGTCTATTCCTTTTGATGAATGAATTTTTCCTTTATCATCTACTATTATACACTGTATCCCTTTCAACTGATTGACCAAATCCAAACCTACATCTACCCCCAAAACAAAAATTCCAGTTGCCAATGCATCTGCAATTTCGGTCTGTTTTGCAAAAACCGATACGCTAACAACGCCTTGGGCAGGATATCCTGTACGTGGATCTATAATATGGGAGTAACGTACATCATTAAAAACGACGAATTTTTCGTAACTCCCAGAGGTTTCCACAGCACTATTTTCTAGTGGAAATGTGGCAAATATTTTATTCTTGTTCAATGGATTTACTATGGCTACTGTCCAAGGTTTGCCGTCCGGTTGCTTTCCCCAAGCATTGATATCTCCCGAAACATTGACAATACCTGATTCACAACCATTAGTTTGCAAGAATTCCTTGACTTTGTCAGCAATATAACCTTGACCAATACCCCCTAATCCCAACTTCATTCCTTTATTTTTAAGAAAAATGGTTTGTCCTTTTGGGTCAAGAATAATATTTTTATAACCAATTTTTGAAACCGATTTTTTGATAGCTTCTTCAGTTGGCATCTCTTTCATACTGCCATCGAACTTCCATATTTTATCCATTGATGCATAGGAAATATCAAAGGCTCCAGAAGTAATTTGTGAAACTTTAATAGCGCGTTCCACTAAATCATAAACTTCTTTATCTACTTTAAAGGGTTGGATTCCCGCATTTTGGTTCACTTTTGATATTTGAGAACTTGGAATCCAATCCGAAATTAAGTATTCAACACGTTTTACTTCAGCAATAGCCAAATCAATATATCGATTTCCTTGAATGGTATCCTTGGCTACTACAGTCATTTCGAATGGGCTGCCCAACATTGATAATTTTCTCTTATGAATTATTTGACTAAAAGAAATAAAAGTCAGACTAAGAAAAAGTAGGCAAATGTATTTTTTCATTTTTTTTCTAATGAGTGAATCAATTCAACATATTCAGTTGCAGAAATGTTTTTGAACCCAGTCATTCCTTTAACTTTTCCAGTTTTATCTAAGAGAATAACCAAGGGAAAACTACCGTTACGATTGTATTTTTCAGCTAATTTATTATTGCTTGCTGTTTGTTCTTGTGACAATTGGTTCGCTTTTTTCTTGGGAAAATCAGCTTTGTAAATTACCCAAAAATTCTCGGCTTCAGCCTTGAAAATATCCGATTTCCAAACCACATTGTCGAGCTTGATACAAGGAGCGCACCAATCTGATCCAGAAAATACCAACAAAATATTTTTATTTTCTTTCGTTGCTTGTTGCTTTGCTTCATCAAAATTGGTCATCCAGTTTTGAGAATAACTCAAAAAACTGATAAAAAATAACAGTAAAACTATTGATTTCTTCATTTTAAAATTTTATTTATCTATTTAGATATGTATAATTTTCTACAATTTAATTATGAATTCAAAAACGCAAAACTATTGCATAAAGTATCTAATAAAATTCTTAGTAAAAAAATTAAGTCAATATTAAGATTGGTCATGAACCAAAAATTAAGGTTTAATTTCTTGTTAGATTGCCTTAATAACTATAACATCCCATTGTATTTTCTAATTAACCATTCTGAGGCCAATGTAATAGCAATCATAACCAATAACCAAACCCAATCAATCAAAGGTTTTTTGACAACAATTTCTTTCTGCATAGCTTTGTAATTTTCATTCTCCAAAAGTGTTTTGACTATTGCATCAACTTGGTTTGGATAATACACTTTTCCCTTGGTTTGTGTTGCCAATTGATTCAATTTCTCCACATCAGGATTTACGAATTGCTTTTCGATGTCAAAATCTAAAATCTCAAAATGAGCAGAATAAGTAGTTTTTGAATTTAATTCTTGAACCGAAAAATGATATGCGCCAGCAGAAAGCCCGTCGAGATTGACTTTAAACGAATTATTGCTTTTCAATAAATCGTAGTTTTTAGTTTGCTTAGTTTTGGCATTAGTTACTGAAATGGTCAAACGTGCTTTCTCGTCAAATTCGTAGTTTTTATTGAAATATTGTGCCGAAATTTCAACAGCTTCACCCGAATTATAGAAACTTTCATGATTCACAACCAATGATTTCTTAGAATCATTCGATGCCAAAAACTGAATAATTTTATCCACGAAAACATCAAATTTTTCGAAAGATTGATTATCAATGTGGCTTTTTAAGCGCCATTTCCAAATATTCTCTCCCAACAAAAAAACGGAACGTTTGCCTTGATTTTCGGCAAAAGCCAATAATGGCGCATTGGCATTAATGTTCCTAATTTTAGAAGAAAGCAAAGTTGAAACTGTTCCTTTTGTAACAACCGTTCCAAAAGCATTTTCCAAGGGAGGAAAATTTTCAAAACCCAAATTATCAATCGCAAAAAGATTGAACTGCGAATTGAATTCAGCCAAATAATCTTCTTTTTGGCCACTCATTTTAAAAACCAAATTGGATTGTTGTTGGTTCAGAAAATTGAAATCAGTGTTGGTTCCCGTGATAATAAAAGTATTGATTCCATCAAATTTATTTTTTTCAAAAACTGACTTGAATTCGTTGGTTGGCTGGTACAAAATTAAAACAGTATAATCTTTTAACAAATTGATTTGCTTTGTATTAACTATTGTTACTTTTCGTTGAGCATTAGATTCAATGGCACGTTTCAAAGCACCAACATCAGGATGATTTATAGCAGAAACAATGGCGACATTTGACTTTTGGTCCATAATTTCAACAGCAAAATTCTTGGTATTGTTATAGGTGTTTTTTTCTTTTTCTTTGGATGAAATGGTGGCTTTAAAAACTTGCAACCCTACTTTGTCTGCGGGGAGTAAAACACTTATAATTGCCGATTTTTTGGAAGATGAAAAAGAAACATTTTGTTTGACTAAAACAGAACTACCTTGAGAAATACTAAAATTGACAGTTATATTTTTGTTACCGGAATAGTTCAGAAAAACTTCGACTGGAAATTTATTCTTAAGAAAAGCATACTTATTAACGTTCAACTGGCTTACTTTTAAATCCAGAAATTTAGTTGTATCCCCAAGAATCAATGGATAAACGGAGTTATTCGCATCAAAACTATACACATAATCATTCCCGGAAGTTTGGTTTCCATCTGTTATCAAAAGTGTCGGGAAATTGGTGTTTTTATAAATGCTTTTCAAACTTTTGGCCACTTTGTCCAAATTAGTTTGTATCCCCTTGAAATTCAACTCCTCCGATTGTTGAAATTCATTGTCAAATCGATAGGATTCTACATCGAATTTCTCAAGTAAACCTTTATTTTGGGAGAGTTTTTTACACAATTCGAAAACCGTTTCTTTGGCTTTTAAATCTACAATCGAACTCGAATTATCCACCACGATTGGCAAAGGTGTTTTGATAGTCTCCAGAGTCTTTCGACTTATTATTGGATTAATCAACAATAATAATATCCCAAAAATGGATAGAAAACGCAAAAAAGCCAAAACCAAGTTTACTTTTGACTTGATTTTGGCCATATAATAATATTGAAAAAACGACAAACTACCAGCTATCAGTAAAGAAGATAATAGTAATAGAATTGTGTTTGTAGTCATTTTATTTTTGTTTATAGTTTGGGGTTTATAGTTTATGGTTGTAAAACAACACTCGAGGCATAGCCGAACTATATGGAGCCTAGCGAAATAAAACAACAAACCATTAACAACAAACTTTTTTTTAAGTGAGCATTCCTCCGCAAACATTCAATACTTGTCCAGTAATGTAAGCACTCATATCTGAAGCTAGAAAAAGACAAGCATTAGCCACATCTTCTGTTGTTCCTCCACGTTTCAACGGAATTCCTTCTCTCCAACCTTTTACTACATCTTCGCTCAATTTGGCCGTCATTTCAGTTTCAATAAATCCTGGAGCAATAGCATTACAACGAATATTTCTTGAACCTAATTCCAAGGCTACTGATTTTGTAAATCCAATTGCACCCGCTTTAGAAGCCGCATAATTCGTTTGACCTGCATTTCCAGAAACTCCCACAACCGAACTAATATTAATGATAGAACCCGCACGTTGTTTCAAAAATGTTTTCTGAATGGCTTTGGTCATATTGAAAACCGATTTCAAATTCACGTTGATTACTTGATCAAAATCAGCTTCGGACATGCGCATTAACAAATTGTCTTTGGTAATTCCAGCGTTGTTGATTAAAATATCGACAGTTCCAAAATCAGCTAAAACAGCGTCAACAAAAATTTGCGCTTCGTTAAAATCGGCTGCATTCGATTGATAACCTTTGGCTTTAACTCCCATAGCATTTAATTCGTTTTCCAATGCTTGAGCAGATTCGACAGAAGAACTGTATGTAAAAGCTACATTTGCGCCGTTTTTGGCAAAAACTTCTGCGATTCCTTTTCCTATTCCGCGACTTGCACCAGTGATGATGGCCACTTTTCCTTCGAGTAATTTCATTTTATAACATTTTTTTTAGGAGCTAATCTTGCTATTCGTTGCAATCTTTTATGTTTTTAAAGAAAAACATAAAAGGATTTCCACTGCTATCAGGGCTAATTTATTTCCGTCAAATATAACAATAATTGTGGATTTGAAAAAAAATACATTTCCAATTAAACCATTTACAAAATTTAAACTCTTATTAGCAAGTTTTAACATTCAAATTCATTTAAATGTTAATTTTTTTTTGATTTAACTCCAAAAAACAACAATTTACACACCCTAAAAAGAATAAATGAATATCCTAATAATTTCACATTCAACTATTTTCGCCATTCACATTTTTTAAAACAAACCGTAATTCTTATTAATTTAAAAAACTTTTTATGAAGCAAACAATCTTATTCATTTCAGCAATTCCTTTCCTTGCATCAATTTTATTCTTAACCGCTTGCGGCGGAGACGATACAACAATCGATCCAGTTGTAACTCCACCAACTCCAACAACTGTTCCTGCTGTTTACAATAAAATTTATGGTGCAACAAGTATAACAAGCGATGGGACTTATATAACCATCAAAACTACAGGTCAACCTGATCACAAAAGTGTGTATTATCCTACTGGAAATGCTTTGTATGAAGCTTTTAGTGGTACAACATTTGGAGGAGGAGAATTTAAAAAAAATCCAAATACAATAACAGCTAGAACCTATACATTTAAAATTCCTTTAAATCCACAAGTAAGTAACACACATGCAGCCACTCCTCTTGGCGCCATGGGAGTTGCCATCAATGGGATACCATTATTCAATCAGTATGCAGCTCCAAACACACCACTCACTAGCGAAGTCTTGTCTTTTGATAAATATTATGGACATCCCACAGCTACAGGAAGCTATCACTACCATGTGGAACCTTTGTATTTAACAACGGTTAAAGTTACAAAATCATCATTGTTGGGCTTTTTATTGGATGGTTTTCCTGTTTATGGGCCTGAAGAAAATGGAGTTGCAGTAACTAATGCAATGTTGGATGCTTATCACGGTCACACTGGTGTTACTGTAGATTATCCAAATGGAATTTACCATTACCATATCAACAATACCGACCCATACATAAATGGCAGTGGCTATTATGGCACGCCAGGTACAGTTACACAGTAGTTTTATGAAGAAACTGTTTTTTATTTCATTAGGTTTTTTCCTTTTTGCCTGCTCCAATGGCAAAAAGGAAAAAACTCTAATACCTCAACCAATTCCATCAATTTATATCAACGTAAATAGCGTTGGCTTGCAAAAAATTCAAGACATTGTTTATTTCAATAATAAAAAATTTAACGGTTACATTTATGAAATGTACAACTCTAAAGATACTGCTTTTGTAAAGTCCTACCTTAATGGAATTGAAGAAGGTACCCATAGATCTTGGTATCCAAATACACAATTATTCGAAGAACGATTTTATAGTAATGGTAAAAAAGAAGGAACTCACAGAGCATGGTGGGAAAATGGAACAAAACAATACGAATATCAAATATCAAACGACGAATATACAGGAGAATTTAAAGAATGGAATCGTGACGGACTCTTGGTAAAATTTTTTCATTACAAAAACGGACAAGAAGAAGGTAGCCAGAAACTATTTTATGACAACGGCTCCGTACGGTCAAATTATATAATTATCAAAGGAAGAAGATTTGGATTATTAGGAACTAAAAATTGTAAAAATGTTAAAGATCGTATTAGCCATTAGTTGTGTGTTCATAATTGTGAGTTGTGAAAACAAAACTTCCACAAATGCACTACCATACTACAACTCTGCCAATTTTGACCCTCAATTTTTAAGCAGCGACCAAGCCGAAAAACAAATCAATCATACGATAGCTAATTTCAGTATGATAGATCAATACAATCAAATCATAACCCAAAAAGATATTGAGGGAAAAATACATATAGCCAATTTCTTTTTTACCAGTTGTGGATCCATTTGTCCTAAAATGACAAACAACTTGATAGCAGTTCAGAAATTCATGAAAAATGAAAAAGAAATTGTACTATTTTCTTATAGTGTTACCCCTTGGCAAGACAGCGTTCCGGTTTTAAAAAGTTTCGCAAAAGAATATAAAATTACATCTCCAAATTGGCATTTACTGACAGGCAAAAAAGAAGAAATATATGAGTTGGCACGAAAAAGTTATTTTGCAGAAGAAAATATTGGTTTTTCAAAAGACACAACAGATTTTTTGCATACTGAACACATTCTATTGGTGGATAAAAACAAGAAGATTAGAGGTATTTATAACGCCACTTTAGAACTGGAAATACAGCAATTAATTAATGATATTTCTACATTAAAAAAAGAATAAGTTTCATCTGTTTATAATATTTGTTTTTTAACCCAGATTACGCAGTAGAAATTTCACGAGATAAATCTATAGGATAATCCCAAATTCCAGCAAACCATTTTCTGCGTTTTTTTGTGAGTGCAATTTTGAGTTTTAAAGTATCTCCTGCTTT
>JACCDH010868806.1_pt1 | contig 11141 bp, 9 predicted proteins | sample 7442481 | NCBI WGS metagenome assembly JACCDH01 (sample SAMN15323433, study PRJNA562643) | freshwater metagenome | isolation source: river surface water | place: USA:Blue River Watershed | collected 2017-08-15 | reverse complement strand
GCACCTTAAGCCTTGCACAATTGCAAAAGGCCCAATTGGTGGTCGCCTCGCCCACCGCCACATTTCACGCAGGGGTTGAGAAAATACTCAGCGCCTTCAAACTCAATCAGCAAATTGTGTTGCGTGCGCGACATTTCGGAGCCATCCCTGAGTTGGTGTTGCGCACCGATTTGCTGGCCATCGTCCCTAAAATGTATGCCACCGAGTTAACCCAACACCGAGCTGTGCGTGTGTGGAAACTGCCCATCACCTCGCTCAACTATGTGGTTAACATGGTTTGGCACTCGAGCACCCAACATGACCCTCGACACGCATGGCTGCGTCAACAAGTACGGCAACTCTTTACCCATTCAACACCATGACATTGCCCCCACCCCAACTTGAACACATTTGCGACTTGTCCGTTGCCATTGCAGCGCCGATAGAAATTGGTCACACGCCTTCAGGCTTGCGCAGAGCGATACCCATCATTGGCGGCACGGTGTCTGGCCCTCGCATCAGCGGGACAATTCTCAACTGCGGCGCCGATTTTCAATTGATCGTGGCAGGTGGCACACAAGCGCACTTGGATGCGCGCTACATCATTCAAACCGATGACGGCGCCAACATTTATGTGCAAAACACAGCCCTGCGTTTTGCCACCCTTGAAAACTCACAACGCATCATGCGAGGCGAACCGGTTGACCCATCGGCTGTTTACTTTCGCTGCCAACCCAGACTTGAAAGCAGCGAAGCAGCCTGGAGCTGGCTGCATGAAAGCCAGTTCATTGGCACGGGCAGACGTAACCCCGACGGGGTGCTTTTGAGTTTTTATCGGGTCGTGTGAACGATTGCTTCATATTCAAGAGATGCGCCCAATCGCGCAACTCACAAATGATTTGGCATTGGTCAACCCCGCCTCAAGACCGCTCACACTGCCTTGCTCTGGGTAACCCATCGATTTGAGCTTGGCAACCAGCGCCTCGCGCAACGAAGGATCGCCTGTGGCACTGACGAGCTGTTGGTCGCGATCGATCACCACATCTGACAGGCCCTCAAGGCTTGCAAGCCCTTTGAGAATAGACTTTTCGCAGCCGCCGCATTTGATGTTTTCAACATGTATTTGGATTTGATTGACTGACATAAAAACTCCTTAATGGACACCTCGTTGAAGCGGTCTGGTGGACATGGCATTCTTGGGAGGGTCTAGGCTTAGTATCAAGCATGTTAGGTAAAAACATATGATTTAGATCATACAAATAGATCTTTTTCAAGCAGGCCTACCCTTCTACTGCAGACGCTTATTTTGTAACAAACTTTGGCGAAGTGGTTGCAGCCACGATGACGCTGAGCAACTCCGATTCTTTGTCATACAACCCATCTTTGATGGTTTTCGCCGCTTCTGACAAATCGTCCACATTGGCGTCCATCCACATCATCCTTCTGTAGGTATTCCAAACCAAGTCAGTCAAAGCCGTTTCAGCAGGTTGGATTTGAGAGTCTGAAGCCTGTTCTGATAAGGTTGTGACAAAAGGAAACAACATAAACCCTTTGAGCTTGCCTGTCCAGATTAAATTTCGCAGGAACAAATCATAGGGCTCATCCAGTGACGCATAAGACCCCAAAATATCATTTAATTTTTGAATTCCGGAAACACTCAATATATATGAAGTGGCACCTGCAAACACAATGTTCTTCAAATCAATCACTCTGCATTGATGTAAAGCGGCCATCTTTTTCTTGACATTGAAAAGCTCCACCATTTTTTCTGGCTGGATGATGGCCACATCAGTAAACACCACATCCCAATCATGACCAGAGGACCACTGCTGGAAAAAATTCTCGATGAATTTGAAACTTTTTTCACCAAATAGCGCATCATCTTCTAAGATCATGACTGGCTCAAAACTGTTGAGATGGTTTTGAATAATGGCTCGATGACTGAGAAAACAAGCCTTCTCTGAATCGCGTATTTTTCCTTCGACTGCTTTCACTTTTTCATGCTGTTGATAGAAGGCAGGAAAACGCGTTAAGTGCCAACCTGCAGACTTGTGTTTGGAAAAAGACTCTTCGATGTTGTTTTTTCTAACCTGCTGATCATCTAGGTTGATATAAAAACACTTCATTTGAAAAGGCTCCCGCTGGGGCAATGTTTGTACTTTTCTTGCTGTTGGCAAGTCGGCGCCAAAGTCTCCAGAGGCTTTAACCGAATGAAATGCGCCCAGGCTTTCAAAGATTTGCTCTAGCACTGAATCCCAATTTTTTTGTTCATTTTGGCGGAATAGCTTGACTGTTGGATACCAAGGCGTGTCGTCTCGCGCCAACATCCAACGCCAATCTGGAACAAGGGGAAGTAACACCCATGTCTCCTTACCCAGAGCACCAGCCAAGTGCGCAACACTTGTATCAACCGTGATCACCAGATCCATTAATTCACACAATGCTGCTGTGTCTGCAAAATCACCCATGTCATTTTCAAAACACCTCACTTGACTTTGCTTCAACGAGGCGACATCCTCTTCTCGAACCTCTTTTTGCAGGCTGATGTATTCGAAATCCTTGGGTAAACATTTGACAAATGTTGCAAAGGCAATGCTACGTTGGCGATCATTGCCATGAGTTCTGCTGCCACTCCACGCCAGGCCCACGCGTTTCTTTGTTTTTTCACCCAAGCGTGTTTTCCAAAGCTCCTCAAGCGAAGCATCTTTCAGCAAATAGGGAACTTTATTGGGGATGTCCTTTGGCGTTGATTTGAATGCCAGAGGCAAAGACATCAACGGGCAATGAAAATCAAAATCAGGCAGTTGTTTTCCAGCTTCAACGATCTCGTCAATGCCTTCAACGTCAATGAATATTCGGACCAAAGATCTCGGCGCTTCCACAATGACCTTTGTGGCCAAACCAGCCACCCACTTAGCGTACCGAATGCACTGAATGCTGTCTCCAGCGCCCTGCTCACAGTGAAGGAGTATCGTTTTTCCCCTCAGATCTTCTAGCCCCAACCACAGCGGTTGGGAAAAATTTCTGACGGTTGAAGTTGTTAACTCAGGCACCCAACGCCACTCATAGAGCGGCAACCCATCCTTGTAGTTCCCCAATAAAAGCATTGAATTCGCTTTATTCCAATACGCCCGTGAAAACGTATCGTCTATGGCCAGTGCTTGGTCATAATGCGATATTGCAGCATCTATGTTTCCAAGTGCATGCATGACAACGCCCATATCGCAATACGCTGCGGCGTTATTCGGTTCAATTGCAACTGCTTTTTTGAAACTTTCCAAGGCTTCTTGCATTCGTTGAAGACCCTGCAAAGCAATTCCTCGGTTGTAAAAAGCACCACCGTAATCGGGCTTGAGTTCGATTGCTTTTTCGCAGCATGCCAAGGCTTGCGCATGCATATTCATTTTGCATAAAACCACACTTTTGTTACTGTAAGCCTCTGCATAGTTGACATTGATGGCAATCGCTTTGTCGTAATCGATCAAAGCCTCATTCAATTTCCCAAGTATCTTGAGCGCCACGCCTCTGTTGCTATAGGCTTCAAAAAATGCAGGTTCAATCTCAATGGCTTTGCCATAGCTTTTTATCGCTTCCTCAAACCTTTTTAACTTATATAAAATGACACCTCGTAGACAGTAGTTATATGAGCCTTTAGGGTCAGAGTGGATAACAAGATTAGTCTTCTCTAGCTCTTTCTCTAATTGTTCAAGTGTTTCCATGATGGTTATCAACCCAAGTTAATTTAGAAAACACAATAGTAGCAATGCGCGAAAACCACCATGTTTATGTCATTGAACTACACAGCGATGTACTGTATGAAGCCAAATTCAAAAAAGCCAACCCTGATCACTTGCCTGGCAAACCTTGCGTTTATGTTGGCATGACAGGGCATGACCCAGACACGCGTTTTGACCAACACAAAGCTGGCATCAAAGCCAACAAGTTTGCCCACAAATACGGGCTGCGCTTGATGCCCGAAATTTATGAAAAACTCAACCCCATGCCTTACGGCGACGCTCAGTACATGGAGGTCGATTTAGCCATACGACTGCGTGAGGCGGGTTATGGTGTTTGGCAAGCTTGATGGAGGGTGTTGTCACGATGCAAGTGGGTCAAAACCATAGTGGTGCTGCGCAGACAACCACATCAGTTGATGCCGCTCTTCTGCAGTAAACATGGCGTCGTACACGCGCAGCATGGGCCCGTAGTCGAGGCGATAAGGTGCTTTGATGTAGGGCCAGTCAGAGGCCCACACGCAGTTGTTCAAACCAAAATTTTTGACCAAAGCATCGATGTAAACACGCGCATCGTCAAACGGATAACCCACTTGTGAAAACTTGGCGAACCCAGAAAGTTTGACCACCGTGCGACCTTCACGTCCCAACGACAACAGCGCTTGAAATCCCGGTTGCATGACACCTGCCTGCAAATTGGGGCGACCACAGTGGTCCACCATGAGCTTCACATCGACCCGCGAAAGCATGGGCAAGAAGTCGAGCAACAAATCGTTCTCAACCTGAAGCTGTGCCCACATATCAAGTTGCTTGAGCCGTTGCAGCAAAGGCTCAATGTCGGCGTAGTAATCAAACCCCATCAAAGACGGATTGAACGCCACACCAATCACGCCTTGTGATTTGAATTGCTGCAGGGCTTCTAAACTGGTGTCATTGGGCACCACCGCAATGCCTTTGAACACCTCGGGCGCACACGCAATGGCATCGAGCAAACAGCGGTTGTCTGTGGCATAACCAGAATTGGGGCCCACCAACAAAGCGTGTTTGACGGCGTAGCACGCCATGACTTCTTGAAAGTATTTGGCACTGCCCATCTCCTGCCCTGCGGGACGGTAGGCTACGTTTTCTCCATAGGGAAAACGGCTGGGCTCTAGCACATGGCAATGCGCGTCAATTTTGGGTGCAGTGAAAATGTCCATGCCTTAAAACGTTGCAAGAACGGCTTGGCGCAATTCTTCTGTGATTTCAGGCTTTACTCCAAACCATGCTTCAAACGCTGGTATGGCTTGATTGAGCAACATGCCCAAACCATTGGATGTGACATGGCCGCGTTCACGCGCTGCTGCGAGCAAAGGTGTTTCAAGCGGGATGTAAATCAAATCAGACACCATGGCCGATTTGGGCAAAGCATCTAGCTTGATGTCCAAAGGCGGTTGACCATACATGCCTTGGTTGGTGGTGTTGACCAACATGGCGGCACCATCTAGGGCTGCGTGGCGTTCTTCCCATGCGTAAGCTTTGACCACATGGGGCGCCACCGCGGCCAACTCGTCTGCCTTGGCACGGGTGCGATTGATCAATCGAATATCACGCGCACCTTCGTCGACCAAACTGACCACCACTGCACGCGCAGCGCCGCCCGCACCCAAGATCACGATGGGGCCAGTGTCGGCACGCCAAGTGGGGTTGACATCTTTCAAACTTTGAATGAAGCCAAACCCATCGTTGTTGAAGCCATGTAGACTGCCATCGGGTTGCACAACAATGCAGTTGATCGCACCTATGCGTTGTGCCAAGGGGCTTAATTGGTTCATCAATTTCATGGCCATCACTTTGTGGGGTTGCGTGATGTTGCAACCTGCGATGCCCAATGCAGACAAGCCTCTGACAGCCGCTTCGACGTTGTCCACTTGCACAGGGAAATGCCCGTAAGCACCCTTTATGTTGTACTTCTTAATCCAATAGTTGTGCAGGATGGGTGATCGCGATTGAAAAATCGGCATCCCCATGACGCCTGCCAACTTGAATTGATTGCTGTCCGACATGCTTCAAACTTTCTTTGTTTCTAATTTTGGGATTTGGAACTGCAGTCAAAGCGACGAAACAGCGTGAAGATTATATTTAGCCCGATGCTTTATCACCGCAAAATTGCTGCAAAGTAAGCCGACAACTCCGCATAGCCATCTAGCGGCAAAACATGCGACACATATTGATCGGGGCGCACCACCACCATGCAACCTTTGTCGCGGTTGATGCCACGCATGTCGAAAAAATCGCCCACACCTTTGTGATCAACACAAAATACTTTTTCGTGGTCTTGCAAGCCTAGCTTACCCGTCTTGGGGCGCAACAGAGAGGGCATGTTTTCGTAAGCCAATTGCTCGAAGGTTTGTTGGAAGATGGCGCGAACATCAATGACAGCGTCAATGTCTTCGCCTTTGCGTGTGTGTTTGACGATGGGTGAGTTGGGGTTGGTTTCTAACCAATCAGCCAGTTTGTGAATGGCTGAACCCGCGTCAGAACTGTCTGCTTTGCCGGCAAATGCATAAATGCGCCAACGCGCATCAGCCTCAGCCACATGACCAAGTTGCATTTGCTTGGCATCAGACAAGCGCACCACGGGTGCTGAGTGAAAACGTCGACCTATTTCTTCGCCCTTCGCCAACGCTTGATGCGGCGAAGCGGCAAACAAATACGAAGCGTCGTACTTCACAGCCGTGCCACCGGTGAACTCTAAGTTTTCTTTGAACTGACGAATGATGCGCGGCTCTTGCGTGCCATCGCGTTCGGCTTGCGTGGTGGGTGCGGACATGATGCGCGACCAGGCGTGGTCGGTCTCAACCAAACGCTTGGCTTCTGTCAAACGTTCTTTGGTGTAACTGCGCAGCAAGCTGGCGTCAGCTCGGCCTTGCAACACATGCACCAGCTTCCAACCTAAGTTGAACGTGTCTTGCATGGAAACGTTCATGCCCTGCCCCGCTTTGGGCGAATGTGTGTGGCAAGCATCACCTGCCGTGAAAACGCGAGGGTTGCGGTCAACACCCTCTGGTACATCGTCAAACTTATCGGTCAAGCTGTGGCCTATGTCATAAATCGACCACCACACCACCTCTTTCACATCGAGCGAATAAGGTTTGATGATGCGGTTAGCCGCCGCAATCATGTCGTCTTGGGTGAACTTGCGATGCGCTGCTTTTTCGTCGGGCCTGAGTTTGTCTAGCTCGACATACATGCGAAACACATATCCGCCTTCGCGCGGCAAGATCAACACATTGCCTTCGTTGGCCGATGAGATCAAACACTTCTGCCGCACATCAGGAAAATCGGTATTGGCCAAAATGTCCATCACGCCCCATGCTTGGTGCGCAGCGTCGCCATGCAATTCGCCACCAATGGCTTTGCGTACCGATGAATGCGCGCCATCGCAACCCACCACATAGTTGGCTCGCACAGTGCGCGTGGCGCCCCAATTCAAACCGCTAGAGTCTTTGAGGGTCACTGTGACCGGATGGTCATCGGTGGTGTTATCAATCGTTAGGTTTTGAATTTCCCAGCTGTAGTCGGGCTCAAGTCTTGAAGGTGAATTTTTCATGACCTCCAAAAACAACTCGTGCAAACGCGCTTGGTTGATCAAAATATGCGGCATTTCCGAGCTGTCATCGGCCACGTCTTGCACACGACCCACACGTTTGATGTGATCGGGCTGGTTGGGGTCGGGCATCCAAAATGCGGTTTGGTTGACCCAGTAGGTTTCGCGCTTGATTTTGTCGGCAAACCCAAACGCTTGAAACATTTCCATCGAGCGGGTGTTGATGCCGTCAGCCTTGCCCTTGATGATGTTGTTGGGCATGCGCTCAACAATCATGGTTTCAATCTCAGGGAACTGCGACAACTGCGCCGCAAGACACAACCCCGCAGGACCCGTGCCAGCAATCAGCACATCTACTTTTTCTGGCAAAGGCTCGTTGATGCCTCGATTGCGTCGGTTGGGCGCCGCTTCTTTGATGTCAGGGTTGCCCCCTCTGAAGCCATCTTTGTAATACTGCATGTGTCATCTCGCTGAATCAATTTGCGAAACCATACCACTTCTCGCGTGGTCGCTTGGCATTAAGAAAAATGAACGCACATGCGGCCCAACCAACCGAAGTCTGCTTCGATGGTTTGCCCGGGCAGCACGGGAATGGGCACCACGCACGCACCTGTGGTGACGAATTGCCCCTGCTGAATGGTTTGCCCGCTTTGTGTGATCTCGTTCACAAACCAACGCAAGGCCTCGAGTGGATCGCCCAACACATTGGTGCCCAAGCCTTCAAATTGGCGACCATCGCGCATTTGCGCCTTCACTTGCAGGTCACGCAAACTGTGCATTCTGTCATCGGGCTTCAACCCTTTGCCCAACACCATGTCGTTGGAACACGCACAGTCGGCAATCAATTGCGCTTCACCAGCGGTTTCAAATTTCAAGAAACGAGAGTCGGGCACTTCAATGCCAGGGCGCACACTTTCTAGCGTCAGCAAAATGTCTTGCAATGACCATTCTTTGGGTCGCGGCGCGAGCGCTTGACCAAACTGAAAAACAATTTCGCACTCTGCCACACGCATGCGGTTTGATGCCAACGAGACCGTAGCTCCATCCGCAACGATGCGTTTTGCAAACACAGGGCCCACCAAAGGGCCACTCACACCAATGTGGCGTTGCCCTGCCACACTGGTGGCCGCAATTTTCCAGCCACCCACTGGCCCCACATGCTCAGGCAGCAAGGCCTGAACGGCGTAGCCTTGCGCGCGTGTGGTGGGTCGGCAGTCTTCATGGAAATTTTCTAAGGACTGAGATGTTGCCCAACTTTTAGCGAACAAGGTTGCAGCGTTTGCTGCGTTGAATGGCAAGTGGTTTGACATGTGCTTAACCTATTCATTCGTTGCGTTAGCGAATTGTTGCCTAAAGGTGGGAACGCCAACACCTGCTGCATCAAAACCGCCATCGGCTGCAATGACTTGCCCAGTGATGTAACTGGCGCTTGGGCTGCACAAAAAACCAATGGTGGCCGCGATTTCTTCTTCCAAGCCATAGCGGCCAAGCGGTACAGCGTTGTAATAGTCGGCGCGAATTTCTGCCGAATGCACTTGCTTGGCCATCGCAGTTTCGACTGGCCCTGGGGCCACTGCGTTGGCACGAATGCCATAGCTTGAAAATTCAACCGCTTGCTGTTTGGTCAAATGAATAACAGCGGCTTTACTGGTGCCATAGGCCACACGCAAAGTACTGGCACGCAAACCAGAAATTGATGCGATGTTGACAATGCTGCCGCCACCATTGCGACGCATCATGGGCAAAAAGGCTTGCGAGCAAATGAAGGGGCCGTCGAGGTTGACGGCCATCACCGATTGCCATTCTTGCAAGCTGGTTTGTGCGATCGGTTTGAAAACTGCAATGCCTGCGTTGTTGACGAGCGCGTCTATCCTGCCAAATGTTTTGTCGACCAGTGCAGCGGCCGCAAGCACTTGCTGCTCGTTAGACACATCGCATGCAATGGTCAGTACAGCGTCGCCGAACTCATTTTTTAATGCGTCACCGGTTTGTGCCAACGTGGCGGCATCGTTGTCCATCAGCACCGCGCGATAGCCCTGGTTCAAGAACCAGCGTATGGAGGCAAGCCCAATGCCGCGCGCGGCGCCTGTGACCACTGCGACAGGTGTGTGTGAGGTTTTTGTCATAGCGATGTGACTTTCAAAGCTTCAATTCTTTGCGAAACAACTGTTCTTGCTCGCGACGAATGGCCACAGCTTGTTTGGTGGCGTCATAGTCCACATCGTCCCATGTCACCACTGCACCTTCTGCGATATCACGCTTGAGCACCATGTTGTGGGCCAAACCGATGGGCAGCGCATTCAATCGCAACGAATCAGCGGTTTGCATGAGTTTTCCGTACACCGTAAAGCCACCTTCGCCGTCTAATCTTTCGCCCTTCTTGAGCACGCGTTTGGCTGTCGCGCCAACATCGCCTCGCCATTCACCGGTGGCGCCGGTGGCCTCTTGTCGCACCGCAATGCTGGCCACTGAAATGCCCAGCTCTAAACCAATCAAATGGTAGGGCTTGTACATGGCTGCGTATTTGCCAGTGGCATCTGTTTTCAAACCGTATTGCTGAAAACAATCGATCACATATTGGCTGGGTGCTTCAAACACGGCATACACGCCCCAACGCAAATCGCGAAACACCGGACGGCCATCGCGCTCGATCGAGGACACCACTTCGACCATGCCCTTTTGTGCCAAGATGCCGCCGTCTGCGCGGGGTCGCAAAATGTGCGGCAAATCGTCTACCCCGCAGGGTGGAAAATACAACCCATCTTTGGGTGGCGTGAGTTCGCAACCATTGGCCACAGCCGCCATTTCAAGTGCTGATTTGGTGCCGTCTAAAAAGCTGTTGAACATTTGTGCGTTGAAGTCACCACCCGCCACTTGCTCGGCATTGAAACCGTAGTGACCCCACACTGTGTCAGGCGTGCTTTGGTGATACACGGGCAAATATTTGGTGCCTTTGCCTGCACACACCACTTCTAAACCAATGGTGCGCGCCCAGTCGACCATCTCCGCAATGAGTGCGGGTTGATCGCCTGAAGCCATCGAGTAAATGATGCCCGCTTCTTTGGCACGTCGTGCCAACAAGGGCCCTGCCAACACATCGGCCTCCACATTGACCATGATGATGTGTTTGCGATGTTCACAACACAGCAGCGCATGTGCAATGCCAGCGGCGGGGCTGCCAGTGGCATCAATCACCATGTCAACAAATTCACTGGCAATGACGGCAGATGCATCGTCGGTGATGAATGTGCTGCCCTCTTTGGCAGCTTGCGCCAATGAAGTGGCTGACATGCGGGGTACGTCCCAATCGACCCGTGCCAGCGATGCGCGCGCACGATCAGGCGACAAATCTGCCACAGCCACCACATGAATGCCTGGTGTACGTGGTGCTTGCGACAAGTACATAGAACCAAACTTGCCTGCACCAATGACGGCTACACGGACGGGACGGCCTTCGGCTGCGCGGGCTTTGAGTTTTTGAATCAACGACATGCTTTTCCTTAGATTGAGGTTTTGTCCAAAGCCGTGCATTGGGTGCTTAGACAAATGGGTGACACATCGATTCAAAGACAGGCGATATTGTATTTGTTCTTGCAAGGCGTTGGCTTGATATGGTGGATTGCCAAAGCACTTCAAAACCAAACCGAAAGAAAAGTATGTCGTTGATTCAAAAACTCAAAGCCCGCGCAGCCGAAGGCCGCCCCGTCCGTGTGGCTGTCATCGGTGCCGGCAAGTTTGGTTCGATGTACTTGTCGCAGGCACCACGCACTCCAGGCATTCATGTCGTGGCTGTGGCTGATTTGTCGCCAGACCGTGCGCGCGCTTCGTTGGCACGTGTC
>JACCDH010088690.1_pt1 | contig 11141 bp, 12 predicted proteins | sample 7442481 | NCBI WGS metagenome assembly JACCDH01 (sample SAMN15323433, study PRJNA562643) | freshwater metagenome | isolation source: river surface water | place: USA:Blue River Watershed | collected 2017-08-15 | reverse complement strand
ATGTGCACTCTGGCGCCTTAGGTTGGGTTGCGATGATTACGATCGGCTCACTGTACTATCTCATTCCCCGTTTAGTAGGTCAAAAAGAAATGTACAACGTGCGCTGGATTGAATTGCATTTCTGGATCGCCACGATTGGAGTTGTTCTCTATATCGCTGCAATGTGGATTGCTGGGGTAATGCAAGGTTTAATGTGGAGAGCGTTCGAGGCCGACGGCACCTTAACCTATAGCTTCGTTGAGTCAGTGAAAGCGACATATCCTTTCTATGTGATTCGTTTGTTAGGCGGTATTTGCTACTTAAGCGGAATGTTCTTGATGGCTTATAACGTCTTCAAAACAGTTCAGGGTAAAACTTTTGTCAATGCGCCAATTCCAATGGCCGTGGCTGAGCATTAAAAGGAGAAGAAAATGTCTAGTGAAAATAAATTCTTTTCCCATGGAACGCTTGAGAAAAATGTTGGCTGGTTAATTATTGCTACGATCTTGGTGGTATCTATTGCTGGTTTGGTGCAAATCGTACCTTTATTCTTTCAGCACACCACTACTGAGCCTAGTCCTGGTATTGAGCCATACACTGCCTTGCGTTTAGCGGGCAGGTATGTATATCAGCGCGAGGGTTGTGTTGGTTGCCATTCTCAGCAGATTCGCACTCTTCGCTCGGAAGTGGTGCGCTATGGCCCTTACTCTTTGGCTGGTGAGTCTGTATATGATCGTCCATTCTTATGGGGTAGCAAGCGTACTGGTCCGGATTTGGCTCGAGTAGGAGCACGTTATTCTGATGATTGGCATCGCATTCATTTGCGCAACCCACGTGACGTAGTTCCTGAGTCCAATATGCCTGGCTACCCATGGTTGGCAAAAAATGCTGCTGAGACCTCATCTATTCAGTCTCATATGCTTGCAATGCGTCGTTTAGGTATTCCATACACCGATGAAATGATTGCTAATGCACCCAAGGAGTTGGAAGGTAAAACTGAAGAGGATGCTTTGATTGCTTACCTTCAGGGATTGGGCATTTCACGTCGTTACATCACCGTAGATGAAGTAGTGGCAAAGTAAGCGCAAATATTAATTAAGACTATATAAATCAAATGGAACAGATTGCCCCTTATCTCTCCGCATTTTCAACAGTCATTGGACTTGTTGTTTTTATTGGAATTGTTTGGTGGGCTTGGTCTCCTGGTAGAAAGAAGGCTAATGAAGAATCTGCCGAACTTCCATTTGATCTTCCAGATGAATTTAGCAAGGATAAATCATGAGTGATTTTTTTAGTGGTGCTTGGAGTGATTACATTGCACTCGTTTCATTGGTAGGTATTGTTTGGTGTATCTGGCTATTGGCTTCCCAGCGCAAGGCTAACGTTATTCATACTCCAGATGGTGCAGTAGCTGACACTGGTCACGTTTGGGATGAGAATTTACGTGAGCTGAATAATCCTTTGCCACGTTGGTGGGCCTGGATGTATTTAATATTCTGCATCTTTGCATTAACATATTTGGTCTTATTTCCTGGCTTAGGATCTTTTCCTGGTGTGCTCGGCTACACCACTGATGGCGCTCTCATGAGTTCAATGACGGATGCCAATGAAGAGCTAAAGCCGGTCTATGCAAAGTATGTGAAGATGGATGTTGAGCAAGTTGCTGCAGATCCAAAGGCTCTCGAAATGGGTCAGCGTTTATTTTTAAATTCTTGCGCGCAGTGCCATGGTTCTGATGCCGGCGGTGCAAAGGGCTTCCCAAATTTGACGGATCGCGACTGGCTATATGGCGGCTCTCCTGAAAATATCAAAACTACTTTAATCAATGGACGTGCTGGTGTAATGCCTCCTTTTCCACAGTTAGATAGCAAGCAAATTGTTGATGTCGCTAATTATGTTAGAAGTTTGTCGGGCCTACCGTCCGATGATCTAAAGGCGGCTCGCGGCGCTGATGTATTTAAGACTAATTGTGCTGCATGTCATGGCGCAGACGGCAAAGGTAATATCGTCTTGGGCGCACCTAACTTAACGGATAAGACGTGGCTCTATGGGGCTTCTGAGGCGGCGATTGTGGAGACGGTAACAAAAGGCCGTATGGGCATGATGCCTGCACAAGATAAAGTCTTAAGCCCAGAGAAAATCCATCTCTTGACAGCCTACGTTTGGGGTTTGTCCAACAATAAATCTAATGGGGCCAAGCAGCAGTGATCGATCATTCGCCGATTGGGAAGCCAATTCCCATTGATGTCATTGAGGAATCTCTTTATGAGGTCCGGCGAAAAATTTATCCACGATCTGTAAGCGGACTTTTTGCCCGCTGGCGTTTCATACTCGTATTCGCTACTCAGTTACTCTTTTATGGTCTTCCTTGGATAAATTGGAATGACCGACAAGCGGTCCTGTTTGATTTAGTTGCGCGTAAGTTTTATATCTTTGGCATTGTTTTATGGCCACAAGATGTGATCTACCTCACATTGCTGTTGATCCTCTCTGCGCTAGCCCTTTTTCTATTTACAGCAATTGCGGGGCGCTTATTTTGTGGTTACGCCTGCCCACAAACGGTCTATACCGAAATTTTTATGTGGATCGAACGCAAGGTTGAGGGTGACCGATTCGCGCGCATTCGCTTAGATGGGGAAGAGTGGCCTTGGAGTTTCCGCAAATGGCGCCTCAAAATCACGAAGCATTTTCTGTGGTTGCTCATTGCATTTTGGACCGGCTTTACCTTCATTGGATATTTCACTCCGATTACCACTTTGGGTTCGGCCTTAGTTCACCTATCATTAGGGCCTTGGCAGACATTCTGGCTATGCTTTTATAGCTTTGCAACTTGGGGTAATGCTGGCTTTATGCGTGAGCAAGTCTGCAAATACATGTGCCCTTATGCCCGCTTCCAAAGCGTGATGGTGGATAAAGATACCTTCCTCGTCACTTACGATAAGGTTCGTGGTGAGCCAAGGGGTAGTCGTAATAAAGCGGCTGATCAAGCTTCCTTAGGTCTTGGTGACTGTGTTGATTGCAGTATTTGTGTTCAGGTTTGCCCAACCGGAATTGATATTCGGGATGGCTTGCAATATATGTGTATTGGTTGTGGTGCCTGTATTGATGCTTGCGACCAAGTGATGGAGAAAGTGGACTATCCAAAGGGATTGATTCGCTACACCACGGAACGTGCCATCGAGGATAGGGAATCGAATCAAAGTGCAATCAAGCATATTTTGCGTCCCCGTGTATTGATTTACTCGGCATTACTTATAGTTTTAACGAGCGTATTCTTGATTTCTCTTGTAACCAGAAATCCATTGCGTGTTGATGTGATGAGAGATCGCGGCGCTCTTGCCCGTGAAGTTGACGGAGTTCGCATCGAAAATATTTATCGCATTCAGATCATGAATGCCTCTGAAAATAATATGAATGTACAAGTGAAGGCTACAGGCTTGGAAGACTTGCGGATCTTAGATTCTCGTGGCCAGCTGATTACTGAAATTGAAGTAGGTCCAGCCAGTAATTTACTGATGCCAATTAAAGTTAGTACAAGCACTGGAGTCAATGATCCTGGAAATTATCCAATTCACTTTGATGTGGTGGCACAAGAGTTATCTGGCAATGAATTGATTACTAGAAAACGTGATGAAAAATCGAGCTTTATTATTCCCCGCTAAGATATACAGTAGAGTAAAGAGGATATGAATATGTCTGACCAGCACACTAGCAAACCTTGGTTCAAGCAATTATGGCCCTGGCTCTTAATTAGCGGGCCTGCAGTCGCAGCCGTTGGCTGCATCATTACCATTTATCTAGCTGTCACTTTATATGTCGATAAACCGGTGCGCGATGGCGTGGTCAAGCGTGGTTTAAAGGTTGAGCAGATCAGAGTAGAGCAGGCTACGAAATGAAATACCGCCTCTTTATCTGGATTATGTGGCCTTCTTTTTTGGTCTCTATTCTGGCCGAGGGTCTATTTTTTAGCATCATACATCCCTCCGAGTTGCTCTTCTTCGGTCATCACCCGAATATTTCCGATGAGGGTATTTACACTATTGGGTTTTTCATCATCTGGATTTTCTGCTCAATTTCAAGCGCTTTAACGGCTTATATTCTTCCTGGTATTAGTGCCGATACATCCAAGGACCCCGATCAGGGCTTGCTTTAGATTGCTTAAGCAGTGACTTGCCCAATGGCTACGCTGCGATCTGGGTTTGGCATGCCAGCCAATTCATAAAGACCATTGACATCAATTAGCTTGATATGCCTTTGTTTAATTTGAATCAAGCCTGATTCAGAAAAACGTGACAGCATGCGACTCACAGTCTCGATTTGAATGCCAAGATAGCTACCAATTTCTTCGCGGCTCATCCTTAAATCAAATTCATTATCTTGATATCCTCGTGCCGCAAGTCGTCGCGAGAGGTTGAGTAGGAAAGTGGCTAGGCGCTCTTCGGCACGTAAACTACCCAAGGAGAGTAAATGGCGCTGATCTTGTGTTAACTCTCTACTCAGAATGCGATGAAACTGTTGTTGTAGCACTGGAATCTGGCGCGCTAAATCTTCAAAAGCACTGTAGCGAATAATGCACACTTCACTCTCTTCAAGTGCAATCGCTGCAGATTGGTAATGGCCATCCCCAATGCCATCAAGACCTAAAATCTCTCCAGGCAAGTGAAAGCCAATGACTTGTTGCCGACCATCTTCTAGGCCGTATTCCGTCTTGAGGGTACCAAAACGTACACTGTAGACGGCACTTAAGGGATCACCATGGCGATAGAGAGTCTCTCCCTTATGAAGGCGGACTCGATCTTTGACCAGAGTATCAATCTTTGCAATATCACTTGAGCTGATCCCTACTGGTAGGCAAAACTGACCCACTACACAGACTGAGCATTTGCTACTAGGGGCATCCGAGCTGGTGTAATTCATATTGGATCAAGTTATCAGACCAGTTTATTCTACTAGGATATGAGCGATATTTGCATACCTTTACCCTTATTGGCTAGAAATGTTAACCACTAGTCTGTTGCTAGCCGTTTTCTTGGGCGCCTTAGTCAGTGGCTGGCACTGCGCACTGATGTGTGGGGGTATTGCGGCGGCTATTGAGCGGCAATCAGATCGTCAGACGCCAGTGATTATTCCTTTGCAAAGCAAGACCCAACTCTTTTATTTGCAACTCATCATGCACTTAGGGCGCATCGCTACCTATGTATTACTGGGTGCTCTTGCCGCTTGGGTGGGGGTAGTAGTTTGGCAGCAAAATATGGTCCCTATTCAGCGACCTTTATTTGCATTGACCTCCATCATCCTCATCTTGATGGGGATTCGTTTGTTGCGTCAAGATTCATCCAATCCTTTATTTTTAGGAAAATGGCTAGGCACTCAGATGGCTATTTATTGGGGTAAATATTTAGGTAGATTTACACGAGGTTCTTCACGCTGGTTTAGCGGCATGTTATGGGGTTTGATTCCCTGTGGTTTGGTCTACAGTGTTTTGCCGCTTGCTTTCTTATCAGGGGATATCTTGACTGGTGCTGGCTTGATGTTAGCGTTTGGCTTGGGAACACTACCAAATTTACTGTTAATTTCTAAGTTTTCTGCAGCACTGACCCAATTTGGACAGTATGTCTGGGTCAGATATTTGGCTGCCTTATTATTATTTATAGCAGGTTTTTTTGGTTTATATCGTGCCTGGTTTTTACCAGAGGCTTTACTCAAAGGCGGCTTTTGTATTGCTTAAATCCGAGCGCTTGCAGTAATGCCTTGCGCAAGATCTTGGTGGATATGTTCTGCTGGCATCAGTTCAAGTAAACCTGCGCGCATAGCCATTTCATGAGCTTGGTGTGCTAAACCACAAATCATCAATTTCACTCCTCGTGACCTACAAGTTCGCTCTAATTCAAGAATGGCATCCATTCCTGATACATCGATGTAAATAACATTTTTGAAGTCTAGTACAAGCGCTTTAGACGGCAATTCAGTTTCAATGTTTTCAATCAGTTTGACTGCGCCGAAAAAAATGGCTCCATAGAGGCGAAAAGCAGCAATTTGTCCCTCTTGATTTTGCAGTGCTTGAAAGCTTTCAGATTTGACAGCCTCATATCGAGATAAGCTGGAAATACGGTAGATAAAAGTAATAAATGCCAAGAGCAGGCCAACTTGAATGGCTACTGTGAGATCTAAGACAACCGTTAGAAAAAAGACGCTCAACATGGTGATGCGATACGGCATGCGAAATTGTTTGAGCTCGATAAATTTATTCCACTCACCCATATTCCAGGCAACAAAGATCAAAATAGCCGCCAGACTTGCTAAGGGAATATTTTTAGCCAGTGGTGCACCAAATAGAACGATGACTAGTAGGGTGAGTGAATGCACGATTCCCGCAATGGGGGTGCGTCCACCGCTTTGAACATTGGTGACAGTCCGTGCAATAGTTCCTGTGGCCGGCATGCCACCAAAAAATGGGGTGACAAAATTCGCGATACCCTGCGCCATTAATTCTTGGTTGGATTCATGGCGATCATGAATGAGTCCATCTGCAATGCGAGCACACAGTAAAGATTCAATGGCACCAAGTAGGGCGAGGGTGATAGCGGGGGTAATGACAAATTGGGCAGTGCTCCATGTCAATGGAATCCATTCAAAGCTTGGGAGGCCCGAGGGAATGCCACCAAAGCGGCTTCCAATAGTATCTACTGGCAAGTGAAAGATATTGGTGATGATGGTAGCAACTGCCATAGCCAGGACAGTGCCTGGTATGTGCCCTATATGCGTGAATTGCTTCTGAAATTTTCGCCAGATAATTAAAAAGACTAAGGTGCCAAGGGACAATCCTAGGGCTGTGGGGTTAACGGTATCAGCAGCGGCATATATGGCCTCAATAGCTAGAAAAAACTCTGCTGGCATTTTGGTTATTTGTAGGCCAAAAAATTCTTTAATTTGAGATAGAGCGATGAGAACAGCAATGCCATTAGTAAAGCCAATGATGACAGCAACAGGAATAAAGCGAATCAAGTTTCCTAGGCGCAAAAGACCCATCAGAAATAGAAATACACCCGACATGGCAGTAGCCAGTAATAAATTGGCGATACCGTAGCGATCGACAATGCCATAAACAATCACAATGAAGGCTCCAGCCGGGCCACCAATTTGGACGCGACTACCGCCCAAAATAGAGATTAATCCTCCCGCAATAATGGCAGTAAAGATCCCTGCTTCAGGTTTTAAGCCACTCGCAATCGCAAAGGCCATTGCTAGTGGTAACGCCACAATTCCAACAGTAATACCAGCAAGCACATCTTTGGTAAACAGGGTGCTGTTATAGCCTTGAAAAGAATCGAGGAGGCGAGGATAAAAAAGTTTCATGCGATTGGATTAGGAAACTTTGCTCCCAAGCCAGTAGGCTATAGTGGCAGATACTGCGGTTAGGCTTGCACCCCAGGCAATATCAATGAATGCCAGTCGCATAGGAAAATCCTTAATCACCGCTAAATTGGTGAGATCGTAGGTCATGTAGCAAAAGAGGCCGAATAAAGCGCCATATTGCAGTGCATGTATCCAAGATTGCTTAGACAACGCTGGAATAATGACAAAAATACTGGCACCCAGAGCATAGAGGAGATAAAAGCCCAGTCCAGCCCAAAGATTCGGTTCATTGGCCATCAAAGCGCCCATTTCGGTGCGGTAAAGATTTTTAGCAATACCAAGTAACCAGATGAAATCAATGATGAGCAGTGAAATGAAAAAAGAAAAGTACACCACTAGGTATTTAAGCAAATTCATTCCCCTTATATATGCCTGCAAACTGATATAAGTATTATGATCTAAAGAAGTGCCTGTTGGTTCAATTCAAAAGGGGGGATAGTATGTTTAAACATTTTCTAGTGCCGGTCGATGGCTCAGATGTGAGCAAAAAATCTTTGAAGAAGGTTGCCCAGCTTGCTGCGCTTGATGGGGCGACGATTACCCTAGTTTATGTCTCCGACCCTATGCCACCAATGATCTATTCCGATAGCACTATGGGTTATGGTATCTCGCAAAAAGATCACCAGAAGGTATCTGCTGCCTTTGCTGCAGATGTGTTTAAAAAGTCACTGACAGTGTTGGGTTCAAGTCATAATGCAAAAACCTTACACATAGCCAATATCAATCTGGCAGAAGGTATCTTAGAGGGTGCTAAAAAGGCAAAAGCCGATGTCATTGTGATGGCATCGCACAAGCGAACTGGCATCACAAATATCTTGTTGGGTAGCCAGACTCACGAAGTGATTGTCCACGCTAAGTTGCCAGTATTGGTTTTGGCTTAACTATTTTTTGCCATTACGGATTAAGAATGGGTGTGCCTAGTAAAAGAATTTCTCGGGTTAATAGTCCGCTATCACTATCCCGCATATTCCATAGGTCTAATTCGTTTTTAGTACTGTACGGGTCTAGATAGACGCCGTCTTTTCGCAATTCAAAATGCAGGTGAGGACCTGTTGATCGGCCCGTTGATCCAACGTAACCAATTTCAAAGCCGCGCCGTACTTCATTTCCCAGCTCTAGCTCAGTGTTGTAAGCGCTTAAATGTGCATAGTATGTTCGGTAGTTACCGGGATGCTCCAGAATAATCAAGTTACCAAAGGCTCCGCTGTATCCTCGGTGAACTACCTTTCCTGTGGCAACGCTAAAAATAGGAGTGCCGGTAGGGGCTGAATAGTCAATACCCATATGGGTGCGATAGTTTGGTTTGGGTGCAGCAGCAGGCTTTGCACCATTTTTTGCGACTACTACTTTCTTGTTAGACGCTCTTACGCTGCCAACGCCACGAGAAATGCGTCGGTAACTCAGCGGATTGGTCCAAAAGGTACGTTCGATCGATTCCCCATCTGCCGTAAAAAATCCACCAGGTATGTCCGGACGCTCAACCCAGAATGCACTTGAAAACACCTCGCCAGAGGTGGGGTCAATAATTTCTGCAGCCCAAATTTGTGCCCACCGCTCTTTATCTCCGAAGTCAACAACGAGTCGTACAACGCTATTGGTATTTTCTAGGGCGTTATTTTCTTCTGGATAGATTTGTTTAATCAGGGAATTGAGTTCCCAGACGAGCTCTACTGGTAATTGATCTCCCACTTTTCTAGGGTCGTATAAAACATCGCTCAGCGGGAGCTGGATTTCGGTAAAGCGTTTGGACTCTTCTTTGAGGTAGTCTTGCTGGATTAAGAATCCGCCTGCTGCAGATGGCGTAAACGTCCACACCTCAGTTTTAGCATCTTGGATTGGTCCATTCATGATGCTGAGGGACTCAAATCGATCGCGATTGCCCAAAGCTAATGCATAAGGAATACAGTTGCCACGCAATCGATCAAAAAAACCTTTTGTTTGAGACTCAAAGAAATCACTGAAGCTAGGATCTCTTAAGCCGATATTGGCAGGTAAATTGGCTTCATTAAAGCTACGGCGTATACAGCCCCGCTGCACTCGATAATCCAAATTATCGGCTCCACTGCCGCTGTATTCTGCAGCAGGGCGCTTAAATAGCTCAGGATTTAAGCTCAAGTTCTTGTAATTTGTATTGGCAGATTTGTCCTGAACCTTAATGCCGGACTGATTGCTTGGGCTGTTGGCCTTTTGTTTGACCTGAGGGGCCTTATTGACCTTTTGGGTTTGAGTGGTTTGCTGTGCCTGAGCAGGCTGAGTGAGGCTAAACGTGAGCAGGATAATCATCCCAAGCTTACGCAGTCCAACAATGCGGATTGCCTTAGTTAACAAGTGGGGTAGATAGCTTGTTTTCTTTTTCACTACCTAATTATCCAATATTGTCTGCCCGGCCTTATTTTTTTATGTTGTAGTGCAGCATTTTTCCATTGAAGAAGGTCAAGGAAACTGCCCAGTGTTGTCGATACAATCATTTTTTGATCAAAGGAACTCTCATGCCGATTATTGATTCTGTCTCAGTTGCCGCAGTTGCGGTGCCACTTGATAAAGTCACCTCATTTTCTACACGTACCGTATCCGAGCGTCACTATTGCCTAGTTAAGGTCAGAGGTAAGGATGGTCATGAGGGCATTGGCTTTTGCTATGTTGGTAGCGCAGGGGGCGATATTGCTAAGCTCGCTGTAGAGCAACTACTGGCTCCGAAACTAATCGGGCAAAACAGTCATCGCAGTGAAGGTTTGTGGATGGAGATGTACAACGAATCCATTTTGCAAGGTAGAGCGGGTGCGGTAATGCGTGGTATCTCGATTTTGGATACGGCCCTGTGGGATTTAAATGCCCGTGCTGCGAAGTTGCCACTGCATCAGTACTTAGGTTCGGTTGTAGATGATCGCGTCCCTGCATATGCTAGTGGCGGTTATTACTTAGAGGGTAAAACACCTGCCAAGCTTGGCAAAGAAATGGAGTCTTACGTTAAACAGGGCTTTAAGGCGGTCAAAATGAAAGTAGGTCGCCTATCTCCTAGCGAGGAGGAGGCACGTGTTAAGGCTGCTCGTAAAGCGGTGGGTGAGGATGTATTGTTAACCTTAGATGCCAATAATGCCTGGCGAGATCTGCCTACCGCTCTTGAATACGTAAGACGTTTCGAGGCTTATAACCCTTATTGGATTGAAGAGCCTTTCTCCCCTGATGCCATTGATCTTCATGCCGCTTTAGCAAAGCAAACCAAGATCAATGTGGCGACTGGCGAGATGGAGGCTGGACGCTGGCGTTTTAGAGAGTTAATTGATGCGGGTGGCGCAGCCATTTTGCAATCAGATGCCGCAGTATGTGGTGGTATTACCGAATGGCGTCGTATCTCTGCCTATGCGGATCTGAAGGGTGTGATTGTTTGCCCTCACTGGATGCATGATCTGCATGCCCCTTTGGTTGCGGCAACCCCGAATGCGCGATTCGTTGAATTTTTCCTAGATGATCAGGTGCTCAATTTCCGCAGATTGATTAATAAACAATTGACCTTTAAGAATGGTGATTTGATTTTGCATCAGACTCCTGGTCTGGGTTTTGAGTTTGATGAGGCTGCAGTTAAAAAATATGCCGGTAAAGCAGCGTGGACGAAGATTGCTTAATCTACTGAGCGAATGCTTTAAAAAATAATCCCGCCTCAAGTGCGGGATTATTTTTATCTCAAATGAATCGAGAATCAACTAGATCGAGGCTTTAGTCGGGAGTGCGTAATAGCCTGTGTTACT
>JACCDH010899580.1_pt1 | contig 11142 bp, 9 predicted proteins | sample 7442481 | NCBI WGS metagenome assembly JACCDH01 (sample SAMN15323433, study PRJNA562643) | freshwater metagenome | isolation source: river surface water | place: USA:Blue River Watershed | collected 2017-08-15 | reverse complement strand
GATGCATACAAGGCATTCATCAAGGTAGAAAGTGAGGAAACGGAATAGTTTCCCGGCTTCTTTACTTCTCCCACCAATGTCACTCGAATAGATCGTAATTGCCCTAAGGAAACCATTACTTTTGTACTTCCGCCCGCAATGGTGGTATATATCTTAGCCGCTGATTCGCGGATACGAACTTGCGCCTCTTCGATGGTTAAGCCGCTAACTTTAATTGGTCCTAGGTTAGGGAAACGGATATAACCTTCTGTGCTCACCTTAAGCTTTTTCGTGCTCTCGCTTAAGCCGTAGATGTCTACGATTAATTCATCGCCCACACCTAGAACATAATTACGAGGAGTAGAAATAGAAAGGTTAGGTTCAAAACTTAAATTTTGGTTCTCAAAAATCTCTGAACCAAAAACACGCAAACTGGATATGCCGGGAGTACCTGCAGGTACAGCCATTACAACACTTTTGCGAGGGACTGTAATTTCTTCTGATGTTTTAGAACGATAACCATTCTCTGATTTACCGCTTAATGGGTCCAATGAAGCTATTCTACGATTTAGAACGATGATTTGATCTCCAGGAACTCCTTTTTCTTTTAGCAGTTGTTCTACCTCCTGAGGAGATAACCCTTGCAATTTGTATTTCAACATGATCTGCGCTAGTTGCTGATCACTTATATTATTAATGTCAACAGGTATGTCTTGTGCAAAAACCGGAAGGGCCATTAACAAAATAATAAGTATTCTGAATGCTTTCATTTCAAACTAATTTTGTCAAAACTTTAAACGTTTTAACCATAATATTGTAAAAATACTATTAAAAAAATAAAGGATTAAATTTTACCCTATAAGTTTCGTATAATTAAAAAGCCAAGAAATTATTTCTTGGCTTTTTAATTTAAATAGTTTTTTATTGATCCTAAAAAATTAAAGCGTTGTGAAAATAGTAAAAAATGTATTTCAATGGACGCACAGTTTGTATCCATACCAAAATTAATGTGTAACATTATTTCTATTCACTACCTTCAAAAAGGTTTTATACAAAATATACCAATCGAACAAAATAGATTTACGATCTAGATAATCTTTTTCCAAGCTAACTTTTAAATCTAATGATATCTCATCTCTCCCATTAATTTGAGCCCAACCTGTAATTCCAGGTATTAAAGAGTCTACTCCATTTGCAATCCTTAATTCCATCAAATCTTCTTGGTTAAATAGAGCAGGTCTGGGACCCACAAATACCATTTCTCCGGATATGACATTAATAATATTTGGCAATTCATCTAGACTATATCTCCTTAAAAACTTACCTGTTTTTAAGAGATATTTTTCAGGATTATTTAAAAGGTGTGTCGCTACATTTGGCGTATTTAACCTCATTGTTCTAAATTTTAGAATCATAAAAAATGTACAATTTTGTCCAACTCTTTTTTGCTCAAAAAATATTGGTAAACCATCCTCTAAATAAATAAATATACCAATTAATATAAATAAAGGTAATAATAAGATAAATAGTAAAACTGCGACTAATCGGTTAATCATAAATACTTTCTTAACAATTGTAATAAAAATAATATTTTAAAATCTGAATTAATGCCCCGAAATTTACCAAATCGAGAAACAGGTTTTATATTTTTAAAATCTATAATACTTTAACGGTCAACCTGCCGATACTTTCATAATGATAGCCCAGTTCTTCCATTTTATTAACTTCAAACAAATTTCTCCCATCGAACACAACTTTATTGCCATTCAGTAGCAAGCTGATCCTATTAAAATCTGGAGTTCTAAATTCACTCCATTCAGTAGCAATAATTAAAGCGTTGGCATCCATAAGTGCATCATATTGATTTTCAACAAATTGAATTTTATCTCCAAGAATAGCTTGAACATTAGACATTCCCTCGGGATCATAGGCCGCAATAGTTGCCCCTAAATCTAAAAGCGCATCAATAATAACTAATGCAGGAGCCTCTCTGATATCATCTGTATTAGGTTTAAAAGCTAAACCCCACAATGCAAAATGCTTGCCTTTCAAATCATCATTAAAATAGGACTTAATTTTTTTTACTAGGTGGAGTTTTTGGTTTTCATTTACTTTCACGACAGCCTTCAAAATTTCAAAATCATATTTTACCTCATCTGAAGACATAATTAATGCCTGAACATCTTTAGGGAAACAAGACCCTCCGTAACCTATTCCAGGAAATAAAAATCTCTTTCCTATTCTATCATCACTTCCAATTCCTTTACGAACAAAATCTACATCGGCACCAAGTTTCTCACACAACTGTGCAATTTCATTCATAAATGAAATTTTCGTGGCTAAAAATGAATTTGCCGCATATTTGGTTAACTCAGAACTCCGTTGATCCATAAAGATTATTGGATTTCCTTGTCTAACAAATGGAGCATAAAGGTCGCTCATTATTTTTTTTGCTCGTTCCGATTTTGTACCTATAACTACTCGATCAGGTTTCATAAAATCTTCAACTGCAACTCCTTCTCTTAAAAATTCTGGATTACTTACAACATCGAAACTACCTTTATAATTTTGAGAAATGGCAATTTGTACTTTTTCGGCAGTTCCAACAGGGACTGTACTTTTATTGACAATTATTTTATAACTTTTTATTAATTTTCCTAGCTGATCCGCAACACCAAGAATATATTTCAAATCAGCATTGCCATCTTCACCCGGGGGCGTTGGTAATGCTAAAAAAATAATTTCAGCATCTTTTAAACCCTCCTCTAAATTTTTAGTAAATGATAATCGTTTTTCATTTAAATTTCTCAAAAATATTTTTTCTAAACCAGGTTCATAAATTGTGATATGTCCACCATTAAGATTTCCAACTTTTTTAGGATCAATATCTACGCATATTACGTTGTTCCCTGTCTCAGCAAAACAAGTTCCTGTTACTAATCCAACATATCCAGTACCTACTACACAAATTTTCATAATAAAAAATTAACCCTGTATATTATCATTAAATATTTCAAAAAGCTTTTTCAACAAAACATCTCTTGAAAATTCCCTTTCAAAATATTTTCTGGAATTTATACCCATTAAATTACGCTTTTCAATATTTAAATTTAGAAACATATTAAAGATATCAGCAAGTCCAGCATTATCTTCTGCACTAGCTACTAAACCACACTCACTTGTTTTAATAATATCGCTAACAACTCCATCAATGAAACCTATAATAGGCTTGCCCGAAGCTAAATAGGATTGAAATTTCCCCGGAATAGTTAAAGAAAAAATCTCACTTTTCTTTAAACTAATTAACAAAGCATCTGCATCAAAATATACTCTCGCAATTTCATCAACTGAAACCGCGTCACGAAAAAATACATGATCTAATAAATTTAATTCATTAGCAAGTAACATAATATTTGATAAGTTTCTACCAGAACCAAAAAAAATCAAATTTACTTTATGATTTTCTAAGTCTAAAAGTGAAAATGCCTTTAAGACACCCTCTAAATTTTGGGAAAAACCTATATTCCCGGCAAAAATAATATTTACACCTACTGGCAAATTGATATCAGATTTTCCGCTAGGCTCAGAGTAACAGTCTTCTGCATAATACGGATAATAAATCAACTTGGATTTAGAAACTCTCCTATTAACCAAATAAGGAACAAAATAATATGATTGAACTAGAACTTTATCAAATTTATCATAAATAAAATTAACTAATTTCTGAATACCTATTAGTATAAATTTATTATTGACTCCTCCAGATATTTGTATGCTCTCTGGCCACAAATCGTGAACCCATAAGAATGATTTTGCTCCAAATTTATATTTAGCAAAAATTCCAGGAATTGCTACAGTAATCGGCGAAGGAGCATAAACAAAAATTTTATCAAAGGGCCCTTTTAAAAGTAACAATTCAAAAAAAGCAAATATTGGGAATGATAAAAAATTAAGCGCCAATAAAAATTTCGAGCCCTTACCTCTCGGAAATACTCTTGCACGAATAACCTTAATTCCGTTAATGTATTCTACCCGTTTCGAAAAAAATGAGTAACCATCAAAATATTCCCCATTAGGATAATTCGGCAATCCTGTCAAAACAGTAACTTCAGCGCCATTCAAATTTAGTCCTAATGCTAAGTCATTAATTCTAAAATTTTCCGGAAAATAAAAATGACTAATAAGTAGAACTTTCACAATTAAAATTTATAAAATTAGCATTAATGGAATCAGAGTCACCCCCAGAATAAATTGATTGAAGATGAGATCCGGCATAATTATTTAAATAATTTAACCTAATTTCAATATTATCCAAAAAACATTCAAAGGAATTAACAATGCTATGCGCAGAAAACGGATCAAAATAAATTCCATAATCACCACAAATTTCGGTAGCAAAATCCCTATCGCTAGTAAATATTAGCCTACGGTAAAGCATAGCTTCAAGGTAATTAGTGGAGAAAGATTCAATAAATGATGGTAAAAAAAATCCGTGAAATTGACTAATTGTTTCAGGTAAGTTATCAAAACATACAGGTCCGATATTTACAATAATGTCATCAAAAATTAATAACTTTTTTAAAATCCTGTTCTCAACTTTAACCAATGGGTCAAGAGTTAAAAAAATCTTTACATTAACAGACTTAGATCTTAATAATTGACAAACCTCTGATAATATTTCAAAATTCTTATGTGGATAATACTTACTTAGAAATAACAATTTCAACCCATTACTTAATGTAGAATAAGATAACTTATTTTCTTCAGCAAATTTTAAATTAGAAATGCTGATATTATTAGGATAAATAAAAATTCGATCAGGAGCTACATTAAAAAGCTTAATTAAGCCTAATTTCATGGACTTGGTTTGAACAGCAATTATAGTAGCATATTTCATATTAGAAAGTATATCATAAATCATAAGCTTTAAATATACTCTGTTCAAAAACGAAAATCTTCCCCAAACAAGCCTATCGTTTAATAAAATATAGGCATTTTGAATTAGCAAAACTTGAGGAATTGATGTTTTAATTGCAATATTTCCTATGGAGTATATTTTAGTTAAATTATATTTCTTCTTTAGAACTCCAAACAAATAAATCCTAAAATAAAATTTGAAAAAAAAACGAAGAAAATTGTGTGGGGCCCAAATTATAATAAATCTGTTTGAATAATTAGAATTAATAAATTCGACTAGCTCATGAGTCCTAGGCAACAATATTACAAAATCATCATCAGTGGATTTAATATACTTTACAAGAGAGGTCAATACATTCACCCCACCTCCTTTAATAATGTTATGAGCATTGATTAATTTCATTCCTTGGCAATAAAAATTCTATGAATGAAAAAAAAGACCGAATAGATGACTATAGAGTAAATGGCAAATTTAACTAAAAAAATAGGTGTGTACCCATACCATCTAGGGAAAGTATACAATAATACAAAACCATAAATTTTCAAAATTATATCATTATTAAAGTAAAAATTATTAATTGAACTTGCTATGAAAAACCCAGCAACAATTGGCCCGATATATCCTAGCCATGTAAAAAAATAAATACCAATAATGGCTCCGCCGCCAGAAGCATATAAGTCCTGTCTGTAACTTGAAAGATTAACGTAATCAGGTAATAAACTAGAAGGCAGAATTGAAGAAATTATAAAATAAAAGAAGGACATTGCTCTATCCTGAAAAGTCAACATACCAGAATCTATAATCCCTAATATTCGGGCACTTGATTGAAGAACATCTCCTTGATTAGATGAAAGATATTTTTGATCAGGAGTCTCGCTAAATATAGTTAAAGGGTTAACCAAAGAATAAAAATCACCCGTAAAAATTAAATTGGGATGAGTACGAAAATTGTTTAAAACAACAGCAAAATAAAAAGACAAAAAAATACCCCCATAAATATATTTCAAAGAGAAATTCCCTGGAATGATGTAGGAAAAATAAGATGCCAACAAAATTAATTGCAATACCTCAATTCTACCGCCGTACAAAAGTGTTTTAATCGAGTAAAAAAAGAAAATAATATATTTAATTATTGAAAATAATTTACCCTTCAAAGGCTGTACAAACATTGCAACCATAAAAAAGAGCAAAAAATATTCATGTAATGGACTTTTCTCGATAGTCCCATATTTTCCTCCTTCAAGTAAGGATTTGCCTTGGATTCCAAAAAATATAATTAAAACACATACTATACTTACTAGAATAAATACCTTTTTGCTTTTTACGCTTGAAAGACTCAAATCAAATTTAATTGCAGATACTGCTCTAGGTATAAAAATGCCTAATGAAGCAACGAATAGTGAATTAACAAACAAAATAAAATTAACATTTTCCCTTGTTTGAAAACTAGTGTATACTGACAGATTAACATCGCCCCAAAAATATTTTATACTCTCTATCGGGTAAAGAGATATAAATAAAAATAAAATAAAGAGTGGTACAACATCATAAAATTTTAAAACAAAAATAATTGAAATTAAAGATGCAAAAATAGAAATATAATACGAATTTGGCTCAATAAAATATATAGATGCTATGATAAAAAGAAATAGAATTGAAATAAAAGCAAAAAATAAATCAAAATATGTGTACCGCTTTTTCAAAACTAAAAGTTTAATGTGATCTTAACATACTTAATCAATGATTTGCCCTTTAGTGAAAAACTACTGGATCTATTTAAAAGAACTCTCTTAAAATATATTTTCGCGTTTAAATAATCATTCATATTAATAAAATAATTACCATACAAATAGTCAATTAATGCGTCTACTTTATTCCTATATTGACCGGAATTAAATAAGTCAATTCTTGATAAATGTTCATGCAATAGATGATAAACTTTTTCAATTTGATTAACAACATTGGCAGACAAATTATCATTACCAATAGTGTAGATGCCTAAAGTTTTATTTACATATTTAAATAAACAATTATTTAAAGCTAGCCTAATATATAAATCATAGTCTTCCACCCCAATAAATTTTGGGTTTTCAGAAAAACCACCAATCTGAGAAAGAATGATTTTTGATGCACAAATTGAAGAGAGATAAATAGAATTACCAGAAGACAAAAGCTTACTTAAGCTAATTGATTGAAAAGGATATATAACCGAATTTAGATTATTGCTTAACCTAAGGTTGTGATGATATATAAAATTTATATTATTTGAATCTATTTGAATCCTTTTATGAAGGACCTCAAGTTTATTACAGTACCAAAAATCGTCAGAATCTAAAAAACAAATCCATTTGCCATTCGATGAATTTAAACCTAAATTTCTAGGCTTAGCCGGCCCGCCCCAATTTTCACTATATATGTATTTTAGATCATAATTAAAACTATAACTATTAATCAAATCATAAGTTCCATCATTTGATCCATCATCAGAAACAACAACTTCAAAATCTCTAAATGTTTGATTATCAAGAGATAACAAATTATTCAATAAAACTTCTTTTCGATTGAATGTAGGAATAACTATCGAAAAAAAAGGTGTATGCTTTAGCAAAAGAAAAATATTTAATGATTAGAGCCCAAAATTTTCAATTTCCTTTAAATTCTTTAATTGAACCTTATATAGTGTAAATAAAGAAAATTTTAATCTCCATAAGGTTGACAAACAACCAATATTCCAGTTAAAATAAGGCTTTCTTCCAAATTTTTTTGGCGGGAAAATAAAATAATACGGCAGTTTAATCAAAGATATTACAAATAATTTTAATATATGAAGCAAGGGAAATTCAACCTTTTTGATTATCAAATCGTATATAAATAAATAGGGATATGAAGCTCCAAAACCGTTAAACATAGAATTCAAATATTCCATGTTTAACTTTCTTTCTAAAATAATATGATTAAATAATAATTTATTATTATATAATACATCATATCCTAAAATAAATAATATTTTAGTCAACTCGGTATCTTCGCCACTTAACAGATCACTTCCACTGCGTCCATTCAAGAGAAATAGTTCTCCTTTAAATACCAATAATTTATTTAAAGCCAATTTATTCAAAATCAAGCCTGCCCCAAACAACTCACCTGATAAAGCATCGAAATACTGAGTGCCAGTTGCGAAATGTGATTTAAAATAATTAAACCAATTTGGCATTTGAGAATAAACAAATGGAATTCCATAACCACCTATTGCACCATAATTAGGAAATAGTTCAATTTGTTTTAGTGCGACTTGCAAATAACTTTTTTCTAATAAATTATCATCATCACAAACTATAATATTATCGTATTTAGAATTTGCAACTCCCGTCCAGAAAGCATGACCTTTCCCCAATTTAGACTCATAAATCAAAGAAATATCTTGCGATGGTTCGTTATTAATTAAATCATATACAATTTTTTCTGTATCATCAGTTGAATTATTATTCACAACAATTATTTCAAAGGTAATTTGAGCACTTCGTTCCAATAAAAATAAATTTCTCAAAACCTGACTAATAGTATTACTACCATTATAGGTGCATACAATTATAGAAAAACCAAACATCAAATTAAACCTTTATATAATTCTCTTATTCTTAAATTAAAGCCATCTGCATCAAAGATTTTTTTTGCTAAATCAATAGACAAATTACTCATTTCCTCATATTTAGAACGCGATAAATTTAGTACTAAACTTATAGAGCTAGTGTATGGTGTAAATTGGTTATCACAGACATAACCCGTAATTCCATCCTTAACAACCTCCGGAAGTCCTCCTACATTTGATACTATACAAGGTATTCCATTAGCCATTGCCTCAACAACTGCTATTCCTTGTGATTCAGAAATACTAGGCTGAAAGTATAGGTAAGCCTTTTTATAATAACTTAAAACGTCAGAATTATACCCGACAAAGTTTATCCTTGGAGTATCTTTTGTTAATTCCTGAAAATAAAAAAGTTCAGGACCATCACCAACCCAATAAAAAAAAACATCATCATTCTCTTTAACAATAGATTCTGCTACCTTCAGCCACATCTGAGGATTCTTATAGTCAATAACATGACCAATTGTCAAAATAATTTTTTCTCCATCATAACGACTTATGGGCGCTACATTGTTAGTATTAAATGGATTATAAATGACTTTAATATAATTAATATTAATATTCCAAAACTTTATAATTCTGTCCCTAGAGTTATTAGAAACCGTTAAAATTATTTTTTTTTTACTCGATAAAAATTTTGGAATTAATACAATTGCAAATGCTTTCCAAGATAATTTCATCACTAATGAGTGAACAACATAAATAAGGGGATAATTAAATAAATATAAAGAAAAAAAATATGTTGGATTACCTGTATTAATAAATACTAATTCTGGATTGATTTGTGAAATAATTTTCTTAAGTATTCGTAACTCTTTAACGAACCTCTGATATACATTAAGATTCTTTGTTATGGCCGGAAAGTAAAGAATTTCAACATTGCTAGAATATATATTTTTTACAAATTCCCTTGAAGTATCATTACTTATTAATATAGTAGTTTGAAAACTTAAACTATCGTTGACTCGAATTATGTTATTTAAAAAAGTCAACAACCCACCAGATGTAGGAGAATCAGAAATAATTAAACATTTCATTTTAAAAACTTATTTGAAATAAGTTTTAATAAATAATAAAACAGATATAACCCTACTTTAACCTTAAGGCGAAAAGTATTTATACCTCTGCATGCCATTGCGGCACTAGAATAAAAATTCCTATTTAGCAATGATTTAAATGATTCATAAAAATCAAGATCGCTATATTGATTTGAAAGAATCATTTTTCTCAACATTTCAGAGTATAACACATCCCCTTCAAGAAATCTATGTGGTTTTATATTTGAATCTTGTGCAGCATGTAATCGAGAAAACAAAACTTTTTCATTTAAAAAATCCATTTTGTAAAACAAACTTATCCTAAACCACATATCATAATCCTGTGTTGTTTCAAGATTCTCATTAAATTCTCCAATTTGATCAAATATTTGACGATTAATTAATGCTGAGCACCCATGGATAGGATAAAACTGAATTAAGCGAAGTCTAATATCTTTCGTTAAATCCTTATTAACATCATTCAAAATATCTAATTTTTCCCCATGATTATCGATAAAGGTATAATCGCTATAAACAAAGTCTGAATTAAATTTCTCGGCAAATGAAACCTGTTTAGATAATTTATTTGGAAGATATATATCATCATGACTTAACCATGAAAAATATTTTCCCTTCATTACTGAGATACCAAGGTTCAAAGCAGAAGAAACCCCTCCATTATTTTTTTCAAAGTATCTAATTTTAGAACCATACTTTTTTGATATTGTTGAAGTCAAATTACCATCGTTAGATCCATCATTTACTACGATTACCTCAAAATTAGAATATTTCTGACTTAAAGCACTATCAATAGCTTTTTCCAAATAATTTGCTCCATTGTAAACTGGAATAATAATAGAGACTAAAGGATTCACACCTACTTCCTCCACACTCTACGGTTTATATAATTGGTATAGCTGAAAATTATCTTTAAAATCAAATCTGAAACTAAAGGAGCATTATAATCATCAACAATATTATTTTGTTTTAAATTCAAGGCAATTGGTATTGAATCTAATAAATTTTGAACATCTAAACCTGTCAAAATTGCAACTCCTTTTTCCATTGCTTCGGGTCTTTCATGTACCTCTCGTAAATTGAGTGCTGAAAAACCTAAGATAGAAGCTTCTTCAGAAATAGTTCCACTGTCAGAAATAACACAAAGTGACTCTTTTTGTAACTTTACATAGTCAAAAAAGCCAAGTGGCTTCATTACCTTTATGTTAGCATGCAAACTTAAATTATACTTATCCAGCCTTAATTTAGTCCGAGGATGAGCTGATAAAATAATTGGCAAATCATATACAATGGCTATTTTATTAAGAATTTCTACAATTTTAGATAATGAATAAAGAGTGTCAACATTCTCTTCGCGATGAACACTAACAACAAAATACTTATTGCTGACTACCCCTAAATTACTTAAAACATCAGATTCATTAATTTGATCTTTATAAAAATCAAGAACCTCAAACATGGGGCTGCCGGTCTTTATAATTTGTTCTGCGGGGAATCCTTCTTTAAGTAAATATTCTCTAGCTATATCGCTATAAGGTAAG
>JACCDH010251230.1_pt1 | contig 11143 bp, 9 predicted proteins | sample 7442481 | NCBI WGS metagenome assembly JACCDH01 (sample SAMN15323433, study PRJNA562643) | freshwater metagenome | isolation source: river surface water | place: USA:Blue River Watershed | collected 2017-08-15 | reverse complement strand
GGCACTCAAAGACGTCAGCTTCAAGATCAAAAAAGGCGAGACCGTCGGCATCATCGGGCGCAACGGCTCGGGCAAGTCCACCTTGCTGCAAATGATCTGCGGCACCCTCAACCCCACAGGGGGCGAAATCAAAGTCAATGGTCGCGTGGCGGCGCTGCTGGAGCTGGGCGCAGGCTTTAACCCCGAATTCTCGGGTGTGGAAAACGTCTATATGGCGGCATCGCTTTATGGGCTGAGCAAAGAAGAAGTCGATCAGCGCTTTGACGCCATTGCCACCTTTGCCGACATTGGCGACCACATCCACCAACCCGTAAAGACCTACTCCAGCGGCATGTATGTGCGGTTGGCTTTTGCAGTGATTGCGCACGTAGATGCGGATATTTTGGTGATTGATGAAGCGTTGGCTGTTGGTGATGCTTTTTTCACACAAAAATGTATGCGATTTTTGAGGGGATTTATGAGTACTGGCACGGTATTATTTGTCAGCCATGATACTGGTAGTATCAAAAGTCTCTGTAATCGTGCGGTTTGGCTTGAAAAGGGAAATATTGTTAAAGAAGGTTCGCCAAAAGAAATTAGCGAAATGTATCTTGAATCATTTTATGAATTTTTCCAAGGTGGAAAAAAATCCATAAAAATGAAAGAATTGAAAGATATAGAAAGAGAAGAAGCAGTTAAAGATCAACGTATTAATGTTATAAATAATAGCAACCTTAGAAATGACATTGAGGTATTTAATTTCAATCCTCATGCAAAATCATTCGGAATAGGAGGGGCTCAAATATATGAGGCCAAATTAATAGATAAAGATGGAAACAAGCTGAAGTGGGTTGTAGGTGGTGAGTACATTGGATTGCGTATTTTTATTGATGTATCAATCATGCTCGATAGTCCAATTGTTGGATTCTTTATTAAAGATAGATTAGGACAGACTTTATTTGGTGATAATACATACATAGAATACGAAAATAAATCATTTGAATGTCCGGCTGGTAATGTAATGCAAGTAGATTTTGGGTTTTATATGCCGATCTTGCCATCTGGTGACTATAGCATTGCAATTGCAATTGCAAATGGAACGCAGCAAATACATGAACAGTTGCATTGGGTACATGATGCAGTTATTTTTAAATCTGTATCAAGCAGTGTGTCGACAGGTCTTATAGGCGTACCTATGCTTAATATTTCAATGAATATTTTATGAGAAGCTTTTCGGAGATGGATGTGAACATAAAAAATAAAATTAAACCAAAATCATTTAAGCGACCTTTTCCTTGGGTAGGTCATTTACCATTTGCGGCATGGTTAATGGAGAAAGTAAAGCCTAAAATATTTGTAGAACTTGGAACTCATTATGGAAATTCATATTTCATGTTTTGTCAAGCAGCAAAGCAAGAGTCAATAAACGTTAAGTGTCATGCAGTTGACACTTGGCAAGGCGAAGAGCATGCAGGTCATTACAACGAAGATGTGTTCAATTATGTAAAGAAGCACAATGATGATAACTACAATAATTTTTCCACATTGTTGCGAATGACTTTCGATGAAGCATTGAATAATTTCTCCAACGGAAGTATTGACATATTGCATATTGATGGATTGCATACATATGAAGCTGTAAAACATGATTTCGAAACTTGGCTGCCGAAAATGGCACAAAATGGAATAGTCTTATTTCATGACACAAAAGTTCATGATAATGATTTCGGTGTATGGAAGTTGTGGTCAGAGTTGATTGATGAATATAAATATACTATAGAGTTTGACCATTCTTATGGATTGGGAATTTTACAACTCGGTGATACAAGTGAATATGAATGGATGAAATTTAATGAAGATGAAAAGAATAATTTTAAAAATTATTTTAAAGAATCGGGTGAGTTTTTTGAGCTATCTGCAAAAGTTGAAGAGAGTAAGGATGAGATAAAAAATTATGTTCAAGATATATATGCTTATCGAGAAAGATTGAGTAGGCTGGAAGAGGAAAAAAATTCCGAAGTAAAAATTCTTCTTGAAGATATATATGCTTATCGGGAAAGATTGAGTAGGCTGGAAGAGGAAAAAAATTCCGAAGTAAAAATTCTTCTTGAAGATATATATGCTTATAGAGATAAGGTAGAGATACTGGAAATAAAAAATGACGAATTAAAATTTAAAATTAAATATTACGACAATATAATAAATATAATAAAAAATAAAAATGAAATCATGATAGAAAATGGAGATGTCGGATTTTTATATAAAGCCAAAAAAATGTATAGAAAATTAAAATCAGGATTATTTAAAAGGTGAATTGATTATGAAAAGCATTGACATTGTTATACCGGTACATAATCATTCATATTGGCTGGCTGCATGCTTGAATTCACTAAAAGATGAGGTTATTAAGTCTGTAAATAAAATATATGTGGTTGATGATAGATCTCATTCGATTGAATCAACAAATATTGAGAAAATTTGCAGTGTCAATCCAAAGGTTATCTTTATAAAAAATGAATCGTATAGAGGTGGGTTTGGATACGCATGCAATCTGGGTTGCTCATTCGCAAAAGCAGATTTAATAGTATTCTTAAATACTGATTGTTTTGTACCAATTGGTATTTTTGAAAAGTTACGCGATAGTTTCGAACAAGAAGATAAACTGGCTTTAGTTTGTCCAGTTTCAAATAATTCACCGGATTTGACATTGCCGATGAAATCAGGGTTGTCGTATATCGACATGGCAGAGATGGTATCAAAATATGGTCCTGGATCAAATAATAAGTATTTGCGCGAAGCATGCACAATAGTGGGAAATTGCTTAATGGTGAGCAGAGAATTTTTCCAGTCAGTAAATGGTTTTTCTGAAGAATGGGGTATTGGTTATGGGGAAGAGACTGACTTGCAAATGAAGGCTATTGCAAAAGGTTTACTAGGTATGGTAAGGCTTGATGCATATGTTTATCACTTTGGTGGTGGTACATTTAACTTTAATGTTGATATTGAAGCACATAGGCGGAAAAACCATGCACTTTTTATGGGGAAGTGGTCTAAAGAATATAGAGAATTAAATTCAAGAGCAAATTCCTCATTGTTGATTAATGAACTGAATTGTTACACTGCAAAGGCTACTCCGAAAGTAAAAGAATACGATGTAATTTTTTATTTGCCTGCAATCAAACAAGGTATCGGAGGGATACATGCCGTTGTGGCATTGTGCAATCAGTTGATATTAGAAGGTTTACGGTGCAATATAGCTTTGGTAGGGATTTCTTCTGCTGAGGGGCTTGAGAATTTTAAAGAGCCTATACTATTTGCGCCACTCTATTATGCTTCTATCTTTGATTTTGTAAATGATTCTTATATTTTCCCTAGAATTGTATTTTCAACTATATGGGATTCTGCTTTTATAGTCAAAGACTTTTGCAATAGGAAGAAATCAAAGCATATCCAATTTGTTCAAGGCTACGAAGGTTATTTTGATAACGGTTCAAATTATAATTTGGTGATTAACTCATTAAAGTCATCGTCTCACATAGTCACAACTTCTAAATGGTTGGAAACTATGATTTCGACACATTTGGAAAATGACTCATCGGTGGTGAGATTGCCATTGTATGTTGATAAGAATATATTTTTTACTAACGAATATTCCCTGTTGAAAGATAGAGAGTATGATGTCTGCTTCATATTTAGAGCTAGCAATGATAAAGGTCAATGGTTGGCACGTGAGGTTTTAGAGCGATGTGCCAGAAAATCAGAATTAAAAATATTAGTATTGGCTGCACAGCCATATTTTGATGATATCAAATCTTCTAATATTGTTGATGATCTTGAACTAATGCCTATGTCGCAGCAAGAAATTGCTAAAAGATTCAGAAAATCAAGAGTTTATATTGATTTTTCATTACATGAAGGCTTTGGATTGATGGGGCTTGAGGCAGCTCTATGTGGTTGTAGATTGGTAACTTCTGATTCTGGTGGGGTGAGAGATTATATTACTGATAGAAATGGGGTGATTGTCGAAAAAACTTTGAATTTGGATGATTATATCAATGCTATAAATGATCAACTCAAGTATATGGAGTCCTTGATATATTATGATAATGGGGTTGATAAGTGGTTGGACTATATAATAAAAATTTTGAGCAGAAATGAGTTTTCAAACAAATTGGAAATTCAAATGGCCAAAAATAAACTTGTTGCCATGGATAGAATTGCATCAAAAGAATTTATTATAAATAAGGTTGAAATTTTTAGTAGGGGAGCATTTATAAAGATTATGTATAAAATTTATAAAAAAATATCTAAATATTTACCGCCTAGAGTGCGCGGAGCAATTCGTATTTTATTTTATGGCGTGTAATAAAATAATAAAGATTGATAATTATGATCGGCATTAGAAGATTGGCAAATTTTTTCGTAATTTTATTTGCGTTTGCTTTCGCAATAAAATTTCATTATTTGTCGCGAGGCGATGTTCTAAATTATTACCCTTTAGTATCACCTGATGGATTTGATTGGTATACTGAAGGATTGTATTTATTAAACATAAACAACATTGAGAAATCGCTAATTCTGCCAATACTTAGACCTCCACTCTTTGTTCTTGTTGCTGCAATTGATTCATTAATTGGGCAAGTAATCGTAATTCCAATTGCATTCGCATTAAGTACTATAATTACATATTTTGCTATAATTTGGATATTGGATGAAATTAATTCCGAATCAAGATCTGTGGATTATTATAGTTTCCCAATTGCATTGTTAGTTACTATATTTCCAGTTAATTTTATTAAGGGGTATTTGCTTAGTGACTCTTTGGCGGTGGGATTGATTGTGTTATCAATTTATTACCTTCAGAAATATTACAAAAGATCATCTAAATTAAGTATAGTTTTGTCACTCTTATTTGCTGCAGGCGCAAGTTTAACTCAAACCTATTCGATTATACCGTATTTTATTTTCTCCCTATTTTCCGCTTTCGCATTATATAAAAAAGAAAAAAATAAATCTACAATAATATTAATTGCACTTTTTTCTGTAGTGATTTTATATGTATTTGGATCTTATGCTTGGAGGTTGTTGTTAAGCCATAATGATACACCCAAAAATTTTGGACTGTTAAAATTTGAATTTGGCATGATGGTTTTTTACATGAATACTTGGACATATTATATCTCGGTATTTGTTGTTGCTTTTCTATATAAGTATCGAAGCGGATTTAATTTAATTTTTTCTGATCCATTTAAATTTGCATCTTTGATAACTACTCTGGTTATCGCAATATTAATTTTATTTTATCAGTGGCCGGAATCGAGATTTACATATTACTTTTGGCCATGGTTTATCATTGCATTTTTTTCTATTGGGTTAAAAAATGTTAATATAAAACATGGGATAATTTTCAGTATATTGTTTTTTTTGAACAGTCTGGTTGCAGTCGAAAATCCGTGGCAGCCGAGTCTTAAAAGTGCATCTTTGAATTATAGAAATAATTGGGCTTATCAATTTTTTACAATAGATTCAGTAGATCGAAAATTCAATCAGTGTAAAGATTTTGATTGTGCAGGAAACGAATTTCTGAATCATTCGGATGTATATGTTAATTCCGTTATGCGGATAAATTTAACGATTAAAAATAATTCATTTAAATGAGGAGAAGCATTTTGAAAAATTCTGTTAATAAAAGAGTCCTGGTAACGGGTGGGGCTGGATTTTTGGGATCTCATCTGTGTGAAAGACTGCTAAATGATGGGGCTGAAGTATTGTGTGTAGACAACTTATTTACTGGTGAAAAAATAAATATCAATCATTTACTGTGTAATAATAGATTTGAGTTTTTACGACATGATATCACATTGCCGTTATACGTAGAGGTTGATGAAATTTATAATTTAGCATGCCCGGCTTCACCTATTCATTATCAATGGGATCCAGTCCATACAATGAAAACTAGTGTTATCGGCGCGCTAAATATGCTTGGTTTAGCTAAGCGTACAAAAGCTAAAATTTTGCAAGCTTCTACTAGTGAAGTTTATGGTGATCCTGAGGTCCATCCACAGAAGGAAAGCTATTGGGGGAATGTAAATAATATTGGAATTCGATCTTGTTATGATGAAGGAAAACGAAGTGCTGAGACGTTATTTTTTGATTATAAACGCAAACATGATCTAGACATTAAGATTGTTCGTATTTTTAATACGTACGGTCCTAGGATGCATCCTAACGATGGCCGCGTAGTTAGCAACTTTATCGTTCAAGCATTAAGTGGTGAAGATATAACCATTTATGGTGATGGCTTACAGACGAGAAGTTTCTGTTTTGTTGATGACTTAGTTGAAGGTTTTATTCGGATGATGTCAACCCCTAAAGATGTATCTGGTCCAATTAATATTGGTAACCCTGGTGAATTTACCATGATTGATTTGGCGCATTCGATTATTAAGCAAGTCGGCGGTCAATCCAAGCTGGTTTTCAAGCCATTACCACAAGATGATCCAAAACAGCGCAGACCAGATATTACTCTTGCCAAGATGCACTTGAATTGGGAGCCTAAAGTTAATCTTGAGACGGGTTTGGTAAAGACAATTGATTATTTTAAAAGGTTATTATCTAAATGAGTATTAACAGTCATTCACTCATTGTCGTCACGCCTGTTTATGAGGATGTGGAAGCCAGTAGCCGCTTGTTCGAAGAATTGGCAAAAGAGTTCAAGCAAACAGTCTTTGTGGTCGCTGTCGATGATGGTTCGGTCAAGCAACCTGTGCAAATCGCCAGTTTGGAGCAAGCAGGTGTGCAAGGGGTTGTGCTCAAACTTCGCCGCAATGTGGGTCATCAACGCGCCATTGCCATTGGTTTGGGCTATGCGTCAGAGCACATCCAGCGAGGCCAGCAGATTGTGGTCATGGACTCTGACGGTGAAGACTTGCCCTCGACGATTCATGCGCTTCTGAAAAATCTTGAATCAGAAGATGTTGATGTGGTCGTTGCACAGCGCAAAAGCCGTGTGGAGACATGGCGCTTCAAGGCCTTTTACCAAATCTACAAACGATTCTTCAGCCTGATGACAGGTCGAGCCATCAGCTTTGGCAACTTCATGGCGATGAAGTCACATGCTGTTCAGCGTTTGGTGGCCATGCAAGAGCTGTCAATTCATGTGGCAGGTGCCGTGCTCGCATCCAAACTCCGCGCAGCAACCTGCTCTCTGGACAGGGGGCCACGCTATGCCGGACGGTCCAAAATGAATTTTGTCGGTTTGGTGCTGCACGGATTCAAAGGATTGATGGTCTTTGCTGAAGACGTGTTGGTAAGAGTGGGCATCGCATGTGCTGCAATTGCGGGTTTTGCTGTACTCGGAACAGCCTCAGCGGTCGTTCTCAAGCTGCTGGGCTACTCCACGCCAGGCTGGTTCTCAATTGCCTTGGGCATTTTGGTCTTGATGTTTTTGCAAACAGGTGCTTTGGCACTGATGACCTTGATGCTGACGGGCGTTGTGCGCGGCGGTACCGTGACCACTGCCATCTCTTACCACGACTTTGTGGAACAGGTGATCGAAACCCACCCGAACGGTGGCGCATGAGTCGCACTGCTCTGGAGGTATTGCGCTATGCCTTCAACGGAATAGTAGCCACTGGGGTGCATTACGTGGTACTCACAATCAATTTGCAGGTGTTGTCGATGCCATCGGCGGGGCTGGCCAACATGGTTGCTGCCGTCTTTGGCATCAGCACTTCATTTGTAGGAAGCCGCTACTTTGTCTTTCGCCAAACGGAGGAAGGCATTCTGGCTCAAGCTGCCAAATTTAGCGGGCTGTACGGTGTATTCGCTTTGGTGCATGGTGCAGTTCTTTTCCTCTGGTCTGACTGGATGGGTTACGACTACCGGCTGGGGTTTCTTTTGGCCACTGCGGTCCAGATAGCGGGAAGTTATCTGGGAAATAAATTTCTGGTTTTTAAAACATGATCAATAAATTCATCAAGGCTTCACTGGCGACGACTTTGTTCGTACTGGTTTTGCTGACTGTCTATGCAGTTCACATGACCATGTTTCGTGTGAACGTGGTGTTTTATGCAGCGATAGCCGATGCGCTGATGGCGGCTGCCATTTGCGGCATCGGGCTGTTCTTTACCTGTTACTTTCGAACACTCAGTGGCTTTGAGAAGACTCAATTAATTGTGATTTGGCTACTGTCAGGCTATGCATTTGCCATCTCAGTGCCAACAGTGATCGACCGATCGCTGTCTTTTTATATTCTTGAAAAAATTCAGCAACGCGGTGGTGGTATAAGACAGGATGCATTTGAGCGAGTTTTCATACATGAATACGTTAAAGAACATCGACTTGTAGATGTGCGGATCACCGAGCAGCTTGAATCTGGCACAATCAAAATTAATAACGGCTGTGTTCATTTAACTGAAAAAGGTATGCGCGTTGCAGAATTTGGGCGTTATTACAGAACTCACTGGCTCCCTAGGCAGCGCTTGTTAATGGGGCGCTATAGTGATGACTTAACTGACCCTTTTAAAAATAGTACAGTAAATGTAGACTACATCTGTAACTGATTAAATTAATTGTTATTAAAAGATAAAAAATGAAAATTGCAATAGCTGGAACAGGTTATGTGGGATTGTCTAATGGTATATTGCTCTCTCAACATCATGAAGTAGTTGCGCTAGATATCGTTGCTAGCAAGGTTGATATGCTTAATCGCAGAGAATCACCCATTCAAGATGCTGATATTGAGAACTACCTTAAAAATAAGACTCTGAATTTTAGAGCGACTTTAGATAAAAATGATGCGTACAAAAATGCTAACTATGTTATCATCGCTACTCCAACTGATTACGATCCAGAAACAAACTATTTCAATACAAATTCTATTGAATCGGTCATTCGGGATGTGATGTCAATTAATCCTGATGCTGTAATGGTCATAAAATCTACTATTCCAGTTGGATATACTGCAAAGACTAAGGCAATTTACAATACTAAGAATTTATTATTCTCTCCTGAATTCCTTCGCGAAGGGCGAGCTCTTTACGATAACTTATACCCTTCTCGAATTGTTGTTGGTGAGCGTTCTAGGCGGGCTGAAATCTTCGCAGACTTGCTTAAACAGGCAGCAATTAAAGATGATGTTCCTGTTATATTCACAGATTCAACCGAAGCAGAAGCTGTAAAATTATTTGCTAATACCTATTTGGCCATGCGTGTCTCATATTTTAATGAGCTTGATACTTATGCTGCTGCCATCGGATTAGATAGTAAGCAAATCATTGAGGGTATTTGTCTTGATCCTCGAATTGGTATGCATTACAATAATCCAAGCTTTGGTTATGGTGGTTATTGTTTGCCCAAAGATACTAAGCAGCTGCTTGCTAATTTCCAGGGTGTTCCACAAAAATTAATTGAAGCTATTGTCGAATCTAATGAGACTCGCCAAGACTTCATTACTGAAGAAATACTTCGAAGAAACCCTATTGTGGTTGGTGTCTATCGTCTGGTTATGAAATCAGGTTCTGATAACTATAGGGCATCAAGCATTCAAGGCGTTATGAAAAGACTTCAAGCTAGGGGTATATCTTTGGTTATTTATGAGCCCTCCTTTGGGGAGAGGGAATTTTGTGGTTATAGTATTGTAAATAATTTGGAATCATTTAAAAAAATGTCTGATGTTATTATTGCAAACCGGCGTGCAGATGTGTTTTCTGATGTGATGGAGAAGCTATATAGTCGTGATATTTATGGTATTGATTAAAATTTATCAAATCCTTTAAATCTAATGTAACTATAAATTGACTTTCATTCAATCGATAAAAATTCATGCAATAATAGTAACTTTCAACCCTGAGCGGGATTTGTTGCTGCGAGAGTTCGAACTATTGGTATCTCAGGTTGACAAGATCTGGTTGGTCGACAATGCTTCAAGCCAACCCTTAGCAGATTGCGTGAGTGTTTTGCCTTGGGCAGGCAAGTTGGAGTTGGTCCAGATGTCGGCCAACTTGGGTTTGGGCGCTGCACAAAACGTGGGCATCCAGCTGGCCCGTGCTGCGGGCGCTAGTCATGTGCTCATCCTCGACCAAGACAGCGAGCCCATGCCTGACATGGTGACACGCTTGTTGGCCGCATTTGACCGTTTGCAGTCTTCCGGTGTGCCTGTGGCGGCGGTGGCGCCGGTGTATGCCGATTCCGCCACCGGGCCTGCGTCGGGCTTTGTGCGTTTGGGCTGGCTGGGCTTCAAAAAGCAGACGGCCTTTCCCGGCCAAGAAGTGGTCGAGGCGGACTTTGTGATTTCTTCTGGCTCATTGATTCCGGTGAGTGTGCTCGACAACATTGGCCCCATGGACGAGAGTTTGTTCATTGACCATGTGGACACTGAATGGTGTCTGCGGGCGCAGTCCAAGGGTTATCGGCTGTTTGGGGTGCCGGGTGCGCGCATGGTGCACACCCTGGGCGACAGGCGCACGCGCATCTGGTTTTTGCGTTGGCGCAATGTGGCTTACCATTCTCCTTTTCGTTATTACTATATTTTTAGGAATGGATTTTTGCTGCAAAAAAGAAATTACATACCTTTCAAGTGGAAGGTGGCTGAATTATTGCGATGCATCAAGCTCTTTTTTTACTTTGGCCTGTTTTCCAAAAATCGATTGTCTTGTTTGAGAATGATGATCAAAGGGGTTCGTGACGGTTTGCGTGGAATTAAAGGTGCGTATCAAGTGAAGATGTAATTAGGGCTTTTCACGAGACCATGAAGGCGACCAAGGGGTCGCTTTTTCATTTGAAAATCTTGTTTCAAAGGTCCAGCTTATGTTGACTAGAATGCACACTAACTTTTGCCGCTATGGTAGGAAATTCTTTCAGTTTTAACGCGATGCCAACACCTCCAGTTTTTGTAACTCAGCCCTATTTGCCACCTCTGGAGGAGTTCATCCCATATCTCCAGGAGATCTGGGACAACAAAATTCTGACCAATGGTGGTGCATTTCACCAACAGCTAGAGCAAGCGCTGCGCAGCCACCTGGGGGTGGAGCAGGTCGCGCTTTTTTCCAACGGCACCTTGGGCCTGATCACGGCATTACAGGCTTTGCGCGTCACGGGCGATGTGATCACCACGCCGTATTCCTTTGTGGCGACTTCGCATGCGCTGCTCTGGCATGGCAAT
>JACCDH011185722.1_pt1 | contig 11144 bp, 12 predicted proteins | sample 7442481 | NCBI WGS metagenome assembly JACCDH01 (sample SAMN15323433, study PRJNA562643) | freshwater metagenome | isolation source: river surface water | place: USA:Blue River Watershed | collected 2017-08-15 | reverse complement strand
TCGCCATCCGGCGTGTCCCAGCGCTCGCGCTTCAACGTGACTTGCGGCGGGCGCGCCAGCTTGGCCGGCCAGATCGTCTGCAGGTGCCCGCCGGGCAGCCAGACGGGAGCCGAGTAGTCGCTCATGCGCCGGTCAATGCAGCACGCCTTGCGGCTGCGTTGGCGGGCTGCCGACCGGCTTGCCGGGTGCGATGGACGCATGGTGCGACACGATGCGCCAGCCCTGCGGCGTCTTCAGGTACACATTGGTGGCGACGATGTGCGCTTCCTGCCAGTCCGGATCGTCCGGCGTGTTCACTTCCTCGACCAGGCTGTGCACCGAGCAGCCCATGTTCTGCGACACGTGCAGCTGGCGCGGGCGGATGTGTACCGGCCCGCGCTCGAAGATCATTTCGTACGATTCGCGGATCGCTGCATGGCCCTGCAGGCGCGGTGCGCCCGGGTGCACGCAGAAGATCTCCTCGTCATCGGCCCACAGCGCCATCATCGTCTCGAGGTCGGCGCGTTCCAGCGCATCGTAGAACGCGTTCTCGACGTCTTCGGCGCTGGCCAGCGGGGTGCGGGGAATGGGCATGGTGGGTTGTCGTGTTTGGTGGGTTTCGCTGCGCTCTACCCACCCTATGATCAATTGCGTGAGCTCATAGGGTGGGTAGAGCCGCAGGCGAAACCCGCCATGCGATCAATGTGAATGCGCGTGCGCGCCGGCCTTCAGCGCATACACCGTGCCGCAGTACGGGCACTTCGCCTGGCCGGACGCGCCGAAGTCGAGGAACACGCGCGGATGCGAAGACCAGATCGGCATTGCCTTGTTCGGGCAGTATGCGGGCAGGTCTTCGCTGCCCAGTTCGATCGCTTGCGCTTGCTGTGACATCCTTCGCTCCTGAGTGAGAAAAGATCAGACCTGGGTGAGCCAGTGACGGTATTTCTCGGACTTGCCGCCGACCACGTCGAAGAATAGCGACTGCAGCTTCTCGGTGACCGGGCCACGGCTGCCGATGCCGATCTGGCGGTTGTCGAGCTCGCGGATCGGCGTGATCTCGGCGGCGGTGCCGGTGAAGAAGGCCTCGTCCGCGCAGTACACCTCGTCGCGCGTGATGCGCTTCTCGACGATCTCGATGCCCGAGTCGCGCGCCATCGTCAGCACCGCGTCGCGCGTGATGCCGTCGAGGCAGCTGGCCAGGTCCGGCGTGTAGATCTTGCCGTTCTTGACCACGAACACGTTCTCGCCGGCGCCTTCGGACACATAGCCGTCGGTGTCGAGCAGCAGCGCCTCGTCATAGCCCTCGGCGGTCACTTCCTGGTTCGCGAGGATGGAGTTGATGTAGTAGCCGCTGGCCTTCGCGCGCACCATCGACACGTTCACGTGATGGCGCGTGAACGACGAGGTCTTCACGCGGATGCCGCGCTTCAGGCCCTCTTCGCCGAGGTAAGCGCCCCACGGCCACGCGGCGATGCCGACGTGGATGGTGTTGCCGCGCGCGGACACGCCCATCTTTTCCGAGCCGATCCAGACCAGCGGGCGCAGGTAGCAGGACTCCAGCTTGTTCTCGCGCACCACTTCCTTCTGCGCTTCCATGATCGTGTCCATGTCGAACGGGATCGTCATCTGGAAGATCTTGGCCGAGTTGAACAGGCGTTGCGTGTGTTCCTTCAGGCGGAAGATCGCGGTGCCGTCATTGGTCTTGTATGCGCGCACGCCCTCGAAGACGGCCATGCCGTAGTGCAGGCTGTGCGTGAGCATGTGCAGGTTGGCGTCACGCCAGTCGACGAGCTTGCCGTCTTTCCAGATTTTGCCGTCGCGGTCAGCCATGGACATGTCAGATTCTCCAGTTCCGGTAATTATTGCAAAAGCGGGATTTTAGCGGATTCGATCCACTCCGCGGCTTGCTCGTTAGAATATCGCCTTGTCCGATTGCTATTCCGGCCTCGATGGGAGGCCTCGCCTGCGTTAATTGATGATGATTTCCGAACCCGCCGACCCGGCGGAAAACCAAGAGCGCGAGCGCGCGGCGTTCTGGGACGCCGTGCGTGCCTGTTCACAGACCGTGCCCGGTCTGTTTGCATGGGGTGCGGTCACCGGCATGGCTATGGTGCAGACCGGACTGTCGCTGTGGCAGTCCCTGCTGATGACGCTGCTCGTCTATGCCGGTTCCGCGCAGCTGGCCGCGCTGCCCCTGATCGCCGTCGGCGCGCCGATCTGGGTGATTGCGTTCACCGCCTTCATGGTGAACCTGCGTTTCGTCATTTTTAGTGCGGTGATCGGCCCACATTTCATTCATTTGCCGTGGTGGCGACGGGTCTGGCTCGGTTACAACAATGCGGACATGGTGATGGGCTTCTTCCCGCAGCGCTATCCGGTGCATGCAAGCGGCCATGCGGCTGGCAAGTTGGGCTACTTCCGGGGACTGGCGACCTCGAACTGGTGGGGCTGGCAGCTCGGCACGCTGACCGGCATCCTGCTCGCGAGCCAGATCCCGCAGGCCTGGGGCATCGGTTTTGCGGGTTCGCTCGCGCTGCTGGCGCTCACCATTCCGATGGTGAAGAGCCGTCCGACCCTCGTTGGCGTGATCGTCGCCAGTGCGGTGGCGGTGGCGACCGTCGGCTGGCCTTACCGGCTCGGCTTGCTGGCGGCGATGATCGTCGGCATCGCGGCGGCGGTACTGGCCGAGCGCGCACTGGATATGCAGGGCAAGTCCGCATGATCGCCGACCACGGGGACTACCTGCTGCTGATCCTGCTGATGACGGCCGGCACCGTCGTCACGCGCAGTTTCTTCTTCCTGATCGGCGGCTCGCGCCGCATGCCGGGCTGGATGCAGAAGGCGCTCGGCTACGTGCCGGCGGTGGCGCTGTCGGCGATCCTCGCGCCGGACTTGCTGATGGCGCAGGGCGCGCTGGTCGAGCCCTGGCAGAACATCCGGCTGATGGCGGCGCTGGCGGCCACGGTTTTCTTCCTTCTCACGCGGCACCTGCTGGGAACCCTGGTGTTCGGCATGGCCTGCTATACCGCGTTGCGGCTGTGGTGGTGACGCAGCTTCCATGCCCATCTGGCAACGCTTTTTGGCACCGGGCGCTGCGGTAAAATAGCGGGTTTCCAACTTTCCGCCACGCCCACCCGCCATGAAATTCAAGCGCCTGTCCGACCTCGTCCAGCAAGACCAACTGCGCGGCAAGCGCGTGTTCATCCGCGCCGACCTGAACGTGCCGCAGGACGATGCCGGCAACATCACCGAGGACACCCGCATCCGCGCGTCGGTCCCGGCGATACAGGCGGCGCTCGGCGCCGGCGCGGCGGTGATGGTCACCTCCCACCTCGGCCGCCCGACCGAGGGCGAATTCAAGCCCGAAGACTCGCTCGCGCCGATCTCGCAGCGCCTCTCCGAGCTGCTCGGCAAGCCGGTCGCGCTGAAGGCGAACTGGGTCGACGGCGTCGAGGTCGCGCCGGGCGAGGTCGTGCTGCTCGAGAACTGCCGCGTGAACAAGGGCGAGAAAAAGAACAACGACGAGCTCGCGCAGAAGATGGCCAGGCTGTGCGACGTCTACGTGAACGACGCATTCGGCACCGCGCACCGCGCCGAGGCGACCACGCACGGCATCGCGAAATTCGCGCCCGTCGCCTGCGCCGGCCCGCTGCTGGCGGCCGAGCTCGACGCGCTCGGCAAGGCGCTCGGCCAGCCGGCGCGCCCGCTGGCGGCCATCGTCGCCGGCTCGAAGGTGTCGACCAAGCTCACCATCCTGAAAACGCTGGCCGAAAAAGTCGACCGACTGATCGTCGGCGGCGGCATTGCGAACACTTTCATGCTCGCCGCCGGTCTCAAGATAGGCAAGTCGCTGGCTGAGGCTGACCTGGTCGATGAGGCGAAAGCGATCATCGACATGATGGCCAAGCGCGGTGCCACGGTACCCATCCCGACTGACGTGGTGTGCGCGAAGGAATTTGCGCCGACTGCGGCCGCGACGGTCAAGCAGGTGGCCGACGTGGCCGACGACGACATGATCCTCGACATCGGCCCGGACACCGCGAAGACGCTGGCCGCGCAGCTGCTCGATGCCGGCACCATCGTCTGGAACGGCCCGGTCGGCGTGTTCGAGTTCGACCAGTTCGGCAATGGCACCAGGACGCTGGCAATGGCGATCGCCGAGTCGAAGGGCTTTTCGATTGCCGGCGGCGGCGACACGCTGGCCGCGATCGCGAAATACGGCATTGCCGACAAGGTCGGTTACATCTCGACTGGCGGCGGCGCCTTCCTCGAATTCCTCGAGGGCAAAGTGCTGCCGGCGGTGGATGTGCTCGAGCAGCGTGCGAACTGATAACAATAAAAACAACCAACACAACCGACACAACCCCGGGAGACAGGATCCATGAAGCAACGCGCCACGAAAATCGTCGCCACCATCGGCCCCGCTTCCAGCACGCTGGAGGTGCTGGAGCGCATGATCGCCGCCGGCGTGGACGTGGTGCGCCTGAATTTCTCGCACGGCAAGGCCGAGGACCATGTCGAGCGCGCGCAGATGGTGCGCGACGCGGCAGCGACCTGCGGCCGCGAAGTCGCGATCATGGCCGACCTGCAGGGGCCGAAGATCCGCGTCGGCAAGTTCAAGGACGGCAAGGTTGAACTGGTCAAGGGCGAGAAGTTCATCCTCGACGCGAATTGCGAGCTGGGCGACCAGGAGCGCGTCGGCCTCGACTACAAGGAGCTGCCGAAGGACCTGAAGGGCGGCGACGTGCTGCTGCTCAATGACGGCCTGATCGTGCTGACGGTCGACCGCATCGCCGGCAGCGAGATCTTCACCACCGTGAAGATCGGCGGCGAGCTGTCGAACAACAAGGGCATCAACAAGCAGGGCGGCGGGCTGTCCGCGCCGGCGCTGACCGCGAAGGACATGGAGGACATCAAGACCGCGATGCGGCTTGGCGCCGACTTCGTCGCGGTGTCCTTCCCGAAGAACGCGACCGACATGGCGATGGCGCGCCAGCTGGTGACGATCGCCGGCGAGCCCTATGGGCACCGCGCGCGGATGATCGCCAAGATCGAGCGCGCCGAAGCGATACCGAACCTGCAGGAGATCCTCGACGCGTCCGACGGCATCATGGTCGCGCGCGGCGACCTCGCGGTGGAAGTCGGCAACGCGGCGGTGCCGGCGCTGCAAAAGCGCATGATCCGCATGGCGCGCGCGTCGAACAAGCTCGTCATCACCGCAACGCAGATGATGGAGTCGATGATCCAGAACGCGGTGCCCACGCGCGCCGAGGTGTCCGACGTCGCCAACGCGGTGCTCGACGGCACCGACGCGGTGATGGCGTCGGCCGAGACGGCCGCCGGCAAGTATCCGGTCGAGACGGTCGAGACGATGGCCGCGGTCTGCATCGAGGCCGAGAAGTCCGAGCTGAGCTCGCTCGACACCGATTTCATGAACGTGACCTTCACCCGCATCGACCAGTCGATCGCGTACGGCGCGCTGTTCACCGCGCACCACCTGCGCGTGCGCGCGATCGTCGCCTTCACCGAATCCGGCTCCTCCGCGCTGTGGATGAGCCGGCACGACATCGACATACCGATCTATGCGGTGTCGCCGAATCTGGCGACGCGGCGCAAGCTCTCGCTGTTCCGCAACGTGCAGCCGATCGCCCTGCCGGGCAAGGCCAGCGACCGTGATGCGGTGCTGGCCGAGGTCGAGAAATTGTTGCTGGCCAAGGGGCTCGCAGCCAAGGATGACATGATCGTCGTGACCTGGGGCGACCCGATGGGCCAGATCGGCGGCACCAACGCGCTGAAGATCACGAAGATCGGCGCGCGATAAACAGTCTATTTAGTATTCACACCATTCAGGAGATAGCAATGCCTCTCGTATCCATGCGCCAGCTGCTCGACCATGCCGCCGAAAACGGCTACGGGCTGCCGGCATTCAACGTCAATAACCTGGAGCAGGTGACGGCCATCATGCAGGCAGCCGATGAGGTCGGCGCGCCGGTGATCATGCAGGCCTCGGCCGGCGCGCGCAAATACGCGGGCGAAGCCTTCCTGCGCCACCTGATCGAGGCCGCGGTCGAAGCGTTTCCGCACATTCCGGTCGTGATGCACCAGGACCACGGCCAGTCGCCGGCGGTCTGCATGGCCGCGATCAAGTCCGGCTTCACGTCGGTGATGATGGACGGCTCGCTGATGGAAGACGGCAAGAGCGTCGCCTCGTACGAGTACAACGTCGACGTGTCGAAGAAGGTGGTCGAGTTCTCGCACGCGATCGGCGTGACGGTCGAGGCCGAACTCGGCGTGCTCGGCTCGCTCGAGACCATGATGGGCGACAAGGAAGACGGCCACGGCGCCGACGGCAAGATGACCCGCGAGCAGCTGCTGACCGACGTCGACCAGGCCGCCGACTTCGTGCGCCAGACCCAGTGCGACGCGCTGGCCATCGCGATCGGCACCTCGCACGGCGCGTACAAGTTCTCGCGCAAGCCGACCGGCGATATCCTCGCGATCGATCGCATCAGGGAAATCCACGCGCGCATCCCGAACACCCACCTCGTGATGCACGGCTCGTCGTCGGTGCCGCAGGAACTGCTGGCCGAGATCCGCGAGTTTGGCGGCGACATGAAAGAGACCTATGGCGTGCCGGTCGAAGAGATCCAGGAAGGCATCAAGCACGGCGTGCGCAAGATCAACATCGACACCGACATCCGCCTCGCGATGACGGCCGCGATTCGCCGCTACCTGTTCGAGAACCCGTCGAAGTTCGACCCCCGCGACTACCTGAAGCCGGCGCGCGAGGCGGCCAAGCTGGTCTGCAAGGCGCGCTATCTGTCCTTCGGCTGCGAAGGCCAGGCGGGCAAGATCAAGCCGGTGCCGCTGGAGAAGGTCGCCGAGCGCTACAAGAAGGGCGAGCTGTCGCAGCTGGTGAAATAAGCGAGCTGTTCCGGTTTGAAAGTAAAAGTCACTGGACCCCGGCCTTCGCCGGGGTGACTCTTTATAGGGACCGGCAGCGTTTGAACCGTCATCCCGGCGAAGGCCGGGATCCAGTGTCTTTCGCATCATCAGGAATGACTTTAATGAACAGCCTCTACGAATCCAAAATCAACAGCCTCCCGCTGCTCGGCCGCGGCAAGGTCCGCGACAACTATGCCGTCGGCAGCGACAAGATCCTGATCGTCACCAGCGATCGCCTGTCCGCGTTCGACGTGGTGATGAACGAGCCCATTCCGTCCAAGGGCAAGGTGCTGAACCAGATGTCGGACTTCTGGTTCGACAAGCTCGGCCATATCGTGCCGAACCACCTGACTGGCGTTGCGCCCGAGTCCGTGGTCGCGGCCGACGAGGTCGAGCAGGTGCGCGGCCGTGCAGTGGTCGCCAAGCGCCTCAAGCCCATCCTGGTCGAGGCGGTCGTGCGCGGCTACCTGATCGGCTCCGGCTGGAAGGATTACCAGTCCACCGGCGCGGTGTGCGGCATTCCGCTGCCCGCAGGCCTGAAGCTCGCGGCGAAGCTGCCGCAGCCTATCTTCACGCCGGCGGCCAAGGCCGACATCGGCGAGCATGATGAGAACATCAGCTTCGACGACATGGTGGCGCGCATCGGCAAGGAGCTCGCCGAGAAAATCCGCGACGTCAGCATACAGCTGTACCAGACCGCCGCCGACTACGCGGCGACGAAGGGCATCATCATCGCCGATACCAAGTTCGAGTTCGGCCTTGACGACAACGGCACGCTGCACCTGATGGACGAAGTGCTGACCGCCGATTCCTCGCGCTTCTGGCCGGCCGACTCGTACGCCGAAGGCATATCGCCGCCGTCGTTCGACAAGCAGTTCGTGCGAGACTATCTCGAGACGCTGAGTGACTGGAACAAGACCGCGCCCGCGCCTGCGCTGCCGGCCGACGTGATCGAGAAAACCGGCGCGAAGTATCGCGAGGCGCTGCAGCGCCTGACCGGCAACGAGCTGAAGGACTGATGATGAGCGACGCGAACAAGCCCGCAGGCAGCCCGCTGATCGGCGTGGTCATGGGCTCCTCCTCCGACTGGGACGTGATGCAGCACGCGGTCGCGATGCTGAAGGAATTCGGCATCGCGCATGAGGCGCAGGTGATCTCCGCGCACCGCATGCCGGACCAGATGTTCGACTACGCGAAGTCGGCGCGCGCGCGCGGGCTGCGCGCAATCATTGCCGGAGCCGGTGGCGCTGCGCACCTGCCGGGCATGATCGCGTCGCAGACCATCGTGCCGGTGCTCGGCGTGCCGGTTCCGTCGAAGTACCTGCGCGGCGAGGATTCGCTGCTGTCCATCGTGCAGATGCCCAAAGGCATACCGGTGGCGACCTTCGCCATCGGCGAGGCCGGTGCCGCGAATGCCGCACTGTCGGCGATCGCGATGATCGCGGTCGATGACGCATCAATCGCCGACAAGCTATTGAAATTCCGCCAGCAGCAGACTGAAGCTGCGCAGGCCATGAAACTCCCCGTCTGATTTTTTCCGCATGACCCAGAGCAATTCAAAAGACAGTTTCGTTCCCGCCGCCAGCCCGTCGACCTGGCTCGGCGTGATGGGCGGCGGCCAGCTCGGCCGCATGTTCGCGCACGCCGCACAGGCCATGGGCTACAAGGTGGCAGTGCTGGAGCCGGCGCAGGATTGCCCGGCCGGCCACGCGGCCGATCATCTGCTGGTCGCCGGCTACACCGATGCGGCCGCATTGCGGGAGCTCGGCGAGCAGTGCGTCGCCGTCACCACCGAGTTCGAGAACGTGCCGGCCGACAGCCTTGCGCAACTGGCCGGACAGGCTTTCGTCGCGCCTTCCGCGGCCGCGGTATCGGTTGCACAGGATCGGCTGGTCGAGAAGCAATTCTTCACCGACTGCGCGCCGGCTTCCGGTGTGCTGCCCGCGCCGCACCGCGCGATCGCGTCCGATGCCGATATCGACGCGCTGCCGGACGATCTTTTCCCCGGCATCCTGAAGACTGTGCGCATGGGCTATGACGGCAAGGGACAGGTACGCGTGGGCTCGCGCGACGAGGTCCGGGCCGCGTTCGCGCAGATGAAGGGCGTGACTTGCGTGCTCGAGAAGATGCTGCCGCTCGCGTATGAAGTGTCGGTGCTGGCCGCGCGCGGCGCGGACGGGCAGGCGGTCGTTTACCCGATCGCGGAAAACGTGCACCGCGACGGCATCCTGTTCACCACCACCGTGCCGGGGCCGAACGTGTCGGCTGATTGCGCGGCGCGTGCGCAGGCGGCGGCGCTGCAGATCATCGCGCAGCTCGACTATGTCGGCGTGCTGTGCATAGAATTCTTCGTGCTGAAGGATGGCTCGCTGGTCGTCAACGAGATGGCGCCGCGTCCGCACAACAGTGGCCATTACACCATCGACGCCTGCGTGACGAGCCAGTTCGCGCAGCAGGTGCGCGCGATGGCCAGGCTGCCGCTGGGCGATGCGCGCCAGCATTCGCCGGCGGTAATGCTGAACATCCTCGGCGACCTGTGGTTTGACGAGGGTAGCGACACCGCACGCGAACCCGCATGGGCGCAGGTGCTTGCACTGCCGGGCGCGAACCTGCACCTGTACGGCAAGGACGATCCGCGTCGCGGCCGCAAGATGGGGCACGTGACCTTCGTCGCGCCCACGCTGGCCGAAGCACAGAAGAACTTCGCGGCCGCCTGCCATATCCTTGGTATTTCACTCTGATGGATCGCGACGCAATTCGCGCGGCGGCACGGCTGCTCGAAGCAGGCAAGCTGGTCGGCATGCCGACCGAGACCGTGTACGGCCTTGCGGCCGATGCCGGCAACCCGGCAGCCGTGGCCGCTATCTTCGCCGCGAAGGGCAGGCCGTCGAACCATCCCGTGATCGTGCACGTCGCGCGCGACGCCGACCTGTCGCGCTGGGCGGCCGAAGTGCCGCCCGAAGCGCAAAAACTGATCGCTGCCTTCTGGCCCGGACCGCTGACTCTTATCCTGAAGCGCGCGCCGCAAGTGCCTGCAGCTGTCACCGGCGGGCAGGACTCGGTCGGCCTGCGCTGTCCCGCGCATCCGGTCGCGCAAGCCTTGCTGAAGGAATTCAGGCAAGGACAGGGCGGCCTTGCCGCGCCGTCGGCGAACCGCTTCGGCCGCGTCAGCCCGACCACGGCGCAGCATGTGATCGATGAATTCGGCGCGCCGGGCGCGGGACCGGTCGCTGCGGTGCTCGACGGCGGCCCCTGCGATGTCGGCATCGAGTCGACCATCGTCGACCTCACGCGGCTGGACACGCTGGGCCCGGCCTTGCTGCGGCCGGGTCGCATCAGCGCCGACCAGATCGAACAGCTGCTTGGCACTTCACTGGCCCTGCCGGACCAGGCCGCGCCGCGCGTGTCCGGCAGCCTCGATGCGCATTACGCGCCAAAGACGCCGGTGTCGCTGGTGGCCGCTGCGCAGGTGCAGCGCGTGATCGATGCGCTGCACGCGAAGGGCAGGCGGGTGGCGCTGATGAGATGCGAGTCTGATGCGCACGACTATGCGCATGCGCTGTATGCGAGCCTGCGCGCGCTCGACCGCGAAGGCGCTGACCTGATCCTGGTCGAACAGCCGCCGCAAGAGCCGGCATGGCAGGGGGTGAATGACCGCCTGCGCCGCGCGGCCTTTGATTCTGCCGGCGTCCTCGACCGGCTGCTTGCCTAGACGCCGAGCTCCGCGAAGCGGCCGCCATGAAATACGAGCGGCGGTTTTCTTTCGAACGCGCAGCGCTCCACCTCGCCGACAAAGATCACATGGTCGCCTTCGGGATAGCGGCTGCGGTTATGGCATTCGAACCACGCCGACACGCCGCGCAGTATCGGCAGGCCGGTCTGTGACAGTTCGTAATCGACGCCATCGAAGCGATCGTCGATGCGGCTTGCGAAGCGTTCGGCCAGCGCTGCCTGGTCGGCCGCCAGCACATTGATCACGTAATGCGAATTGCCGGAGAACAGGGGCAGGCCGCGCGAGTGGCTGCCCAGGCTCCACAGGACCAGCGGCGGCGTCAGCGATACCGAATTGAACGAGCTGGCGGTCAGGCCGAAGAAGCCGCCGCTTTCGTCGCGCGTGGTGATCACGGTGACGCCGGTGGCAAACTGGGACAGCGCGGCACGGAAGTGCGTGCTGTCGAATTCAGGTTCGGCTGCACGATTTTTAGGGGTAAGCATAAGGG